>Ga0129336_10001161_pt1 | contig 15783 bp, 10 predicted proteins | sample CPB6_02_DNA_FD_96878 | JGI IMG/M metagenome (GOLD analysis project Ga0129336, IMG submission 96878) | Freshwater to marine salinity gradient microbial communities from Chesapeake Bay, USA - CPBay_Sum_0.6_0.2_DNA | ecosystem: Environmental > Aquatic > Marine > Coastal | place: USA: Chesapeake...
AATTTCAACAGGTTGAGTGCTCTGAATAAAATCTGAAAATTGCCTTTTCGGTCACGCTCCTCAGATGAGGATTGTGAAGATGAAATTTTATTGTTGTATCCATTTGCACCAACCTGCATCTCAGCCAAAGAGTCCTTCTCATTGATTCTGTTATCAGCTGATTCAAGTTCCCTTTCCTTCTCACGGATTTCCTCTCTCAAGCGTTCAATTTTTTCCTCAGGATCGATGGGTGAATCTGGCAGGGGTGGTCGATCAGGTCTATCCAGATCGAGTGCATCCCCATTTCTTTCAATTCCATTTTCAGTCATTTTATACCATACACCAGGTCTCCAGGATTCATCCTCATAATCTTCATCGAATTCCACTGAAAGTCCTCTGGCACCTCCTCGAAAATTGACCCAAATAAAATTGCTTGCTTTTCTATCTATATATACTTCCTTGCCAACAGGTATTTCAACAACAAAAATCAACTGCTGATTTCTAAATTTATTTTTATTGTCAATGATAAAGCCATGCGGTAAATTGAGTACGCTGTCTGATTGCTCAACTGTGAAATTAATCTGCTCTGCATACAGCTCTGCATCTGCAGCGCTCGATGCACGTGCACGCTTGATGATCGACACATGAAAACTGTCGTCATTGCTCTTTTGCAAACGAATGCGCATATTTGTCATCAATAAACTGTCTTCATTCCTTGACAGCCTCAATCCAACTATACCCTCTAGGTCCTCATCATTCTCATTGAAAAAATCAAAATCGATTGGATAATATTTTCCTGCAGGATCTGTAAACATGAGTTTGAGCTTACCAGTACTGGGCTGCTGCAACTGTACAGGTTGTTTTACCTGCCCGGATCTTTTGAAATCTTTTGATACCGTTACAAAAAACATCGTAACAGAAATCCATCCCAATGTCCAGAGCGCACCCCATGTCCAACCCAACCAGGATGACTTGGATTTTATACCTGTCAGCTTTCTGAAAAAATAAATCAACAATGCGATGATGGGAAGCAGCAAGAAAAGCAAGACCGTCCCCCAGCCATACAATTGAATCATATTGCTGTTGATCATAAAATCTTTCAACGGCATCAAGGCATTCCCCACTACAACTATTGCAGTGCCCAGTGCAAATAAAGTCAACGCAATGACTCCCAAAATAAAGAATACAAAAACTTTAAACAGGGCAGCAATGAACCTGAAAAACCCTCTGCCAGCAGGTTGGGCTGTTTCTTTTACCTCTTGTGCAAATTCAGATGATTTGGATTTGAGGGTGGAAGCCCATTTATCTTTGTTCTCATCGACATGTTTTTTTAACCCATGCATTTCATCCTGAAATTTTTGTTTGATTGATTCAAGATCAATTTTCTCCCCCTTCATCTCCATTTTTTCAGTTGCCGTTACTGCTTTGGGGATCACTGCCCATAAGATGATATAAGTCAACACAAGTGAGCCGGAGAACCCATAAAAAATCGGGAATCCGAATGGGAAGCTTTCTTTGAAAACACTCAACAATACAGGAAGCAAGAAAATCAATCTTGGAATCCAAACCTGTATATTAAAATATTGAGCAATGCCACTCAGTACTCCTCCAATTACTTTATGATCTGCATCGCGGTATAATTTTCTTCTGACCACTGTTTCAGCAACATATTTTGATGGAAGGATGGCCCATAATATGATGTAGAGAAAAAACATAAATCCAAATGATCCAAATGCGAGCAGCACAAACAATACTCTGATGATGGATGTATCCACCCTGAAATAAGAACCAATGCCACTGCAAATCCCTCCAATCAATTTATCATTGGCATTGCGGAATAGATTTCCCCTTGGATGCTCTGTACGTTCATGTTGATTGCTTTGTGATGAAGATGATTCATCGTTCATGGAAAGCTCATCGAATTGCTCCGGTCTTCCCATACTGGAAATAATTGCTTCAACATGTGCTTCGGTAATAAACGAAGCACCTGCTTTCATTTTCTCATTGAAGAGTTCTGCAATTCTGTTCTCGATGTCATTGACGATTTCTTCTCTTCCTTCTTCATTGGAAAAATAAGTACGGAGACTTTCGACATATTTTTTCAAATTTTCATAAGCTGGTTCCTCAATTGGAATCACCCTGCCTTGAAAATTGATGTTGATGACTTTTTTCATTTTATCTAAGTTGTAAGTTGTAGGTTTTAAGTTGTTAGTTAAGGGTTAGCAGTTGACGTTAGACAGTTAACAGTTAACTGTCAACGGCTGTTCCTCCTGCCCCTCCTCCCTCGTCTCTTCTCCCTTTGTATTGATAACTCTCTCCACAGCAGCCGCCATTCCCCTCCAAGTTGCTTCCAGTTCTGCATAAAAAGACAAACCCTTGTCAGTCAGGGAAAAATATTTTCGCGGCGGACCACTCTGGCTTTCCACCCAACGATAGCTGAGCAAATCAGCATTCTTCAATCTTGTCAACAATGGATAAAGGGTGCCTTCCAAAATATGCAACTCGGCCTTTTTCATCTCCTCGATGATGTCCGATGGATAGGCTTCCCCCCTGCGGATGATAGACAGGATGCAGAATTCCAGCACCCCCTTTTTCATCTGACTCTGTGTATTTTCAATATTCATGTCCTGTTTTTAGACCGAAAATGATCGGTTAACAGGACAAAGATAGGGATATTTATAATACTATGCTATACATAGTAGTATTTTTTTTATAGTACTCTAATATTTAATTATATGGAGCTTTTCTTGCCTCCCACCGATGTAGCGGAAGCCGGAGCCGTCGAAATACCCATCCTCTTCCAACATGATTCTGATATCTTTCTTCCATTCCGGGATAAATGTGGAGGAGTTCAACTCAATGGAATAGGCAGTTTTGGGATATAATTTATAATCACCACTGCCTTTAACACCCTGCTGCATGTCCCACATGCCAATCGTTGGGCCTGCCGCATGTCCGTTGAAACCCAACGGATGGGTATAGATGCTTGGAGTGATGCCCTCTGACTTTGCCTGTTTGATAGAGGAAAGCAATATTTCATTCCCCGTTCTTCCCGTTATAAAGTTGGAAGTCAGAATGTCTTGCAACCTGTTGCTGTTTGCAAATGCTTTTTTGATGGATGCTGGTGCATCTGTTTCGCTAGGCTTCAATACATAGGCATGTTGCTGACAATCGGTGTTCAATCTTAAATAGGTAATCCCAAAATCTACATGCAACAAATCGCCCGGCTGAACAACATCGTCCTTTGGACGATTGGAAAAACTTCTCAAGTGTTCAAAGCTGGTTGAATCACTTCTTTGAATCGCTACAGAAGGATGAAACCATGTAATCAATCCGAGTGAACTAAGTTTTTGTCTGAACCACCAAACCAAATCATCTGTGGTTGTTATGCCGGGAGTGATGACCTTGTTTGAAAATCCTTCCGCAATGATATCATGTGTAATAGAAACCAATTTGGGATAAATCTGCATTTCTTTTTCCGTTCTGGTTTCCAACCATCCAACTGCAAGCGGTTCTGCACTGATAACTTTTGACCTAAACGCTGACGGAAGTTTTTCCATCAGCATATCATAATGTGTATGATCCAATCCATCTGCATGTCCGTAATCATCTGAAATATTCAATCCGATTTTTTGCGGATTTCTTGAAACGATGATATCCATCAACGCATCCCACTGATCAGGAAATTTATTCATGTCCCAGGATGCCTTGATCGACTCACCCACATTGTATCGAGCAATCGCCAATTTCTCGATTGATTTTTTTTCCGCATCATTGTAAAAAACAATCATTGTAGTTCTTCTCGCCGATAACCAGGTAGCCGGCAACATCGTCCTCAACACAGGGTCTTCATTGTACTCTCGTGAAATGATCACCCACATATCAATACCTGTTCTTTCCATCAATGAAGGAAGCAGGTTATTAAATCGGTCTTGGAGGATTTCATCTACGATACGTGCCTGCTCTCTTTCAGGCAATACAACTTGCGCATAACTTGAAACAGCAATAAATAGAAAGAAATAGAATTGAAAAACTTTTTTCATATGAAGCAATTGATTATTAAGTAATGATCTATTTTAAGATTAACTGCAATACCCTCAACCCTTTACCATTCTCCCCTCAATCAGTCCACAATCCTCAATTTCGCATAATTCAACATGATTTTCTTCTCGCCGTTCAAATCAAATTGGATGGTTGCAATGGGATTATGTGCAGCCCCTTCCATTTTCAATACCGTACCAAATCCAAATTTCTGGTGTTCCACTTTTTGTCCCTCTTTTAAATCTGATGTATCGCTGGGTTTAAAATCAGCGGATGGTTGATGGATGATGGGTTTTGTTACAGAAGATGGCGGTGGCATATAACCTGGACGCTCATTTGTTTTTTTAGGCTGATCGAAAAATGATTTTTGTTGGATGGTATTTGTTGTGCCCCAACCTCTCATGCGTTCAGATGCAGATGTGCTGGATTGATTTCTAAATCCACTTCCTGCATAAGATTTATCAAGATGATCTTCCGGGAGTTCATTGATGAACCTGCTTGGATCATTTTGAACTACCTGTCCGAATTTATAACGTGTATTTGCATAGCTGATCCATAGCTTCTGCTTCGCTCTGGTGATCACCACATAAAACAATCTGCGCTCTTCTTCCAATTCCTCTCTGGTATTGATGCTCATTGCATTGGGGAACAACATCTCCTCCAATCCAACCGCAAATACACATGAAAACTCCAATCCCTTTGCAGCGTGAATGGTCATCAGCTTTACCGTATCTGCATGTTCATCTTTATTATCTGCATCCGTCAACAATGTAATCTGTTGCAGGTATGCAGCGAGTAGCACATCTTCACGGAGTGGTCTTGCAGGAATCGGTTCTTGAAGTTCATTATCAGTTGACGGTTGACTGTTAACAGTTAACTGTGAACTGTCAACTGTCTTTTCATTTGTATCCAACAATACTCCATCCTCATCAATCTGTGCACGGTTCTGTTTATCATCCACCCATTCCTTGATGGAGTTCAACAGTTCCTGAACGTTTTCATAGCGCTGCACACCTTCTGTGCTTTTATCGTTGAACAACTCTTTTACCAATCCGGTTTGTTTGCCGACATAAAAAGCAACATCATATGCATTGCTTTTTTGGAGCATGCTGGCAAAACTTTTGATCATGAGCACAAAATTTTCAATTGCCTCCAAGGTACCTGCCTTGAACCCAAATTCAGCAGCTTTGGTAAGCACTTCCCAAAATGTGAGCTGCTTATCATTCGCAAACAAAATCAATTTGTCCAAACTTGTTTTGCCAATGCCTCTCACGGGATAATTGATGATGCGCTTGAGTGCTTCTTCGTCGCGTGGATTCACAATCACGCGGAGATAAGCGATGTAATCTTTGATTTCTTTGCGTTGATAGAAGCTGATGCCACCAAAAATGGTATAGGGAATGTTCATTCTGCGCAGCGATTCTTCAAATGCACGGCTCTGTGCATTTGTTCTATATAGAACTGCAAATTCTTTGTTGAAAAAGTGATTGCGCAACTTTTGCTCCTGTATCATATCGGCAACAAACTTTCCCTCATCATTGTCGGTCATGGTCCGTACCAACCTGATTTTTTCTCCCTCCCCGTTGTCGGTCCAGAGCTCCTTCGGAATCTGCCCTTTGTTATTGGCGATGACCTGGTTGGCTACATTCAAAATCTGTTTGGTACTTCTGTAATTCTGTTCCAGCTTGACCACTTTCACATCATCATAATCTCTTTTAAACAACAAAATATTTTCAATCGTTGCCCCCCTGAATGAATAAATAGATTGAGCATCATCGCCCACCACACAAACATTTTCATGCATGGCGCCTAGCAATTTGATGATTTCATATTGCGCAGGATTGGTATCCTGGTACTCATCAATCATGATATAATTGAATTTGTGCTGGTATTTGTGCAATGCTTCCGGATGAAGTTTCAATATCAAATAAAATTGAAGCAATAGATCATCAAAATCCATCGCACCATTTTTGAAACATCTTTTTGAATAGGCGAGGTAGATCTGTGAAATCGCTGGACGATTGGCTCTTGCGTCTTCCTGCTGCAATCCAAAATCATTGGCATACTCTTCCGCTGTGATCAGTGCATTTTTCGCTGCAGAGATGCGGTTGTATACCACTGCAGGCTTGTACATCTTGTCATCCAGGTTCAATTCATTGATGACTGTTTTCAGTACACTCTTCGTATCATCCGTATCATATATTGTGAAACTGGAAGGATATCCGATTCTTGTAGCCTCGGCCCTCAAAATCCTTGCAAATACAGAGTGGAAAGTCCCAATGTATAAATTATTGGACTCCCGGTTGCCCAACATGCGCTCAATCCGCTCCTTCATCTCCCTTGCAGCCTTGTTCGTAAAAGTCAATGCTAAAATCCGGAAGGGATCAACTCCATTGGCCATCAAATGAGCAATTCTGGTTGTAAGAACCTTGGTTTTCCCACTTCCGGCACCCGCTATAATCATCAAGGGACCATCTCTGTGCAGCACGGCTTCCCGCTGTTGCGGATTCAGACCATCCATGTAATTCAACATAGATGCAATTTACTGCAAAAGGAGCTAGGGCCTGCCAATCTCCAGTTGGTAAACCGGTGAGCAGGATCTGTTAACTGTTAAAATATTGTTTAAGCATCAAGTGCATTAAACCCCCATCATCATAACAGGTCTATCAATATGTTCGGGCTGATCACCCTATGTTTAAAAATTAAAATGACATACATGAAAACAAGAAACATTTTTTTAAGCGCTTTCGCAGCCTTGGCCGTTTTAGCCATTGGGTTTGCTTCCTGCTCCAAGACAGATTCAAATCGACCCGGACAATTCAGGGTTCTTCTAACAGATGCGCCTGGAGATTATATCGCTGCGGAAATTGACATTGTAAAAGTTGAAGTAAAAGTAGATGCAGGGAAACACCATAAAGATGATCGTTTTGGCGATGGTGACCGTCATGAAGATGACCACGGCAAAAGAAAAGATGAATTTGGTGAGTGGATTGACCTTAAATATACACCAGGTATAATCGATGTGATGACCTTGCGCAATGGAGTGGATGCAAAAATTGCGGAGGGAAATATTGTTGGCACTGTAAGAAAAGTAAGGGTTACACTTGGTACAAGAAATACTGTAACTACAAAAGACAAAGTAAAGCATGACCTTGTATTGCAAAACCCAACCGAAAACTATCTATACGTTCATTTACACAATGAACACAGGGGACGGGGACGCGATCAGGCAGCTGCAGCAGACAAAGAAGTGGTGATTGACTTTGATGTTGCGCGCTCCATTGTAGAAGAGAATGGCGTCTTTTACCTCAGACCAAAAGTCAGACCTTTCCATGATCAAAATTCTGGTGCCATCGCTGGGCAAGTACTTCCAGCCAATGTATTCGCAGTGGTAACTGTCACCAATGCAAGCGGCGCTGAAGTTGCAAAAGCACTTCCTAAACCTGATGGTTATTTTAAAATCCGTGGATTGGCTGATGGAACCTATACGTTGAAATTTGAAGCAACAGGTTATAAAACACAAACCACAACTGTAACAGCAGTGAAGGGGCAGGCAGTGAAAGTGAATACAATTGCACTCGTTAAGTAATCCGCAAATACCTTTATGACACGCAAGGGGGCTCGTCGAAAGACGGCCCTTTTTTTATTGGATATTTCTCAATGCAACTCCAGTTTTCGTCCCGGTATGTTGACCCTTGTCAATCACCAATCTGCCATTCACAAAAACATATTCGATACCGGTTGTAAGTTGATGCGGACTTTCATAGATGGATTTATCCTGGATGGTTGACTCATCAAATATCAATACATCCGCATATTTTCCTTCCATGATCAATCCTCTGTCTTTCAAATTAAATTTTGTTGCGGGAAGAGATGTCATTCTGCGAATCGCTTCCTCCAATCCAATTACTTTTTGCTCTCTTACATACCTTGACAACACACGTGCGTTGGTTCCATATCCGCGCGGATGGGGCATGCCTTTCCCATCGCTCACACCTGCATCGGCAGCCGGCATATTGAAAGGATATTTCATGAAATAGACCAGGTCTTTTTCATTCATCGTATGATAAATCATCTGTGCATTGGCTTTGGCCAACATATCTAAAATCAGGTTTGCTTCATTGATGAAATTTTTCTTTCCTCCTTTATCGATGTTGATTTGGGTGATGCTTTTGCCGTTCATGGTGGTATCCGGACCATACCATGCCACCACAGCAAAGCTGTAATCTTTTTGTTTGTCTTTTTTCTGGGATGCTTTCATCCCGTCCAGTATTTTTTTACGGATGGCTGGATCTTTCATTCTTATGCGCAATGAATCAAGTCCGCCTTCCAGTGCCCAATCAGGCAAACGAACAGCCAGGTTGGTACTGCTGGCAGTATAGGGATATTGATCGATCGTAACATCGTAACCCTGCCTTCTTGCTTCCTCCACCATGCCAAGTGTTTCAGTGGATCGTCCCCAATTGTTTTTACCTGTCACCTTAAAGTGAGAAATCTGAACAGGGATATTTGCTTCTCTTCCAATGGTCAATGCTTCGTCGATCGCTTCGTGCACACTGTTTCCCTCGTTGCGCATGTGCGTTGCATAGACACCTCCTTTTGCAGCTGCAATTTTGGAGAGCGCAACAATCTCTTCTGTAGGAGAATACATCCCAGGCAGATAAATCAACCCCGTGGAGAGCCCCACTGCACCATCTTTCATGGCCTGCTCCATCAATGCCTCCATTTTTTTCATTTCACCTGCAGTTGCTTTTCGGTTGTCCAATCCCATGCCCAATCTCCGTATCGTATTGTGTCCTGCGAGTGTAGCTACATTGATGGAAGTTTGTGCACTATCTATTTTATAGAGAAACTTGGCAATATCATCTGCACCACTTCCACAATTGCCAGTCACCACCGATGTCACACCATCATATATATAATTATCGGCCGTAGGTTTTTTAAAAATACTCTCCTCGATATGTGCATGTACATCAATGAACCCGGGTGCAACAATATTATTCTTTGCATCGATGATGCTGGCATTGGGATACTTCGCTGCGAGCCCCTTGGAAACCCCAACAATTCTGTTTCCCCGGATGGCAATATCTGCTCTGAACCAGCTGTTGCCCGTGCCATCCACAATTCTTCCGTTGACGATGACATAATCAGCCTGTGCTGCTGCCAACAGCAATGAAGTACTCATCAGGAGCGTCAGTAAACTCTTTTTCATATCGACAGTTTTACAGATAAAAGGTAAGCATTCTTTTGAAAGTTTGTAAATTAGGCCATGAACATCAAGGTATTCATCACAGGAGGAACGTTTGACAAGGAATACAATGAGCTGACGGGTGAATTGTTTTTCAAGGAAACCCATCTGCATGAAATGCTCAGACTGGGAAGAAGCAATTTAAATCTTGATATCACGACGTTGATGATGATCGACAGTTTGGATATGAATGATGAACACAGGGAGCTGATCGCCAATGCATGCAAGCAGGCTCCGCATGACAAGATCATCATCACACATGGTACAGATACCATGGCAGTAACAGCAAAATTTTTGGCAGATACCATCAAAGAAAAAACCATTGTCCTTACCGGCGCAATGGTTCCATATAAGTTTGGCAGCTCCGACGGGCTCTTCAATCTCGGCAGTTCACTTGCCTTTGTACAAACCCTTCCCCACGGGGTTTATGTTGCCATGAACGGGAAATACTTCGAAGGGCACAATGTCCGCAAGAACAAATCAACCGGTGAGTTTGAGTTGATCAATGCTCAATAGTTTTTAAAATAAAAAAACCAGAGATCGCTCTCTGGTTTCTTAATGGGTAAGTAAGCGTTGCCTACATTACTTTCTTTCCAACAATTTGAAGAACTGATCCAACTGAGGAAGAACCACAATACGTGTTCTGCGGTTTCTTGCTTTCCCTTCTGCAGTTGAATTGTCAGCAATTGGCTTGTATTCTGAACGACCTGCTGCAACCAGTTGCGCTGGATTCAATCCATATTGTTTTTGCAATAATCTTACGATGGTTGTTGCACGCTTCACAGAGAGATCCCAGTTGTCCAGCATCAAATCATTGTTCCCATTCAATGTTACATTGTCAGTATGGCCTTCCACCATGTATTCCAAATCAGGCTGGGCTTTCAATACAGTAGCTACTTTGCCCAATACCACTTTCGCCTTGTCGTTCACGTCAAAGCTTCCTGTCTTGAACAATACCTTGTCAGAAATATCTACATATACCACACCTTTGTCAACCTTGATGTTTACATCCTGGTCTTCCAAATCACCCAATGCACCTTTCAAATTCATCACCAATGCCATGTTCAATGAATCCTTTCTGGCAGCTGCCTGTTGAATGGATTGGATGTATGAATCTTTTGCGCCGATGTTATCCAATGATTTTTTGATGCTCTCTGCCTGAGAAGAAGAGATCACAGACAAATCTTCCAATTGCTTCAGCGCAACGTTGTTGTTCTTTTTCAACATATCCACCTGATCTCTCAGAGCTGCCATTTGTGCTTCTCTTTGCGCATCTGCTATCGCACGCTGACGATCAGCCTCTGCTTTTTCATCTTTGCAAGCCCTTGTTTCCTTTTGAGATGCAACCAACTCATTGTTCAAGGACGCATACTTGTCATTCAATGATTGGTACTTCTTGGTGCTTACGCATGAAAATAAAGTTCCTACCAATAATAAAGGCAATAAAAAATGTTTAGTTTTCATTGTTAGTTTCTTTTTAAAGAATTGACGTTTCACAAATATAATACGTTATTTTTCATCTGCATCAACTGTACGGACAAAAGCACTTCTTTTCGGAGCGGGCATCACACTGTGCTCACCTCTCACTCCCTTCCAAATCACTTCACTGAATTCAAAATCGTTGACACGATCTTCCTTGCTAAAATCAAATGTCTTGCTCTTCTTGGCAAGCGGACCGTCTTTTGTATTCACGTCATTTAAATTGACATTGGCTGGAATGGCCTGAAAAGTTTTGGTATTCACCGTCTTACTGAAACTGCGCCACATTGGGGTTGCAGCAGCATCGTATTGCGACATGGGTGCCATCCCCAATATCAATTCAATGGTTCTCACCATCGATGATGTACTGTAAGGTGTATGATCGATGTATCCTCTTTTCACATAACCTCCTGCAACATAGGCAGTGGTGCGGTGTGCATCAACATGATCCGGACCGTTCTGCGCATCGTCTTCTACAATGAATACAACTGACTGCTCCCAGATGGGTGACTTGGACAAATGCTCGATAAATAATCCTACTGCCCAATCATTGTCAGCCACATGCGCAAATGGGGTTGGCCGACCCAGGCTCATCCCCTCTGTATGATCGTTGATCAACCGCAAGGTATTCAACTGCGGAACAGCATTGATCCGCAACAATGAATCAAAATCCCTTTTCCACTGATTCACCCGCGTGGTATCGCGAACGGTTTCATCCCAACTGGTATAATAGGGACAAAAATGTCCCTCTAATATTTTCAAATTCGGTTTGTAATCATCTGCAAATTCTCCGTAGGTCCGGTAACTCACTCCATGACGCTTGGCATTCCCCCAAATAAAATCACCCTTGTTGTCTGCAGCCCGTCTTCTTCCTTCGGCATCATAATCACCGCCCCTTCCACCATAAGATGTCGGCCAGTTTTTTTCAAGGTAATCTGTTGCATATGCACCGAATGTCCAGTTATGCCCGTCAGCACTGACTTCTCCATCCACATAAAAATTATCCAGCAATACAAATTCCTTTACCAATGCATGTTGATTGGGAGTGATCTTTTCACCGAACAACAACAAGCTGGTGTCTCCGTTTCCACCAACAACATCAGACAAAACCTGATCATAGGTCCTGTTCTCCTTGACGATGTAGAACACATACTTAATAGGAGAGGGATCGCCCACTTTCATGGGAATCGGATTGCCGGGTTCACCAGTTGCTTGCATTTCTTTTTCTTTCGAATACGGAGTATTGGCATAGACCGCTTTGGAATACAATCCCAGCAACTGCTCTGTGGGCTCTTCGAAAATACTCATCGTACCTTTGAAGAGTCCGCCGATATATTCAACAGCTACAGGCTTGGATGCATCGCCTTTTTGGAAAATCACTTTTTGTTTATTTCCCAATGGATTCGGGCCATTGGGATTGGCGAGTGAATTGAATCCTTTCCCGTTGGTCACAAAAACTTTTTTACCCACGACGCGCACATTGGTAGGATACCATCCGACCGGAATAAAACCCAATGACTTGCTCGAGCCTGCTTCTTCCACTTCAAAAACCGCCAATGCATTGTTGTCGGCATTGGCAATGTACAATCGCTCTTCATCAGCCGACAAGGCGAGTCCGTTGGAGGTTGAACCTGGAACCGCATCGGCATACAATGCAGCGTTCAAGGTCTCCATCACTTTCATATCAGTTGTGCGAATGACAGAAACTGAATTGTCGTTTGCATTCGCCACAAACAGTTTGTCTCCTTTTTTATTGAGGATGATTTCATTGGGATTGTCTCCCACTTGCAAACGCGTGATGATATTGCCGTTGGATGCATTGATCTTCAACACCTGATCACCGCCCCATAGGGATACATATAATATGGTATGATCTGGCGAGAGGATACAACTGTATGCTTCAGCGCCTAATTTGATCTGATGAAGAATGGACTTATTGCCTGTATGTATGATATAGAGCGAACTGTCATCTCTTGTTACCGTGTACAATAATTGTTTCTTGCTGTTGATTGCAATGCCTGCTGGTCCGATTTTTTCAGGCCAAGGTTTACCGAGAAGGATGCTGTCCCTCAGCGTCAGTTGATCCCCTTTGGTACTGTACACATTGATCCTGTTATCATATCCTGCGGAAACATACAATGACTGATCGTCATCCGAAAAAGCCAATCCATACCAGGCTTTATCGATGACCAATTCATGAAGGACGCTTTCTGTTGCGATGTCTATATATTGTATGGAGTGCCCGCTTTGTCCATTGTTGCTCACTGCCATGCGCTTGCCCGAATATGCAACAGCCATGTTCAGCGGAAGATCCCCCAAGGGAAAACTCCTTCCGATGGGCGTCAGCGACCAGCCGTTGGGAAGGGTCACGGGGGTTGGCAGTTGACAGTTGACGGTTTGGAGTTGAAAAAGACAGGCAATGAGCAAAAGGTATTTCATAAAACCGGTTTAGGTAACCTAAAATTAAGACGGATGTGCGTAACTAATTTTTGCAGGGGTGCTATGAAATCATTAATTTCAAACTGATTTTTGTTACCGGTGCTTGCCGGAAATTCTTGTTTGTTTTCTCATGTCTACCCTGCTGTTTGTCTAATCAGCAGGGTTTTTTGTGAAAAACACTAATATTTTTAGTGGAAAAAATGCTAAAAAAATTAGTTTATTAAATTTGGATGATTTACCTTTACCCTCTCAAATATTTATAATTATGTCAAACAACGAAAAATTAAAAGCGCTGAAACTCACGCTGGATAAGATTGAGAAGGATTATGGGAAGGGAAGCGTGATGATGATGAATGAAAAAGGAGAGGCGCAAATTGAAGTGGTGTCAACAGGCTCTATTGGATTGGATGCTGCACTCGGCATCGGCGGATTGCCCAGAGGAAGGGTGATTGAAATATACGGACCGGAAAGCTCCGGTAAGACCACCATCGCCACCCATGTGATTGCAGAAGCGCAGAAAAAAGGTGGTGTTTGTGCCATCATTGATGCGGAACACGCATTTGACAGTGGCTATGCAAAAAAATTGGGAGTAGATGTCGACAACCTCCTGATCTCTCAACCGGACTATGGTGAGCAAGCATTGGAAATCGCAGACCGATTGATCCTCTCAGGTGCATTGGATGTAGTGGTGATTGACTCTGTGGCTGCATTGGTTCCTAAAAGTGAATTGGAAGGAGAGATGGGGGATAGTAAAATGGGATTGCACGCGAGATTGATGAGCCAGGCATTGAGAAAGCTGACTGCAACAATCAGCAAAACCAATACCATCTGCATCTTCATCAACCAGCTGCGTGAAAAAATTGGCGTGATGTTTGGAAACCCTGAAACAACCACAGGTGGCAATGCATTGAAATTTTATTCCTCCGTGCGCCTTGATATCCGGAGATCGGCACAAATCAAAGACGGGGAAGAAGCGATCGGTAACCGCGTGAAGGTGAAAGTGGTGAAAAATAAAGTGGCACCTCCTTTTCGCTCAGCCGAATTCGATATCATCTTCGGAGAAGGCATCTCCAAGTCAGGTGAAATCATTGACATGGGTGTTGAATTGAGCATCCTCCAAAAAAGCGGTAGCTGGTACAGTTACAACGGAGATAAATTGGGACAGGGGCGCGACAGTGTTAGACAATTGATCATTGACAATCCGGAAATGGCCAATGAAATCGAAGCAAAAATCAGAGAAAAACTGAAAGAAGCTCAAACAACATAATCATCAGATGGGTTTTTGATTATCAACCGCATCCCTGAACAGGATGCGGTTTTTTATTAACTTCCATCCAGAATCACCCAACATGGAAAAAAAGAGAACGCTCAATAAAAGAAAACACATCGCACTGGTTGCACACGACAACAAGAAAAAAGAATTGATCGATTGGGCGGTATACAACAAACATGCATTGTCAAAACACGAGCTGCTTGCAACAGGTACAACAGGAAAATTGCTGGAAGAAGCACTGGATAGATCTATCAAAAAATTATTGAGCGGCCCACTGGGCGGTGATCAGCAAATTGGTGCATTGATAGCAGAGGGACAAGTGGATACCCTGATTTTTTTCTGGGACCCGATGGAAGCCCAGCCGCATGACCCGGATATCAAAGCCTTGCTGCGACTGGCAGTAACCTGGAACATTCCATTTGCCTGCGACCGCGCAACAGCTGATTTTCTTCTCACTTCACCGCTGATGTTCGAAGAGTATACATGCAGTATACCGGATTATTCCACTTATTTAAAACGCGACGTAAAATAAAATCATGAAAAAAATATTGGTGCTGCTTTTTTGCTTTCATCTGTCTGCTGTTGGACAGGACAGCATTACAAAATCAACTGTTCAGCAGGCGGCTCTCCTGTCAGATGTAAAATTTACAGAGCAAGAAATTGAAATGATGCTGCAGGACTTGAGAGACAACCTGGTGGATTATAAAAAAATGCATGCACTGCAACTGAGCAACAATATTGGCATGAGTGCTGCACAACGTTTGCAACCAGACAATGTGCTTCAACAAAAGATCAATTGGCAGTACAATAAAAAAATACAACTGCCCGCCAATAAAAATGAACTGGCATTTTATTCCATCCATCAACTGGGATCCCTGCTGCGCAATAAACTGATCAGCTCAAAAGAACTCACTTCATTTTTCATTGAGAGAATAAAAAAATTTGGTGATACACTTCAATGCGTGGTAAGCATCACAGAAGAGATCGCCATGCAACAGGCACAACAAGCAGATGATGATTTTAAAAAAGGAATTGACAAAGGACCCCTGCAAGGTATCCCATACGGACTCAAAGATTTATTTGCTGTTAAAGGAACAAAAACAACATGGGGGGCTGCGCCTTACAAAGAACAAATCATTGAAGAAGATGCCTATGTGTATGCGAGATTGAAAGAATCAGGCGCAGTGCTTGTTGCAAAATTCACATTAGGTGCATTGGCCATGGGCGACTATTGGTTTGGAGGAAGAACGAAAAACCCCTGGAACCTTGAAAGAGGATCAAGCGGTTCATCTGCCGGATCAGCCTCTGCAACGGTTGCTGGACT
>Ga0129336_10001163_pt1 | contig 15781 bp, 11 predicted proteins | sample CPB6_02_DNA_FD_96878 | JGI IMG/M metagenome (GOLD analysis project Ga0129336, IMG submission 96878) | Freshwater to marine salinity gradient microbial communities from Chesapeake Bay, USA - CPBay_Sum_0.6_0.2_DNA | ecosystem: Environmental > Aquatic > Marine > Coastal | place: USA: Chesapeake...
AGTGCTGGAGTGAGTGGAGATGGATATGTTTGGAAATATCTTTTTACAGTAACACCTAGTGACATTATAAAATTTGACTCTACAGAATATATTACTGTCCCAAATGATTGGTCAACGTCAACAAACGCACAAATAGCTGCTGTTAGAGATAATGGTGATTCATCTGTAAATGAAAATCAAATAAAGAAAATTTATATTGATAATCAGGGTGCTGGGTATTCTAATGGTTTAGGACAAGAATTAAATCTTGTTGGAGATGGAAATGGTGGAAAGGTTATTGTTGATGTTGTTGGTGGAAAAATAACTAGTGCTATAGTTTCTTCAGGTGGGAAAAATTACACCTATGCGATGGTTGATCTTGGATCTATCAATGCAAATTCTTCAACTAAAGCAAAATTAATACCAATTATACCTCCATCTAAAGGTCATGGATATGACATTTATCGTGAATTAGGTGCTGATAAAGTACTAGTTTATGCAAGATTTGATGACTCAACTAAAGATTTTCCATCAGATACTAGTTTTTCACAAATAGGAATTGTAAAAAATCCAACTTCCATTGGGTCAACAACAGTATTTACAGAAAATCAATTTTCATCTCTTGGTGCCATTAAATTTTCTTCGTCAAGTGGGACTGTAAATAGTGGAGATACGATATTCCAATCTGTAACTGGTGGAACAGCAAAGGGATATGTTGCATCTTATGATACAGAAACACGTGTTCTTAAATATTTTCAAGATAGAACTCTTTTCTTGAACCAAACATCATTTGATAATACAGATTATGTTGGAGTTTCTACAAATTCTAAAGTATTAGACTTTACATCTAGCGCAAATGCTGTTACTAGTAACGCTGGATTTTCTGGATCAATTGATACTGGATTTACGGGAATTACTACCAACCCAAGTGGAAATAAAATTATTTCACTCGGCACTCAATTTACAAATGGAGTTGCCAATCCTGAGATAAATAAAGGATCAGGAGATATAATTTACATTGATAATAGACCTGAAATATCTAGAAATTCTAGACAAAAAGAAGACGTTAAAATCATCCTGGAATTCTAAGAAATGCCACAGAAAACGAATTTAAATATAAGTCCTTATTATGACGACTTTGATAAGTATAAGAACTTTTACAGAGTCTTATTTAAACCAGGATATCCAGTTCAAGCAAGAGAACTAACTACTTTACAGTCTATTCTACAAAATCAAGTAGAATCATTTGGTAGTCATATCTTTAAAGAGGGATCAATGGTGATCCCTGGAAATTTAAATTACGATTCTCAATATTATTCTGTAAAATTAAATCCAGATCATTTGGGTATAGATTTATCTATTGCTCAATCACGATATAAATATTTGGATAAATTAGTAGGAAAACGTTTAACAGGTCAAACTTCTGGAATAGTTGCCGTAGTAGATAAGTATTTGCAAAAATCCAAGTCTGAAGGAATTACTGACTTAACCTTATTTGTAAAATATTTACAATCTGGTAATAATAATAAAATTGCTCAATTTACTAATGGCGAAGTTTTAATTACTCAAGAATCTTTTATATATGGAAACACAACTGTAAATGCTGGAGACACTGTAGCAACTTTAGTTTCACAAAATGCAACCTCTGTTGGAACTTCGGTTGCAATTGGTGAAGGTGTATATTTTATTAGAGGGACATTTGTAGATATATCTCAAGACAAGATTGTATTAGATGCATATAGAAGTGATTCTTCATACAGAGTTGGTTTAAATATTTTAGAAGAAATTGTAACGGCAAAAGATGATAATACACTATATGATAATGCCAAAGGGTTTTCAAACTATGCTGCTCCTGGAGCAGATAGATTAAAAATAACAGCAAAACTGTCTAAAAAGTTACTATCAGATTTCACCGATAAAACATTCATTGAACTAATAAGAATTGAAAATGGTGAAATTAAAAAAATTCAAAATAAAACTCAATATAGCTATATAAGAGATTATTTTGCACAAAGAACATATGATGAATCAGGAGATTACTCCGTAAATCAATTTGGCATTGAAATAAAAGAATCTTTAAATGATAGGCAATCTAATGATGGCGTATATTTTCCTGGTCAATCAACTCAACAAGAAAAAATTCCATCAGAAAACTTGATGGAGGTAATGATTTCTCCAGGAAAAGCTTATGTTAGAGGATATGATATTGATTCTACACAGACCACTATCTTAGATGTAGAAAAACCAAGAGATAAAGAAACGGTATCATCAGCATTGATTCCATTTGAATTTGGAACCCTAATGAGGGTCAATAACGTTTCTGGAACACCATTTATTGGAATTGATAATAATACAAATATTGTTAACCTTTACAATCAAAGAAAAAGTTCTACAACTGGTGGAACTGGAACACTTATTGGAAAAGCAAGAATTTATTCTTTTAACTTAACTGACGCTTCATACTCAAATCCGTCTACAGAATGGGATTTATATTTATTTGATGTTCAGACCTACACCATTCTAACAGTTAATGAATCTCTTTCATCGGTCACATGTCCCGAAACTTCTTTTATTAGGGGTGTGAGTAGTGGAGCTACCGGTTATGCAGCAGAAAGTCCATCTGGAACCGGTTTAACTTTAATCCAAACTTCAGGGACATTTATCGCTGGAGAACAACTTTTAATTAATGAAACAACAGAAATTTCTAGATCGGTTGTAAGTGTTACTACTTATGGAATTGAAGATGTAAAATCTGTCTATCAGGATTCAACATCATTAACATCAGAACTAAAAGTAGATTTTGTTGCGGACACTGTTCTTCAAAAGAGTCTTCCCAATAACTTTAGTTTAACTGATAGACTTACTATTACCTCCGGTGGAACTGCAACTTGTCCTGGTCGTAACTTTGCAGCAACTGGAATTAAAGAAAACTCAATTATAAGATATCAAATTTCTGGATTAAGTACGGAGACTTATAATAGAGTTTCTGCAGTTTCCAATGATGGTCTTACATTAACATTAGTTGGAATTAGTAGTGTTTATGGAGTTTGTAACGGTGGATTACCATCATCTACTCAATCAGTTACATTTTCTGTAGCAAATCCATTAGTTAGAGATGCTGGTGGATTATATGCCAAAATTTCTTCAGATAATGTCGCTTCGGTAAATCTTGCAGAATCAACGTTATTGGTCAATAGTCAATTAACAGAACAGACAACTAATGGTTCTGGATCAATGACGTTGAATGTTGCATCTACTGGAATAACAAGCGCATTCTTTGAATCTTTTGATGCTGAAAGATATTCAGTATTTTATTCCGATGGAAGTATTGAAAATTTAACTTCCGATCAATTTACGCTTACATCTAATGGATCTCAAATTACATTATCCGGATTAACTGGTAGTCAGATTTCTAATGTTACGGTAAATACTACTGTTAGAAAGAATGGCATTAAAGAAAAACAAAAAGATTACGTCAGAAGTGAAAAATTAATCATTGACAGAACTACTTCAGGAGTTTCAACCTCTTTAAGTGGATTGTCAACTAGTGTATACTATGGAACTAGAATTCAAGACAAGGAAATTTGTTTAAATTTACCAGATGTTGTAAAAGTTTTAGCAGTATATGAGTCTTATAATTCATCGGCACCAACATTAGATTCTTTACAATTTCCATCAGGTTTAAATTTAAACACATCATCAATTCTTGGGGAAAAAATTCTTGGGAAGGAAAGTGGATCTCTTGCACAAATTGTGACCAGAGTTTCAAGTACAGTGGTTGAAATAGTTTATTTGAATTCAAATAAATTTATTGTTGGTGAAATTGCAGAGTTTCAAGAATCTAATATTAAATCAACAATTCAAGTAATTAATTCTGGAAATTATCAGAATGTTACTAATCAGTATATTTTAGATAAGGGTCAGAAGGAACAATATTATGATTATTCAAGATTAGTAAGAAAAAGTGACTCTTACATACCGACATATCAATTATTGGCAATATTTGATTATTATGATGTTCCTTCAAATGATCTTGGAGATGTTTATACTGTTAATTCTTATGATGAAGAAAGATTTAAAGCAGATATCCCATACTTATCAAATGGTTTAAGATCTTCAGATACGCTTGACTTTAGACCAAGAGTTGCTAGATTTAACTCCACAACTTCATCACCATTTGCATTTGGGAGTAGAACATTTGGAACGACTGGTACTAATCCACCATTAGTATTAACTCCATTGGAGAGTTCTTTAATTGGTTACGATTATTATTTACCAAGAATTGATAAAGTAGTTCTTGATAAGTTAGGAAACTTTAGTGTAGTTAAGGGAATATCAGCATTAAATCCAAAAGTTCCTACTAATGTAGAAGAAGCAATGGATCTGGCAACCATCAATTTGCCAGCATATCTCTACAATACAAAAGATGCAAAAATTACTCTTATAGACAATAGAAGATATACTATGAGAGACATTGGTAAGATAGAAGATAGAGTAGAAACTTTAGAAACTTTAACTTCTTTATCTTTACTAGAACTTGATACTAAGACATTGCAAGTTAGAGATGCTGATGGTTTAGATAGATTTAAATCTGGATTCTTTGTTGATGATTTTAAAGATAATCAAAGATTGGATTCCGATTTATCAACTGTATCCATTGATATTGAAAATAGTGAATTAATTACTTCAACAGACGCATTTTCATTAAAACCAGAAATTGCACTGGAACCTTCAATTAATACAGATACTGCAGATTTTTCATCTAATCTTCAGTTATTAGATTCTAATGTTAGAAAAACTGGAAATTTAATTACATTAAATTATACTGAGAAAAAATGGTTAGAACAACCACTTGCTTCTAGAGTTGAAAATGTAAATCCATTTAATATGATTGAATGGAAGGGAAACATAAAACTAACCCCATCATCCGATAGTTGGGTAAGAACTATTACTCTTGATGGAGGATCTAGAAGAATCTTTGGAGGAACAACGGGTCATTTTTCAGAAAGATCTTGGGTAGAAACTATCAAGATTTCTTCACAACCAGAAGTTTATATTCGTTCCAGAAATGTTAAATTTGAATCCGTATCTTTAAAACCACTTACAAGATATTATCCATTCTTTGACGGTAGTAGTGGAATAGATATCATTCCAAAATTAATTGAAATCACAATGTCCTCTGGGGTATTTTTAGTTGGAGAAACTGTAAAAGGATTTATTGGATCAGAAAATATATTTACAGCTAGAATCGCCCAACCAAATCACAAAACTGGCGCATTAAATTCACCAACAACCACTTACAGTTTAAATCCATATAATAAATCAGTTACATTACCATCTTCATATTCCGCATCTTCATCAGTTTTAAATATAGATGTCAATTCATTATCCGAAGAAGTTCTTGGAAAATATAGTGGATATATTACTACAGGAACTGTTCTTGTCGGTGAAACAAGTGGTGCTCAAGCATCTGTTTCTAATATAAGACTGATAAGTGATACCTATGGAGATACGTTAGGATGCTTCTTCTTTAGAAATCCACTTGCATCACCACCACCAATTGTAAGATTTACAACTGGAACATCAACGTTTAAATTAACATCAAGTTCAACAAATCAAACTCCTTTACCAGGAAGTCTTTTAATTAGTAGTGCAGAAACTACATACAGAACAAGTGGTATTTTAGAAGTATTTGAGCAAAGTAGAGTCACAATTTTTTATGACCCTCTTGCACAATCATTTACTGTAGATGAAACTGGAGCTTTCTTAACTTCTGTTGATGTATTTTTTGCCAATAAGGATGAAAATGAAAAGTTAACAGCTCAAATTAGAACTGTTGAACTTGGAACTCCAACTAGAGATCTGGTTGATGAAAATGCACAGGTTGTTCTTGAACCAAGTCAGATAAGAACATCTGCTGATGCATCAGTTCCAACTAGAATAACTTTCCCAGCACCAATTTACTTATCTCCCGATACAGAGTATGCTCTTGTATTATTAGCACCATCTTCAGATCAATATGAAGTATGGATTGCGAGAATGGGTGAAAAAACAATCAATACAAGCACTTTACCAGACGCTGAAAGTGTTGTTGTAGGGAAACAATATACTGGTGGAAGTCTATTTAAATCTCAGAATGGAACTATTTGGACAGCAAATCAATTTGAAGATATGACATTTAGACTTTATAAGGCAAAATTCATAACCAATATTAATAATCCTGCTGTAGCATATTTTTACAATCCAAACTTGGTATCAAATGATTCTAATATTGGCAATCTAACTGAAAATCCTATTAGAACCTTACCAAGAAAATTAAAAGTTGGAATCACAACCACAACAACGATGGATTCTATTCTTGTTGTTGGTAGAAAAGTTAGTGATAGTACCTCTGGTTCTCCTACTGGTTATATTGAAAGAATTGGTGGTAAATTATCCACTACAACAACCAGAAATATTGGTGATGGTTACGCTGATGGAACTTATACCAATGTTCCATTGTATAGAATTACCGGTTCTGGTACTGGAGCACAAGCAACGGTTGTAGTTTCTGGTGGTGTCATTTCAGGAAGTCCCACAATCACATCTGCAGGAAATGGATATGTTGTTGGGGATATTCTTGGAATTACTACAAGTAATGTTATTAAAGGATCAAATGCTGAGATTTCAGTTAGCTCTTTAGATGGATTTGATACCTTATATCTAACTAATGTTCAAGGTGAAGAATTTACCTCTGGTCAAGATCTCGTAGTATACAATGGAAATACAGCAGTTTCTTATGCAAACACTGATATTTTATCTTCTTCACAGATAGATTCACTGTATGATGGTAGAGTTATTGAGGTTACTCAATATAGTCATGGAATGCATTCGGACAATAATGTCATAACTATTGCAAATGTAGATCCAAATACAATTCCAACTGTACTAGATGCTGCTATTGGTTTAAGTGATACAACTATTTCCGTTGCTAATACATCAATCTTTGGAACTTTTGAAGGTATTACAACTTCAAGGGGATATTTAAAAGTTAATAATGAAATCATTTATTATAATTCAATTACTGCTGGAGCATCAGGAGCTGGAACTCTTGGCATAGGAACACGCGGCGTTGATAGTTCATTGAAGAGAACTCATAATATTGGTGATAAAATTTATAAGTATGAACTAAATGGTGTATCTCTAACTAGAATTAATACTCAACATAATATGCCTTCAGATGCCACATTATCTTCCTTAAAAGATCTCGATAGATATTATCTGCAGATTGATCGTTCAGGATCAAGAGCGACAGGTGACAGTCAACTTAGTTTTACTGATGAAAATTATCTTGGTGGATCAAATGTATTTGCTAGTAAGAATATTCAATATAATGCAATAAATCCAGCATTTACTGTATTCACTCCAGGTGAAGATACTACAATTTCAGCATCAATTAGAACGGTCTCTGGAACTAGTGCAGATGGATCTGAAGTATCTTTCATTGACCAAGGATACGAATCCGTTGAAATTAATAATCTAAATGAATTATCTTCTACAAGAATAGTAGCATCTAGAATTAATGAAACGACAAGATTAACTACCTTACCAAAGAATAAATCATTCACAATCGGTCTTTCTATGGTTTCTGGAGATCCAAATCTTTCACCTACTATTAACATTGATAAGACAACAATTGATTTTATTAGAAATAGAATCAATAAACCAATTACGGATTATGCATTTGATGGAAGATCTAATTTAGTGGTTGGATTTGATCCACATGCCTCCGTATACGTCACAAGAAGAGTAAATCTAAAACAACCAGCAACTTCATTAAAGGTTCTTGTAGGTGCTTACAGGCACTCATCAGCAGACTTTAGAGTTCTTTATCAATTGTTTAGAGCAGATTCCTCTGAAGTTGAGCAATCTTTTGAATTATTCCCAGGTTATGATAACCTAAAAGATATTAATGGTGATGGATTTGGAGATACTATTATAGATTCTACTCGCAATAGTGGTAGATCTGATACATTTGTGCCTGCAAGTCAAGATAATGAGTTTAGAGAATATCAATTTAGCGTTGATAATTTAAATCAATTTACAGGATTTACAATCAAAATTGTATTGAGTGGCACAAATGAAGCATATGCCCCAAGACTTAAAGACTTTAGAGTAATTGCACTTGCGTAATATGCAAAGAGTTGATGGGCACAAGAATTTGTATCGTGACCAATCTGGAGCTATTGTAAATATTGATACCAATGAATATAATCAATATGTTAGATTGAGATCTGATAAAAAACAACAAAAGGATGAGATAGAAGAATTGAAAAAAGATATTGATGAAATAAAATCATTACTTATGGAGATTATCAATGGATCCAGATCAAATTAAACTTGAATCAATAGATAAAATGTTTGAATATGAAAAATATGCGAGAATAATTGATGAATTGAATATTGAAGAACTTAAAATTTTTGCAAAAGCATATTTCAAGTTATATTTAAGACAGCAAGAAGTTGTATCTTCGTTTGCCAAGGGATTGGTATAGCATAAATAGTTTTAAAGTCTAACTAAAAAATGGCAGTTTATGTTACTAATCTTGTAGTAAATGCCGGTGTTGATTTTGAGCAGGTTTTTACATTAGAGGATGTCAATTCAAATTCTGTTTTGAACTTAACTGGTTATTCTGTTAAGTCTCAAATGAGAAAACATGCAGCTGCAGTTGGTGTGACTACTTTTAATTCTACCATTCATAATGCTTCTGCGGGACAAATAAAAATAGGACTAACTACAACATCAACATCATCATTAAAACCAGGTAGATATGTTTATGATGTTGTTCTCACCGATCCAGATAATATTATGAGTAGAGTTGTGGAAGGAATGGTTTTAGTTAGAGAAGGAGTAACACGCTAATGGCAGAAATTAGAGTTAGAGTAGGTCAACAAAATGCAGTTAGAATTGCATCAACTGGTGCAGTTACAACTGGACCACTAGCACAAATGGCAACTGATGTTGATACAACTGCTAGAGCAAATAGAACTTTTTTAATGTATGATTCTGCATCTCAATCTTATATTCATGTACCTGCAGATCAAATTTTAGATTTAGCAGATAATATTGATGATGAATCTTATGATGCTGGAACTTTTTAGATAATAAAAAAATTAAATAAATAAAATAAAAGGTAAAAATTAAGAGATGGCTGCTCCCGTATTACAGTTTAAGAGAGGTGCCTTTAGTAATCTTCCAGCTCTGAAAGCAGGTGAACCTGGTTTTACGACGGATAAGTATGATTTTTATATTGGTTTAGATAGTAACTCTGCAAATAATAAATTTTTTGGTTCACATAGATATTGGAAAAGAGAGACTGCTTCAAAAGGTAGTGGCGTAAATTTAGTTGAAGGTTCTTCCTCTGGCGATAGTTATGTTACTCTAGCATCACCAGATTCTCTTGCAGGAATTGTTACTTATTACTTCCCAGGGACTCAGGGAGTATCAAATAGCGTTCTAACAAATGATGGTAATGGAAACTTAACCTGGGGAAGTGGATCTGCTGACCCAATATTTACGGGGATCTCAACATTTAATACAGACTATCTAGATATTAACAGTGATGTAGACATTTCTGGAATCACTACATTCAGTAATACTACTCAATCAACTTCAAAAGATACCGGTGCTATTATTGTTGAAGGTGGTATTGGTGTTGAAAAAAATGTCTATGTTGGTGGTCTTTTAGCAGTTACTGGCGTATCCACTATCACTAGTGATTTAACAGTAGGTGGTGCAACAACAATCACTGGTAATCTATTTGTTGGTGGACAGTCTGAATTTATTGGCATAGCAACTTTCCGTGGTGGTACAATTAATCTTGGTGATAGTGGCGGAGATGATATTAATGTTGGTGGTGAATTTATTTCTGGTCTATTCCCAAATAACACTGCAACCTATGATCTTGGAGATGGATCAAGACAGTGGAGACACGGTAACTTCTCAGGTATTGTAACTGCATCCACCGGTGCCGTACTTGATGGAGTACAGATTGGTATCAATGGTACAAATGTAATTGATACTGTATCTGGAAATTTAACCATTAATTCTGCCGGTGGGCAAACAATTATCGATGATGCAGTTACGATTCAGAATAATCTAACTGTAAATGGTAACGTAACCGTTGGTGGAACCTCAATTACTCTTCGTGGTGAAGATGTTTATATTGAAAACAAAGATATTATTCTTGGATACACAACATCAATTACTCCAAACGATAATACAGCAAATCACGCTGGTGTTGCAATTGCGTCTACTGAAGGAAGTCCATTAGTTTCATTCACTGCATCAGGAATTAATACACTTCCTGATACTTATAAGCAGTTAATGTGGTTCAAGAGTGGAACTCTTGGATTCTCAACTGATGCATTTGGATTTAACTATGGGGTTGCAATTGGAACCACAACTATGGCGAGTGGAGTTCGCCTCGCTGTTGGTTCTGGTGTTACTGTAAGTGATAATTCAGTTTCTGCAACCAATTTTTATGGTAATGCATCATCTGCAGACCAAGTTAAAACTGTTACTGCAAGTAATTTAAATGCCACGCATCACTTAACCTTTGTAGATTCAAACAACGGTTCTGCAACCAATGAGACTGTCTATACTGATGATGGTATTTTCTATAATCCTGGAACAAATACATTTACTACACAACATGCAACATTTACTGGCGATGTAGTAGTACAGGGCACATTAACTGCTTCAATCACTGGTACAATTTCAACTGCAACCAGATCACAAACAATAGATACCACTGCGACTTCAACAAATTCAGATTTCTTCGTACCTTTTGTTGATACTTTTGGGGGACAGGAAGGAGAAACTGTAAGAGTTGGTGCTGGATTATCTATTAACCCATCATCAGGTGAAGTAAAAACATCTGGTGTATTAAGTGTTGGTAGTCCTGCAGCTTTAACTTCATTTATTAAAGCTGGTGGTGGTTCTAATGCAATGTTTATTTTTGGAAATGGTGACGTATCATTCCAGTCCAAAGTAATTGCAAATAGCATTAGAAGTCAAGACGATTCAAATAATACTATTAGTCTTGCTGGAAGAGATGCAACATTTGCAAGAAACATTTCTGTAGCAGGAATTGCAACAGTTACCGGACAGTTTGTAACCGGTACAAATGCTACAATTGGTGGAGATATAACTGTTGGTGGTAATGATATTAAAGCAAGTGATGGAACTACTGCAATTACATTGTCTGCGACAACAGGAAATGTTGGAGTTTCTAGTGATTTAACTGTTTCTGGTAATTTATATGTTCTAGGATCAACAACTGAAGTTAATACTGAAACATTAAAAGTTGAAGATAGTTTAATTGAAGTTGGTCTCGTAAATAGCGCAGGATCACTTGTTCCACCATCATCAGATTTAAATATTGATGTTGGTATCCTATTCCACTACTACAATTCATCGGCTAAAAAGGCTGGTATTTATTGGGATGACTCTGTATCAAGAGTTGTTATTAGTTCAGATTTGACAGAATCAAGTAGTATAATTACATCTTCATCATATGCAGATCTTCAGGTTGGGTCTCTATGGGTTACTGATTGTGCAGGAACATCACAAGTCATCTCATGCAGTGGATCTGAAAGATTCTTGGAAAATATAACTGTAGATGGTGGATCTTTCTAAGACCAATAAATAAATTATAAATATGGGTAGGAGTAATCCTACCTATTTTTGTATCATTATGAATGAAAACGACTACAAGACTTTAATCATTACATATCAACAAAAATCTTTTGATTTATTTTCTCAAGTTATTGCTTTGGAAGCAAAGTTAGCATCATCAAAGCAGTTGATTGAAGCGTTAACATCTAAAGTTAATGAATTAAATGATGAACTTGAAAATTTAAAGTCAAAAAACAAAAAAGTTTCTTCAAAAACAGCGGATAATTTAAATTCTGGGGAATTCTAATGGCAAAACCTTCATCACGCCAGGGACTTATAGATTATTGTTTAAGGCGTTTAGGTGCTCCAGTATTAGAAATTAATGTAGATGATGACCAAATTGACGATCTTGTTGATGATGCACTGCAGTTATTTCAAGAGCGTCATTTTGACGGTGTTGAAAGGATGTATTTGAAATATAAAATTTCTCAAGAAGATATTAATAGAGGGAAGGCAAAAAATACTAATGGAGTTGGAATTGTAACCACAAGTGCCACATCTACAAATATAAGTGGATATGGAACTACAACTTCATATTTTTATGAAAATTCCAATTTTATCCAAGTACCGGATTCCATAATTGGAATAGAAAAAGTATTTAAATTTGACACCAGTTCAATTTCTGGTGGAATGTTTAGTATTAAATATCAACTTTTCTTAAATGATCTTTATTATTTTAACTCTGTAGAATTATTACAATATTCTATGGTTAAAACTTATCTTGAGGATATTGATTTTCTATTGACCACAGATAAGCAAGTAAGATTTAATAAAAGACAAGATCGTTTATATTTGGATATAGATTGGGGATCAGAAACTCCAGATAAATTTATTGTTTTAGATTGTTATAGAATTCTAGATCCAAATACTTTTACAAATGTATATAATGATAGTTTCTTAAAAAGGTATTTAACTGCTTTAATTAAACGTCAATGGGGACAAAATTTAATTAAATTCAGAGGTGTTAAATTGCCTGGAGGAATTGAATTAAATGGTAGAGAACTTTATGAAGATGCTGAAAGAGAGCTAGAGGCAATAAGACAAAGAATGTCTATGGATTATGAACTTCCACCCTACGATTTTATTGGATAATGGCACTTAATCCATTTTTTCTACAAGGTTCTGCTGGAGAACAAAGATTAGTCCAAGAGTTGATTAATGAACAACTAAAAATTTATGGTGTAGAAGTAATTTATATACCAAGAAAAATTGTCAGGCAAAATACAATAATTAGAGAAATTGTATCTTCAAAATTTGATGATAATTATGCTATTGAAGCTTATGTAAACACCTATGACGGGTATGGAGGAGCAGGAGATATACTAACAAAATTTGGAATGAGTTTAAGAGATGAATTGCTAATTACTATTTCAAAAGAAAGATTTGAAGATTTTATATCTACATTTTTAAATAGTGCCAGTGAAGAAGAGATTAATTTAGCATCTAGACCTAGAGAAGGAGATTTAGTTTATTTTCCCCTTGGGCAAAGAATATTTGAAGTTAAATTTGTAGAGCATGAAAAACCTTTTTATCAATTAGGAAAAACTTACGTTTATGAATTAAAGTGCGAATTATTTGAATATGAAGACGAAATGGGTGGATGGGATAATGTTAATACGACAACGGAAGAAATTGATTCCGTTTTAGTCAATCAAGGATATGTCACTTCTTTACAATTATTTTCATCTGGAACTCAAGCAACTGCAACATCAACAGTTGGAACAGGATATATTAGAAAAATATTTTTAAATAATGATGGTTCAGGATATACTAGCGAACCAGAAGTTGTAATTACACAAGCACCAACTGGTGGCACAAATGCAAGTGCTGTAGCTATAACCACAACTAGAAATGGAATAACATCTATTGAAGAAATTTTAATGATAAATGCCGGAGCTGGATATACAATTGCACCAACAATAACAATTCTTGGTGGCGGTGGTAGTGGAGCTGCAGCGACTTGTGGTATTGTAACTGATAAAAAAGGAATTGTATCAATTAATTTGATAAGTGGTGGTGTTGGTTATTCAACTGCTCCTAACGTTTCTATTGGATTACCAGCATTATCTCCCAATATTCCAGCGATAGCACGAGCAGTAGTAAGTGCAGCTGGAACAATAAGTGAGATTAGATTAGTAGATGCTGGATCTGGATTTTTTAATGCCCCAACAATCACGGTTGGAACAGCAGCCACAGTTGGCGTTGGCACATATTGGTTAAATGAAGTTGTAACAGGATCTATTTCTGGAGCAAAAGCAAGAGTTAAAACTTGGGATAAAGACACTAATGTTCTTAAAGTTGGAACTACAGATGGGGATTTTGTTTCAGGAGATATACTCGTTGGATCATCTTCTTTGGCTAGATACAGTCTTTCTTATGTGGTTACAGCAAAGTTTGATGATAAATACGAACAAAATGATGAAATTGAAGAAGAGGCAGATCTTTTAATAGACTTTACAGAATCAAATCCATTTGGTAATTACTAATGCTAGGAACTTACTACTATCACGAAATAATAAGAAAGACGATCATCGCTTTCGGAACCTTATTTAATCAAATTTACATTAAACATAAAGATGCTAATGGAGCAGATTATTCTGAAATGAGAGTTCCATTGGCATATGGTCCAACACAAAAGTTTTTAGCTAGACTTGAGCAGCAATCAAATTTAAACAAACCAGTTCAAACTACTCTACCAAGAATGTCCTTTGAAATGGTATCAATTGAATATGATTCATCAAGAAAATCTGGTATAACCCAAACTTTTAAAGCAGTTGGTTCAAACGCACAACTAAAAAAAGTTTTTATGCCAGTCCCATATAACATTGGATTTGAATTAAGTATTTTATGTAAATTGAATGATGATGCTTTACAAATTGTAGAGCAAATTTTACCTTATTTTCAACCTGCATTTAATCTAACAATAGATTTAGTTGAATCTATTGGCGAAAAAAGAGATATTCCAATTGTTTTAAATAGTGTTTCATTTCAAGATGACTACGAGGGCGATTTTTCAACTAGAAGAGCATTAATATACACATTACAATTTACTGCAAAAACATACTTATTTGGTCCTGTTGCGGATAATCAAGAAGGTCTTATCCGTAAGGTTATTGTTGATACTTATGGAAGCACTGACAGAATAAGTGCAAAGAGAGAGATGAGGTATACTGTAACTCCTCAAGCAAGAGTTGACTATAATAATGATAGTTCAGGAATTTTAAATGAAGATTTGCAACCTACAGACCAAAGAATATCTGTGGTAAGCACTTCAGCGTTTAATAAAGGAGATAGAATTTCTATTGGTAATGAAATAATGTATGTCAAAGAGATTACATCTGGAACGGAATTATTTGTAACAAGAGGATATGATGAAACTGTTGCTGAATTTCATGTTAAAAATCTAATTATTAGTCGTTTAACATCGGTAGATGATCAATTAGTGGAACCTGATGATGACTTTGGATTTAATGAGGATTGGCAATATCTAGGAGATGCTAAATCTTACAGCCCAACACAACAAACTGATATCTGATAAAAAATTATGCCAAATTATGATGATCTCGATAAAACTCTTAATATAGAGAGTAGTATAGTTGAAGTTCAAGAAGAATCTTCATCTGTACAAAAGTTTTCCGAAAACACCAAATCTGATGATATTAAAAAAGACTATGAATATACTCGTGCTAATTTGTATTCTTTAATTGAAAAGGGACAAGAGGCAATCAATGGAATTATGGAACTTGCTGGTGAGGGTGGTTCTCCTAGAGCTTATGAAGTTGCAGGTCAATTAATCAAAAGTGTTGGTGATGTAACTGATAAATTAATTGATCTCCAAAAGAAATTAAAAGATGTTGAAGATGATGTTGTGAAAACAACTAATAATGTTACCAATAATGCAGTATTTGTTGGATCTACTTCGGAACTTTCAAAATTGCTCAAACAAGGTTTTCTAAATAGTAAAGAGTAAACTATATTTTAAATGAGTTGGTCTAAAGATTATAAGAAATCAATAGACTGTGACAATCCAAAAGGATTTTCACAAAAAGCCCATTGTGCTGCTCGTAAAAAAAGAGCAAGTGG
>Ga0129336_10001166_pt1 | contig 15775 bp, 16 predicted proteins | sample CPB6_02_DNA_FD_96878 | JGI IMG/M metagenome (GOLD analysis project Ga0129336, IMG submission 96878) | Freshwater to marine salinity gradient microbial communities from Chesapeake Bay, USA - CPBay_Sum_0.6_0.2_DNA | ecosystem: Environmental > Aquatic > Marine > Coastal | place: USA: Chesapeake...
AAGGCGTGACCAACTCACTGAGGATGAGCCGATGGATCAGAGTCTAGAGCAGTGGCGGCCTGTTGCCGGCTACGAAGGTTTTTACGAAATATCAAACCTTGGCAGAGTAAGAAGCTTGGCGGGTGAACGGTGGAATGGACAGGCAATGCATTTTTTCAAAGGAAGAATTTTGCGTCCTCAATCAAAATCCAGATATTTGCATGTTGTCTTGTCTCGCGATGGAAAGGTTAAAACCAAAAGAATCCACCAAATGGTGGCCGAAGCGTTCCTTCCGCCCTGCCCTGGGCAGCAAGGTAGAAGGCGAAATTGTTATCACATAGATCATATAAATAACAATCCACGCGATAACCGTGCCGCCAATCTACAGTGGTTAACTCATCGCGAGAACACTTATATCAAGCCAGCCAGAAGGCGGGATATTGCCGGCAAATTTATCTAGTTATAATCCCATCTCACGCGTGGCCTGCCCAAACGCATTCCAAGATGGATGAATGCGGGTGCGGCAAATCCGCATGAAAACGGCCATGTTTTATCTACGTAATCTTGAACTTCAAGCATATCTGCGTCTTTTACGAAAAAATCAACTGCACCAACACCAGTCATGTTGTACAAGTGTTCGCTGTTGGTGGCACCGCCGACAGAGGCATTTATGGCAGGAGGCCGATAGCCAGAAGTGATCACAATCGGCTTGTTGCCGAAATGGCTACGCACCTTCTCTAGGTATTTGCACAGTTCAATCGCGGTGTCGCACTGTGCCTGCACCTGAAAGCGGCGCTTCTCATCAAACAATGCCAGTTCGCCGTAGGTGATGTTTGGCGTCACCCTGAAATTGAACGGCTTGTCAGGCGTGAACTTGTCGTTTGCCGGCTTGCCCTGCACATGCTGGTTCATCAGCTTGATCAGTTTGTCGGCATAAGTAGGGTCAGTGGCATAACCGTCATTCACCAGCCAACGTGCAGCGGCCTCGCGATCAGGCGCGTTGTTGCAGCCCTTGTAAACGTGATAGTCCTTGTACCACCGCTCAACAAGGTAATACACGCAGGTCTCAAGATCAGGAAAGTCAAGGAACGTGTCCTGAATCGTGGTCCACTGCCCGTTGATGTACTCCTTGGTGTTGCGTGTGCTGCCAGAACCTTTCAGGCCAAAGAAGTTGTTCTCACCTGATACGTGCTTGCCGTAGCCAGACTCCAGCGCCCACTGCGCAGCAACAAGCTCAGGGAATTTCGCGCCAGCCTTTTTAGCAGCAGCGCAAACACCATCCCAGTTGTTGTCAAACCTGTCCTGTTTACCAGCCTGACTCCAGGTCTTGAACCAAAGCTGATCGCGATTCAAGATGCCAGGCTTGGCCTTGAGGATGGCAGATTCCAGCTCAAAAATGGCCGCCGTTTGATGCGGCAACTCCTTGTAATACTTGAATAGGTCAACAAGACGAAGGCGGTTCTGAGTCACGACGACCTCCTTGAATCAATTTGAAGTTTCGAGTGTGAATCGCCGTGACTCTTGACGCCATCAACGCTTTGGGAAAAGCGTCCGTGCCACCATCAGGATCAGTTGAATGATTCCGTTTGCACGGATTTTCGGATACAGGCTAAGTCCTTCAGAGATGGCAGCCACAGCAATGGCGATGGCAGCAGTCGTGGTGGGATCCATAAAAGACGAATGTCTACTACCAGCTTATTGCTTGATCTCCAGCTTTATCAACCGTTGCTCGTGATCGAGGATACGGTCGTCCATCTTTCCAATCTTTTCTTCAAATTTGAGTTGATTTTGAAGAACATCATCAAGCTTAGTTGGCACCGTGTATACCAAGTAAAAGATGCCAGAGGCCAAAGCCACAGTTGCTGCAACGCCAATGCCAGCAATGGTTTCTTGCTTGACTCCTCGCCAAAAACCATTCTCAGACATCGCACGTCTGCAGCTACGTTTAGATCTTACCGCCCCTGCCCACGAGTCAATTTACGACCGTGACTAGGCAAGGAATTTTTTCCATTTCCCTGCCGAGATTTTTTCGGTTTACCTGGAACGTGCTGGACGCGGGCGGTGCCAACTTTGGATTTAACGGCCATTACTGACTTTGTAGCAACGCCAGAATTGCTGCTTTTTGCTCATCCGTCAACGTAGCCAGCGGGTCAGGTGCGGGCTCTGGCCGCGGTTCCACATAGATCGGGTGGAGGTTGTCAGGATCTGGCACTGCGGTGCAACCTTCAGGTGGGTGCCAGTCAGAAATGCCGTCCCAGAGAACGCGATTGATGCAGCGACCTTCGCTGTCAAGGATGGCGTATTGCATCACCATGCCCAGACCCTCACATAGCCGGCGCCGCCGTTTCCGCCTTTGCCGGAGTTGAACCCGTTCAAGCTAGCGCCGCCACCTCCACCGCCACCGCCAGGAAACGCACCGTTGCCGCCAGCGCCTGCTGCTGCAGTGCTACTTGCCCCACCGCCACCGCCGCCGTCGCCAAGTCCAGTGCCATTACCGCCAGCGCCACCAGATGTCCCAGCGGATCCACCACCGCCTGTAGTAGAAGTCAAAAATGTTGAGTTCTTTTGTTCTCCAAATCCTTGGCCGCCTGCGCCTCCAGATACAGCTAAATTAGCAGCACTAATTCCGCCACCAGAGCCACCGCCACCCGGTCCAAATGCTGCTCTCGGTCCTATTCCTGCTGAACTGCCAAGAGTGCTGGCAGCACCACCGCCGCTACCCAAAAGCCCGGAAATGCTAGTGCCATAAGAAGCAAGATTGCCTCCACTGCCCGATGTCGCACTGCCTCCAGATCCATTGTCGCCTGGAACAGCAATAACCAAACTGCCGAAGGAGGATGATCCCCCACGTGTTCCATTTGCTCCACTGAAGTCATCTGTAGTTGACGCTGCACCACCAGTTCCGCCTGCACCTACCGTCACTGTTTCAGTTGACCCAGCAAGCGATGCGGGCATCCAGCGTGATGTGAACTTGGCAGAAGCTCCACCGCCGCCGGCGCAACGCACGGTTGAAGCAGCACCACGTCTTCCAGAACCACCACCACCACCACCACCGATGCACTCCACGTAGAGCATCGTGACGCCAGCGGGCTTAGTCCAAGTGTCGTTGCTGGTGAACTCTTGGTAATTGGCCGCACCGCCACCGCCGCCCGTAGCAGAGAGCGAACCAGCAGAAAGACTCAAGCCGCTGCCAATCGTGATCTCTTCAGCGACGCCAGTGCCAGCAGTAGACCGCCCAAGCAACTTGTTGGTTGCCATGCTGGTGCTGACGGTTTGCGTGCCGCTGTCGTAGCTAATCGGTGCCGTAGCAGCGACCACACCAGCCGGACCTGTAGCGCCTGTGGCTCCTGTAGCTCCCGTGGCGCCGGTGGCACCAGTTGGACCTTGAGGACCGATCAGGCTTGTTCCGGTGCCCCACGCGCCAGCAGTCTTGGGTCCGTAGATCGCATCGGCAGTAGTGTCGATGTAAAAGTCGCCGTTGACGCCAAGACCAGACGACGGTGCGCCACTGCCATTAAGGATCGTTTTGCCGTCTGTACCAGCAGCGCCCGTTGCACCAGTGGCACCCGTCGCGCCTGTTGGACCCTGCGGACCTGTCGCACCTGTAGCCCCAGTGGCGCCCGTATCACCGCGAGGGATGGTGAAGTCAAAAACAGCAGCAGAGCTGGTGCCGCTATTGGTGACGACGACGCTCGATCCCGCCGTGCCAGTGGTGACCGTGCCAACGGCAATCGTTGCGGCAGTACCTGCAGGACCAGTGGCACCCGTAGCTCCGGTGGCGCCTGTAGCACCAGTAGCACCTGTGGCGCCTGTCGGTCCGGGGTCGCCTTGTGGTCCCTGTGGTCCGGTATCCCCCGTATCGCCTTTTGGTCCCTGCGCTCCGGTAGCGCCTGTTGCACCAGTGGGTCCGGCTGGTCCTGTTGCACCCTGCGGTCCCGTCGCGCCAGTCGATCCAGCAGGGATGGTGAAATTGAGTATTGCCGCGCCGGTTGTGCCGCTGTTGGTGACGATGGCGCTGCTGCCCGGAGCGCCGGTGGTGACCGTGCCAACTGCAACGGTGGCGGCTGGACCCTGTGCACCAGTGGCACCTTGAGGACCAGTCGTGGTCGCCGTCAGCGTTGAGGTCTGCGGAACTGTGACAACAGTGGTGCTGCCGTTTTCAGTGACCGTGACGGTATTGGTTACCGTGCTGACGTTGACGGTGGTCATGCCGTATAACCCTCGGACACGTACATGACGCCTTCCAAGTAATACTCTTTGAGGCCAGATCCGTTGGTCAGCAGTACGTCGTAGTACGCCTCATTGGGGAACAGCGTAGTCTGCGCTGCGGTGAGCGAAATGGTAATCGTTCCCGTGCTGCGGTTTGTATAAACGACGGTGAAGTCGGCGTATTTGGTGGTGCGGTCTTGGTTCCACACTTGTGAGGCAGCGGTCCAGCCGGTCAGGTTGATCGGGGTGTCGGTGCTGTCCTTGAATTGCAGTTGGATGCTGTAATCCGCCCGGCGCTGGAGCGTGATGTTGTAAGTGCCAGGGGAAATGGCCATCAGTCCAGACCGAGGAGCTGCTTAAGTTCTTCTACGGTAAGACCGCTGGCTGCAAGTTTCTCGGCAGGCGTCAGCTCGGGGATGGGCTCGGGCTGCGGGCGGGATTCGATCTCCGCAATTTCTTCGGCGGTCAGTTCAACGATTTCCTGTTCGCCGGCTTGTACGTCAACAACGATGCGGTGCATGGTTTAGCCCTCGTAAAGGATGTTGATGGTGCCAGCGTCAAACGTATCCGAGCCGCCAACCGTTGTAATGCGAACGCGATCTAGGGTGCCGGAAAGAGCTTTAGTTCCTGCAACGGTAACTGTTAAATCGGCATCCGTAACAGTTAATATGCCAGTGCAAGCCCAAAGATTTGAAGAAGAATTTAGCAGGTTTAACGTAACTGTTCCGTATCGTGTGCTGGCGGCTCCAGATGCGCTTGAAAGTAAAAAACCTGAATTATGTGCCGCAACAGTGACGGAAGAGGTGGCAATATTTGAAGCTTTGCCGGTATAAGACGATGTTTCAAAACCTCCAGAATCACCAATTTGGATTTGAGGTAATGATGTCCCACTTGTGCTCACCCCGTCGAACATCACCGTGATCCGCTTCACCCAACTCGGGATTGAAGTGAAGTCAATGCTGGTGCCACTGGCGCTAACAGCAGTGCCCGACTTGATCGTGCCTTGAATTGTGGTGCCAGTGATCGTGGTGCTGCTGAGCGTGGCAATCGTGGCGCTACCGTCAGTCGCCAGCACGATGTTGTTGCTGCCGGAGCTGGGGTTCTTGAGGTTGGTGGTGGATAGGGTGCTCATGATCAGCCCTCGTACAGGATGTTGATCGACCCGGCGTCAAACGTGTCGGTGCCGCCAACAGTGGTGATGCGGACACGATCTAGGGTGCCGGAGAGGGATTTGACTCCCGCGCAAGATTCTGTGAGCGTTCGGCTTGAAACGTAGATATTTCCAGATGCAACCCATGTATTTGAGGAAATAACAGTAATAACAAAAGAACCACTTCGCAAATTTGCTGCTGTTGCCGATGCGGCTGGTTCAAGCGCAAAACCCGTTGTTGAGGTCAATACAGTAGCGCCATCGTTTGCTGCAGATGTATAACCCGTGGATTCAACCCCACTACTTGTGCCGATGCGAGCCTCTACCGCAGAAGTTCCACTCGTGCTCACTCCGTTAAACATCACCGTCACCCGCTTTACCCAACTTGGAATCCCGGTGAAATCAATGCTGGTGCCGCTGGTGCTGTTCTGAGCGGTGGCAAGCGTCATTCGCCCGCGATCAGCAAAGCTCAGGGTGCCGCTGCCGTTGGTGACCAGCGCCTGATCGGCGGACCCATTACCAGTCGGAAGCACCAGCGTGTTCGACCCAGCCACCGCCGGAGCGTCGATCTCGGTGTAACCCGATGTGCTGCCGTTTAAACGGATACTCATTTGTTTGCCTCCAGGGCGGTCTTGATTTCGTCAGGAGTAGACGCGCCTTCGATCACGTCTTGGATCAGGGCGTATTTGTTGCGGATCAACTGACGACCTGCCTCTGCTGCAACCATGTCCATACCAGGCAGTTGCAGGGAGATGACCCGATCAAGTGGGGCAAACTCATCAGCGCGTTGCTGACGGCGAATCTGATGGCCGATCTCTTTGCACTTATCAAGGTCGTGCTCCACGCAGCAGTCGCCCATCACCCACGCATTGCGGAAGTAGCGGTCGGTGGGGATGTCGGCTTCGTTCACGATCTCGTAGGGCACGCCTTCGGGGACATCCTTGAGAGCCAGTTCGACGGATTCGGTTGGGATGATGATGGAGACTCCGCCGGTCTCGTTTTGGTAGATAATTCGTTTCATGATGGTTAGCGGAAGATGGCGACACATACTCCAGCAGTGTCAATCGCATTATTAAATGTGTTACAAGGAGACACTCTGCAGCTTGATGCACTTCTGGTCATCATTCTTAAAAATCTCTCATTAGTATTAGGCGTTGTGCTTTCTTCTCCGGCGATGCCGCAAATGGAATAATTCGCATCCGCCAACGCCGTCGTGAAGTTCACCGTATAGTCCCCCACTCCGTTATCCGTAATGCTGCTCACGTTGTAGCTGGCGCGGATCGCAACGGTGCTAGTGCCGTTGAAGTTGACCCATGCTTTGCAGAGTTGAGCACCAACAAGGCCGGGACTAAGCAGTTTGGTCGCTGAATAAAACGAAACAGGATCACTGCTTAAAGTCGTATTTGCATTGGCGCTGAGGGTGATGCTTGTTGTTCCACCACCAGAGGAAACAGTTGTACCGGGCGTGATGCCTTCCCCAATCACATAATCGCCGTTTGAGATGCCCGAGCCAGAGGCAACTGTTAGCGCGGTGGTGCCGCTAGTAATGCTGCCAGTGGTGTGGGTGCCATCTTTCTGAGCAGTCGTTGCAAATGCGCTAGATGCAAGATCGTCTGATGTGATCACGCCATCGGGTAGGCCGCCTGCGCTGATGCCGGTGATTGTTCCAGAGCCGTTGATTGCGATTGCCATGACTTACACCACCACCCAGGAAGCGCCCGAGGGCACCGTAACGGTTACCCCAGAGTTGATCGTGATCGGTCCAGCAGACACAGCGTTTTTGTTGGTAGTCAAAGTGTAGTTGGTAGTCACCGTCTGGCCATTCTCGTAAAACACGTCATCAGATCCACCGCCCTTTGCACCGCCGCCGATGGTGCCCCAAGACGTGCCGTTGTGGCCTTCAAACTGCGTTAGATCCGAGTTGAAGCGAATCATGCCCGAGTTGGGCGAGCCCGGACGTTGCGCTGTGGTTCCTACAGGCAGATCCAAATAACCTGTACCACTCAGCAAGACGTTGCCGCTAAAGGTTGCGGTGCCAGAAAAAGTGGGGCTGGCGGTCGTTGCTAAACCGAGGTTGGCAGTACCCAGCGTGCCAATCGTGATGAAGCTGGAGGTCGAGCCATCACGGATCTTGAGCAGACCGTTGCCCGTATCTGCCCATAGTTGATACGCCACGTAGGTGGACGTTTCCGGCAATACCGCCGGTGCTGAGCTACCGCTTTGAAGGCTTGAAACTGCCTCCAGCACGTTGTTCAGGTCAGTCCTAAAGCTGAAACCTGACTGGTTTTCAATAAATACTGCTGCCTGTGCCATGGCTTAGACCTCTCTGCCGTAACCGACGGCGACGTAGGTGAACGACCTGGACACGGCAGAGCCAGCACTGTTCTTAAATATTACTTGGAAACCTGTTCTTGTGATGCTGGTCAACTCCACAAAGTCACCCGTAGCAAGGTTCGTTGGGCTAATGGCCACGGCAGGCGCTTGGTAAAAAGCGTTATCGAACGTGACGCTATAGGCGCTGGCGGTCGAGGTCAAGACTGCCGACTGCTCCGTGTGCTGCTGCAGTTCCATCGCAACACCCAGCTCTTCAATGCGGATGTTGACGGCTGGATTGGTAGTGGTGGCAATCGTTTTGAAACGGAAACCGCGACCGCGTGCCAAGCCATTGGCAAATACCTGCCACGAACCCCAAGTCGGGATGCCGTTAGGGTCGTCGTCGGTGGTGCTGACGTACAGCTTTGCGTTGACGGCCTCCAAACCACCGTCATCAATGGTGCCCCACTCATCAATCAAAGCTGTTTTGTCGTCCCACAGCGAGGCAGGCAGGTACGGGTAGGTTTTGAAACGCCTTTGAATATTTACGTCGTAGCGGGCGCCCATGTCGTATGGGACGTCAAAGGTGTATTCGCCGCTGCTGACTACCCCGCCGGCGCTATCAATCGAAGGTAAGGCGTCCCAGTCACCGTCAACAGCCATGTCGTCAACAGCATCACCACTGTCAAGCACAAGCGCATTAAACTCGTTTGAATAGAACATATTCACCACATCACCTTGGAATGGTGGCGTCGTATTTTCTTCAGCAAAAGTTGTAACCAGCAGGCGCGGAAGGGTTGCGGGCAGATCAACAACCATTGAGGCTGCGGACATGGACACATTGCCTTCGACATCCACAAACTTGATCAAGTAAGTCCCTTCAAGGAGTTCAACACGCCGCTCAGTGGAATTGCCTGAAACCGAATCAACAATGCTTTGCGACTCTTCCCATACGGCGCCCACCGTTTCTTTGGAATGACGAATCAGCACGTTGCCACCCAGTACCACGTCGAGATCAGTGCTCAAATTCCAGCGCAACAGGGCGGTGCCGTTGTCCACTGATACCAACGTCAAACCTGTCGGCGCATCTGGCGGGACTGACTTACTGGACGAGGACAGCGTTAATTTACTGACGCCTGTTTGCAGCAATGCCGCGTTTAATGTCCATACTTCAATTTGATAAATTGCAATTCGAGCATCAAGAATTTCATAACTTGTGCCACGGGCAACAATTTGTTCAAACCAGTTATCTTGATCAGCGCGGAAGCGAACTTTGTAGCCGCTGGCGCCACTAACCGCAGTCCAGTTGAGAATAATTTTGACTTTTGCTTGACCGTTAAGGTTATAAATCTGCAGCGAATGCGTAATATCTTGCGGACCTCCATAACGGCGGTTCAGGTTGGTGATGCTGCGAGGCTGAAGTTTTTCGCCGTCTTCGACGTAGGCATATTTGCTGCTGTTGTACGCCAGTGCCGTGACGCCAAACGTGCCATCGCCGCCATCGGTGACAGAAAGGACGCGCCAGGTGCTGGTTTGAATTGCGGTGTTCTGGGCAATCCAGATGCTGTTGGCTGCAGGTGCCTCGCTGAACGCCGGATCGACGGTGATGGTGCTGCCGGAAACTGCGGTGATGGGGCGCGACTCCATCCGACCATCGGGCAGGATTACTGCCAGCGTTGGCGTGCTGGTGGTGGGGATACTGCTGGCGCTGGCGTTATCCACCGTGACGGTGGTGGTTGTTGCGCTGCTGATGCGTCCACCACGGCGACTCCCAGCTCGCATCGGGTCGGCCACTTCAATGATTTGTCCTGGGCGGCAGATCGTTCCAGCGTCAATCGAGGTAGCGAATGTGATTGTCTCGGCTTCGTATTGGTTGCTGTAAATCAACCACTTGGCTAGGCGACGCGCTTGGCCGCGAGAGGTGCAGGCAAATGCGGTAATTTCCGTGCTGTTGTATCCATATTTTGCAATCAGGTCTACATCTTCAACAATTTCAAACGCGGTATCGCGGGTGCCCATATCGAAGTAGGACACCGTGACGCTGTTAAAGCGTGTGCTTACGTCTGAGGTGCTGTAACCGAACTCGCCATTGATGACGTTGCTTTGGTTGAACTGGTACGTCGCATCTTGCGGACTGTCCTGCGCGATCGTCAGCGCACCAGTGTTCCAGAACGGCATGGACCGGAATACTGAGCACAACTCGTTGATGAGGTTGTATGCCTGATCCAGCGTTTGGATATTGACGTTGCACTGGAAACGGGGCTCCTGCCCGCCAAAGCCGTCATCAACAAGCGTGTTGGCGTAGATGGATGCCTGGTAAAAACTCCACTTGTCGATTTGTGCAGCATTGATGTGTTGGCCAAAGCCCCAGCGCGTGTTGGTAAGCAGTGCGTACAAGCACCAGGCAGGATCCGCGCACCACTGAGCGGCGCCAAAAGTTCCGTTCCAAATGCCGGCATAGGTCACGCGACCTGTAGCAACATCAACCGTGGCGTTGCTGGGTAGTTGAATTTTTAGGCCGCGAATCCGGTAAGAACGACTTGGGATGCTGCTGAACTGTTCGGCTGAAATGCGAATCCCAACGTATGCGCTGTTGGGATATTTCATTTTGCGAGAAACAATTTGCGTATAACTTGCCCATGAAAAGCTGTCGATTACTTTGCTGCTGCTACTGTTTGCCGTTACACGGGTAACGCGAATGTCAACAGGAAAAGAACGCCCCAGCAGATCAACTTCGTAGTTGCGCTGGTACAGGTCACCTGTGCGTCCGCTGATTACATCGTCAATAACCGTGTTAAACGCACCACCGGCTTCGGCAACAGCAATTTGCAGGTTGACTGATGCGCCGTAAATGTCGCCATTATTTGCAAACACCTGCAGTGCTGGAATGGATATTGTGACGCGAACGCTGTCAGTGTCGGCATCGGAAATCGTGCGCGTTATCGGTGTGCCCTGTTCGACTTCAACGCCGACGGAAATTTCTGTTTCGACGCGATCAAAACCTGTTACGGGGTCTTGGTCGTTTAGACCGTAACGTGGCTTAATTGAAAAATCACGAAAGTTGTAATCACTATCTTGGATATTTGCGATGTCTGCTTCTTCGCGCAGGATTGCGGTGTCGTTGGCGTAAACATCTTTGAGCAGGGCTAGGTTCCAGTTGGCGCTGTCGCGTGCGTAACCAGCCTTCGATGGTGTTGCAAAACCTTCGATCTCGCCTTCACTCAGAAGGTCAATGATATTGGCGTAAGCAACTGAATCAAGGCTGTCTTTTGCTTCTGTTGGCGTGTTGACGCTGGGACCGCCACCGCCGCCACCACCGCCGCCACCTTTGCCGCCGCCACCGCCGCCACCCCCGCCGCCCCCGCCACCAGCGCCTGCGATATAAGCCATCAGCCGGTTACCTGCGCCACGTCAATGCCAGCACTTACGGTAACTGAGCCGCAGACAACTTCCCCAAAAATAATGGGGACTGGTACACCTTGACGACTTACGTTTTGCACGCCGTTGAAGCTGTAACTTTCACGGGGATCAGATCCGCCACCGCTGGTTCCGCCAACGGAATTAACAGATGCGGTTGAGGGCGTTGGGGCGATCATTTGTGCCACGCCACCAAGCACCAAAGATGCACCAATGCCAACGACGGCAGTGCCAACAGTGCCAATGCCCATGAAGCCACCCAAAGCAACACCAGCGGATGCGATACCACCAGTAATAAGTGCAGCCGCAATCAATCCAACGCCAAGCAAAATGGATCCTGCGCCATTGCCACCCGCACCCCCAACCACCGGCACGATCTTGATGGCCTGCTGACCGGCTGGGTTGTGGATCTCATCCAGCGTTAGCGACCAGTCACCCACCGACACCTTGTAGTGCTGATCCGCCATGTGCTGTTCCAAGCCGGGGAAGTTAGCCAGCAGAAAGCGGACTGCCTCAGCGGCGTTGCTGACGGCTGCCTGAAAGCTGCGTTGGCCGACGAACTTGGCGAGCTTGCCGTAGAGCTTAATCTCTCGAAGCATGGCGCAGCCTCCTCCCTGTGCATTGTAAAAGCCATTCCCCATACAAGTCACGACTTGAGAGCCGTCCCCTTAGATGGTGCAGGATCATTTGATTGCCGATGTAGACGCCGACGTGGTTGAGGCCGCGATCAGCAATCGACATCAGCACAGCATCCCCCACTTGCAGTTCCTCATCAGCACGCAACTCGCGGAAACCAGCCTCCGCCCAACAGTCATCAAACATTGGAGCTTTGACGAACTCCATGGGGTTTAACGGACGCTCCCAGTCCTTCAACTCCAGACCCCACTCCTCCTTGTACCAGTCGCGCACCAGGGTCCAGCAATCCGTGATTGACCACACCCATTGCCGCCCGATCAGTGGTGCCTTGTAGCCCGATGGCTTGCACTCGCCCCAGCTCTCCAGTTGCGGATTGACGATGTACCAAGGCAGGCCGGACTTTTCGCACGCCACCAGATCGGCTTGGCTAGGTGTCGGTGGCATCAGCACATGGCTGTGAACCACTGCCGTGATCTCGCCCTTGTCTTCAGCGGCTGCCCAGTCCTCAGGGTCCAGCACGAAGAAGTCCTCGGCATTGGCGAGGTTTTTGCACGGCCAGTAGCGTTCGCGTCCTTTGATGACCACCAGCAGACCGCAGGCTTCTTTCGGCAGGCAAGCCTTGGCGTGTTCCAGTGCAGCGGTGCGTGCGGTTTTGTTCATACTTTGATGTTGCCCACGCCGGGGAAAGAACCGAAGGGCAAAGATGCCCCAGCACGAATCGTATAACGGGTATTAGTACGGAATGTGTAACTCAACGATGTAAACGTTCGCGGTGTGTAAAACGTTGCCGCAAATTCAACATTTTCTTCAGCGCCGGCGTTTTGACTGATTTGCACAAATTTGTCTGTGCTGATTCCAACTACGTTGGTGTTGGTATAAATTCCATTGCCGCGCACCTGATCGCTGGCTGCAATCCCGCTGGTGCTGTTCATGTAAAGACGCGGGATGCCGCTAACTACTTTGTATTCAACTTGTTTGACGGTTGCGCTATCTAAGTAATAATCGTTGCTGGAAATACTGAAGGTGAGCGTGGTCCCGCTGATGCTACGGATTGTTGTGCCCGAAGGTATGCCAGTGCCTTCAATAGTCATGCCGGCTGTTAAGCCACTTACCGTTGCAACAGTCATCTGTGTGCCTTGAGCGGTCAACGTACCATTGCGAACAATCGTTGTTGTAGATGTTGCGTTATTGGAAAGCGTCAGTTGGTTTGTGCCGATGGCAGTGACTGTTGTGTTATCAGGCAAACCGATGCCGACAATCGGATCGCCAACTCGGATACGCGCCAGCTCGTTTGTGGTCAGATTGGTCATGATATTGCTGCCGCTGGTTAGGTTTCCATTCACAATCACTTCGCCAAAGCGGAGGATGCAGCTCCTTAAACGTTTGCCGCATACGTCAGTTGCCAAGGTTGTGGCCGGCTGGTCTGCCGCGTCCCAGAACGGTCCGATCTGCGTTGGGTCATAACCACAGCCAACGGCACTGCGGTAGGTCCACTGACAGACGTTGTTAATGCACAGGCGGCGGGGTGCCTTGACGTGCTGCAGGTCAAATGCAGCGGCGCACTCAAATTCAACGACATTGCGGTTTTCGGCTGACTTGCGGGCGATGTAGTAAATGTCTCGCGGAAATTCAGCGGTAGGGTCAACGGCACCACTGGGGTTCACACCACCTTCAAAGTTCACGTTGTCGAGGTAACGTGCCAGCGTGCGGATGCGCGTCAGCTTGGCACCGATCAGATCGTTGTTAGGCGTCTCCTCGTTGACGATTAACAGCAGGGCGCTGATGGTATTGGCAAGGTTGCTGATTGATAGTTTCGGGCGCGGCAGTTGACCCTGACCGTTCCACTCAAAACCTTCGACTTGCACGGGATAACGAAGGTAGGCATTACCGTTCCAGATCACATCGCCTGGTGTGTTCAGTGCATTGGCGCCAGCGTGGAAGCGATACACATCGGTGGCACCATGCAGGGTGGCGTCAAGCTGCAGCTCAAACAGCTCAATAATTGACGACAGTGCAGCACCTTGGAGATCCTGCGAGACGGCCATGATTGCCGCCCATGTCACCGTGCCGTCTACGACAAAGCCGACCTTGTTGGACTGGGCACCGTCAAGCGTCTGCGTCGTATAAATAACCGTTGGCCATGTCGGCTCCGTTGCGGCGGATGTGCCAGCCGCAATGCACTTGAACACCAAGCCGGTGCCGGGCAGGCTGCTGGCGCGGACAATATCGCCAACAACGTATGCAGTTGAACTAGCCCAAGCCGAGTACGCCATCAGGGTTCAAATACTTGACGGAAGGTGGCATTAATTGTATTTACATTTGCAAAGCGGAAATCACGCGACCAACTCTCCACGACCCATTTGTAGGCCGTTGCTTCATCCAATGGGGTCCAAGTGAAGCTGGCATTATCAGCAGCGCGTGCATCAAAGAACGCCTCAATTGCATCAGCATCGGCGCTATCTTTTGCCGTCCAAGTTAAATCCCAAATACGCGGATTTTGATTTATTCCGTACGTCAGTCTTTGTTCATATCCATCACCAAACTGCACCTTGCGCACGTTGGGTTGGCTTTTACGTGACGCACCAAAATCAGGCGTAGTGCCGCCCGTGCTGGTGCCAACAGTGGCGTCGTTGAAAGTGGCCATTACGCGAGCAAGCCTCCAGGACGTTTTTGCTTGATCAATTCTTGCTGAACGGCGATGCCGATTACCTTGCCAAGTGCATTAGCCTGCTGACCATTGCCTTCAACATTGCTGCCATTGGCATCGACATTTACCACAACATTACCGACCCCACCACCGTTCATCGTCACAGGAATGCTGCGGCCATCAGGCAGAGGCACATAGGCTTCGGGACGGCTTCCTTCGCCGTACATGGCGAGTTGTGGACCGGTTGCAATACCACCAGCGGCATAACGCTTGAGCTTGAGCGGACCTTGCTGAGTCATGATTCCACCCATTGCAAAACCAAATCCGCCGGTAAATGCAAGAGGATTAAAAGATGTCGCGTTCATGTTGTACTGCGAAACGCCAGACAGAGGTGCAACAGCAGATCCGGTGGGTCCACCCAAGAAACCCAATGAAGACATAATTGTTTTTAACACATATTGTTGAATGATCATTCGTGCTGTTTGATTCAAGATCTCAACAGCAAATGCTTGATAATTCGTGGTGCCAGTGGTCACCAGATCAAAGATCGAATTCTCAACTCCCTTGATGCCCTGATTAGCAAGATTTGCAAATGCTTCGCGGACGGTGCCGACGTTATCGGCATAGCTGACCAAGCCATCCTTAAGACCGCCCATCACATCAGCGTTGTAACGCATCGCACGGGCGTTCTCGTACACCTTCTCGGTGATATTGCGAAACCCTTCTTCAGTTGAAGCAAACCAGTCGGACATGGCCTGACCAGCCTCACCTTTTGCTAGCTCATTTGACGCTTCTTCAAGCTGCACCAAAGCCTGAACAAGTGGACCTTCATTGAGGTTCCCGCCAGCTTGAGCCGCTTCTCGCGCAAGATTGAAAACCTTACGGGCAAGATCATCTGTTTGCTTGCCGGCTTCCCTGACGGACTTGTTGTAATTGGTTTCAATCTTTTCCCAGGCCATTGCACCTAATGCCTGCAGTGCCTCAACCGTCTCGTTGATTTTGAAATTCAGTTGCCGCTCCAGTTCACCGGCTTGACGGGTGAGGTCATTACGGCGCTCCAGCAGGCGTTCTTGACGCTTGGCTTCCTGTTCGGCTTTTTTGCTTCCACCACCGCCGCCATCAGCAGTAATGCCGGGCAATCCACTGGGGCGTGGTGTTGTTCCTGCTCCAGCGGAAGGAATCCTTGAACGCTCTTGACGCAATTCACTTTGCAGTTGAGTCAGCAGGCCGCGCCGACGAGCAGTCATTGAATCTGCTGGTCCAGCCAACATTGCCGACTGCTCTTTGATGCGACGCTCTAAATCTGCAATTCGCTCAGGGTCATAAAATTTCATGCCCATGAAACGGGCAAGTGCATTTGCAGCTCTTGTTATTGCATTAACAATGTCCGCAAAAATTGTTTGAAACGCAGCGCCAATAGGTGC
>Ga0129336_10001167_pt1 | contig 15772 bp, 11 predicted proteins | sample CPB6_02_DNA_FD_96878 | JGI IMG/M metagenome (GOLD analysis project Ga0129336, IMG submission 96878) | Freshwater to marine salinity gradient microbial communities from Chesapeake Bay, USA - CPBay_Sum_0.6_0.2_DNA | ecosystem: Environmental > Aquatic > Marine > Coastal | place: USA: Chesapeake...
CCGCCGGATGCTGGAGCGGCACAACTCCTCCGGGGCCGATATCACCATCGCGGCCCTGCCGGTGGATCGCGAGAGCGCGCCCCGCCTCGGCCTGCTCCGCGTGGACGGCCAACACCGCGTGACGGAGTTCGTGGAAAAGCCCAAGGACCCGAAAATTCTCGACGCCCTGGCGTCCGCCCCCGGCCTGCCTTCGGACCGCCCGTTCCTCGCCTCCATGGGAATTTACATTTTCCGCCGGGAGGTTTTGCGCGACTGCCTGGCCAAGACCCAGGGGGACGACTTCGGGAAAAACGTCCTGCCCGCGGCGATCCGGGAGCGGAAAGTGTCCGCCTTCCTGTACGACGGCTACTGGGAGGACATCGGGACGATCGGGGCCTTCTACCGGGCCAACCTCGACCTGCTTGCCCCCGAGCCAAAGTTTGATTTCGGCCTGAACGTGGCGCCGATCTACACCCGCGCGAGATTCCTGCCCGGATCCGTGGTGGAGAACAGCCAGGTGATCCGGGCGATCATTTCCGACGGCTGCACCATCCTGCGCAGCGTGCTCGACGACGCGGTGGTCGGGATCCGGCAACGGATCGGCACGGAGTGCAAAATCCGGCGGTCGATCCTGATGGGGGCGGACTATTTCGAGACGCCCGCCCAGCGCCAGGAAAACGCGCGGCTCAACCGGCCGGACGTCGGCATCGGCGGCGGCACGGTGATTGAGGATGCGATCGTGGACAAGAACGTCCGGATCGGACGCCGGGTGACGATCCGGGCCACCGGGAAGCCGGCGGAGATGGACGGGGAGAATTTTTACGTTCGCGACGGCATCGTCATCATCCCCAAGGGGGCGGTGGTGCCGGACGGCGCGGTGATCTGAGCCCGAAAAACGTTTGTGTTTTCGTGCCGGGAGCCGGATAATTTCAGCCAAGTCAGCGGGCGTGATGTAATGGTAGCCTGCGAGCTTCCCAAGCTTGATGCGAGGGTTCGATTCCCTCCGCCCGCATAAACTTTTCCACCGCAGACACTTCGCCCTAAAAAAGGGCGGGAATAGACCTGAGTTGCAACAAAAAGTTACAACAAAGTCCCAAAAAGAACGGACATGCAGGTTCGATTCCCCATTTCCCAGCGCGCAGGCCCTAGCACCGTATTTGTTCCAGTGGGCAGGGGATGATTTCGCCCTATGCCGAAAAATCATCGCACCGGGGAAAAGAGGTCTCTACGAATCAAACCCTATCTTTAAGAACGCCTCGCCTTGAGGCAGATCATCCAACTGGTCGAGGAATGGGCGGATAACGGTCGAAAGCACCATGAAACCACCCTACTGCGGATCCTGAACACGGCTCTGGGGGTTTTGCAGGGAACAAACCGGAGGATCCGGCTTATTTTAAAAACGGATAATCCGTGTAGCCCTTCGGCCCAGAAGTGTAGAAGGTCGCCTCGTCCGGAGGATTCAGCGGAAGATTCCTGCGGAGTCTTTCGGGCAGGTCCGGGTTAGCCAAGAAGGGAACTCCATAGGCGATTGCATCGGCCCATCCCTCGGCAATCGCCTGGTCCCCAGAAGCCCTGTCGAACCCTCCGGCGCTGATTACCGGGCCCTGAAAAAACTTTCTGAGTTCCTTGGGTCCGACGCCCTCTTTGGCTCCGTGACGGATATCCTGTGCCGTTACCCGAGTAATGTGGGCATAGGCGATCTTCAGCTGGCTTAACTCTTCCAGGAGTTGGCCAAACGTGTCCAAGGGCGTGTCGTCATGCATGTCATTGAAAACCCCGGCGGGAGATAGGCGGATTCCCACCCGGTCGGCTCCCCAACTATCGATGACCCTACGAGTCACCTCTAGGGTCAGGCGCCGACGATTGGCCAAGGAGCCACCGTAGTCGTCCTTCCGCTGGTTGGTGCCGCTGCGCAGAAACTGGTCCAGCAAATAGCCGTTGGCGTTATGGATTTCTACGCCATCGAAACCGGCCTCCTTGGCCAACTTCGCCCCCCGGGCGTATTCTGCAATAACTCCAAGGATCTCCTCCGGGGTGAGGGCATGAGGGGTGACGTAGTCGACCATCTCCTTACCGGTGAAGATTTGTCCCTTGGGCCGAATGGCCGAGGGGGCCACCGGAAGTTTCCCATCCGGTTGGAAGCAGGGGTGCGAGATCCGGCCCACGTGCCACAACTGCAGGAAAATGCGGCCCCCGGCCTGATGGACTGCAGTCACCACTTTTTTCCATCCGGCCACCTGCTCCGGGGTGTGGATGCCGGGAGTGCTGGGATAACCGTAGCCGCGAGGCGAGACGGAGGTGGCTTCAGCGATGATCAGTCCCGCTGAGGCTCGTTGGCGGTAGTACTCCGCGTTCATTTCTGTGGGGACGTGACCCTCGGCCGCCCGGCAACGAGTGAGGGGAGCCATTAGCACACGGTGGGGTAGCTTCAGCGGCCCAAGTTGCAAGGGATCGAAGAGGTTGGTCATGGAGCTAGTTTATTTTTTTAGGAGAAAACCTGGGTGCGTGAAATAGATTCTCGGCAAGGTCAGCCCGCCTGAAAATAAAAAGGACAGTACGTTTCCCGAAGTTAACGCGAAAGACGATTTGTTCCCCGTTCTTTAAAAGGAAGGCGATGAGGTTGCATGCGGGTTTGGCGCGGGAAGGGAATAGGTCCTAGGATTGGGAATGGATGCGGGGTTTTTCATTCTTAAAGTCGTCTTGTCCGGCTTGATCATCGCCGGGATTTCCTGGTTGGCCGGAAAAAATCCTACATTAGCCGGGTTTCTCATCGCCCTCCCGATCCTGTCCATGCTGGCAATCGGTTTTTCCTATCTCCAGTACCAGGATATGGGAAAGATCAATCAGTTTGCCATCTCCATTCTCGTCAGCCTGCCGCTTTCGGCGCTGTTCTTTGTGCCCTTTCTGCTGAACCGCTGGATCAAGTGGGGCTTTGTGCCGACCTTGCTATCGGGATTGGCTCTGCTGTACGCCGGGTATTTGATGCACAGCCGGATTTTCCGGCCGTAGCCCGGCCGCGGCCGGCAAGCAAAAAACCCGGCCCAAGCAGGCCGGGTTTTTTGGCAGTGACAAAAGGCTACTCCTTCTTCTTGGAATCTTTGTCCCCACAGCTGTCCTTGTCCCCACAGGAATCTTTTTTTTCGCAATTGCCACAGCTGGCGAACGAGGAGGAAATGGACGCCACGGAGGAGAAGGAAACCACGAGGCCCAATAGAACGAATCTTGTGAGATTATTCATCCATCCTTTTTACTGGACGGGACTCATGATAGTAAATCCAGCCTGTTGCACTCTTGACGGCAGGCCAGGGGCAAAGGCTATTATTTGGGATGGTTTTTACGCACCAGATTTTAGATCGTTTTCTGGCAAAGACTTGCGTCGCAATTTTTACCCTGGTCTGCCCTTTGCAGATGGCTATGTCTCTCGTCGAGCACGCTAACCTGCACTTCGGCCACAGCCATCACCACGGCACTGACTTAAGTCATCAAGAGGAGCAGACCCCCGAGGGCAGCTCCGAGAATCTTCCGGGCTTTGACCACTGCCATTCCCAAGTGTTTTTCCAAGCCATGACCGCACCCTCTTTCTTCCCAGTCCCTGGTGCCTGGGAGTCCTGTCCGCGCCAAGAAGAACGGCAGGATCCGACCCGGGCGTGCATCGACCCGCCACCAAAGTCCTGCTCCTGATAAAACCGGGAGCCACGCCGACCGCGCTGGCTCCCTATTTAGCATCCGTTCTGCCGGAGTAGTCTGGCCACGGAGTGAAACCAAACCACGGACCGCGCAAACGGTCCGAAGTCAGGAGCAAAATGAAGGAATCTGGCAACCATCGTAAGGTCGGGAAACACGGGCGGGGGAACCCCGCGCGCAGAGCTCTTCTTTGCCTGGCCTTGGTCCTTTCCTCAGTCCTGGAGGCATCGGCCGTCCCGGAGGCAACTCAATCGAAACCAGCCCCGCAGCCGGACGAACTTCTCACGCTGGATGCGGTCCTTCGGCAGGCCCTCCGGCAAAGTCCCCAGATTCGCCGGGTCAATGCGGCTTTGGCCGACCGGCTGGCCACCGCCACAGAAATTCAGGTCCTCCCGAATCCCGAGGTACAGATCCAGGCGGCGATCGGAGCCGACAACACCGGCCCGGTGGATCTGGCCGCCGGCATGGAAAACATGATCACGCAGTCTTTTCGTATCTCCCATTTCGGAATGCGGCAGGCCTACGCCTCGGCCCTCAAAACTGCCGCAAATCTGGAGCAGCAGGCGGAAATCCTCGGTCTGCTCAACGAGGCCGTGCTCCAGTACTACCGCCTCTGGATGCTGCAGAAGCGGGAGACTTTTCTCAGCGAATCGGAGACGGAAGCGCGTGCCGTCGTCACTCGGATTGATGAAGCCCTCGCTAGCCAAGAAATCCCAATGACGGAAGGAGCTCTCTTCAAGGCCGAGGCGGTGCGGTTTTCTGTGGAACTTCGCTCCACCCAAGCAGAAAGAATGCAAGCTCAGGCCACTTTGCTAGAGACGCTCGGCTCGCCGTGGAAGGAGGTCCGCCTGCTGCCGCCCCAACTCGAATCAATTCCCACCGACCCTTCACGTTTAGTCCGCTTTGCCCGAAAGCGGGGCAACCTGCAGAAACTGCTCGAGCAGAAACTTTTGGCCGCCTCCCGACGACACGAGGTGGCGGAGATGGATATTTTCCCGGAGCTTTCCGTGCAAGGCATCTATGACGGCGGGGTCAACGGCGAGTCGGGCGTCTGGGGCGCTGGGGTGGTGGTGCGGATCCCGCTTTGGGACCAGAACCAGGCGGAGATCCAGCGAGCAGAAGCTCAGCGGGCTCTGGCCGAAGCGGAGTCTCAAGCCATGGATCGCATCACGTTTGAAAGGATCGTGGAGATTCGGATGAAGCGGGCGGTGGCCCTTCAGGAGCGGGCTGAGGCCTACTGGAATGATGTCATTCCTGCCTACCAGAAGAGTTATACCTCGGGGCGGAATCTTTTCGACCAGGGCCAGGCCAACATGATGCAGCTGTGGCAACTGCAGCGTCAGGTGGCCGATGCCAACGAGAAGGCAATGCAGGACACCGTCGCGGCCTTGGCGGCCCGCTCCATGCTGGAGCAGGCGATCGGGGGAAAGATCGAGGAGATTCCACAGGAACCCAACTGAATTTATGGAAACCTCACAATCTTTCTTCCGCCGCTGGGCTTGGCCGGCTGGAGCCGTCCTCCTGGGATTGGTCGGCCTAGGGCTGGCGTTCCATCCGGCGACCAAGCCGCACGTCGGAGCGCTCTGGGATAGGGTGTTTCCCCATCGCCACCACGACGATCACGGCCATGGGCACGGACATGGCCAGGAGGAACCGGAAGAGGAGTCACAACGGGGACCGCGCGGAGGGAGGTTGTTTGGGGACTCAGCCTTCCAAATGGAGTTGACGATTTACGAGCCCGAGGGAGTTCCGCCGGAGTTTCGAGCCTACTTTGCCTCGCAAGGCAGGCCATTAGCGCCAGATCGCGTTGGGCTGGAGGTGACACTCGACCGGATCAACCGCACGGAGGTGATCTCCTTTAAACCCCAGGATGACTACCTGCGGGGGCAGGCCACGGTGCTTGAACCCCACTCCTTCCGCGTCCGTATCCGCGCGGAGTACGGCGGCAAAACCTATCCTTGGGAATTCGAATTGATCGAGGGACGCACCCAAATGTCCGCCGAAGTCGTCCAGCAAGCCGGGGTGGAAATCTGCGTAGCGGGTCCGCGGCGGATCCATGAAACCTTGCCGGTGCGGGGGAGGGTACAGCTGGACGGAGACCGAACCTTTCAGGCCATCGCCCGTTTTCCCGGCACGCTCAAGGAGCTGCCAAAAAAAATGGGCGACCGGGTGGAAAAGGGCGAAGTACTAGCCGTGGTGGAAAGTCACCAGAGCCTGCAGACCTATGTGGTGCGCTCGATGGTCGGGGGCACGGTGGTACAACGCAGCGCCACGATGGGTGAGTCTGTCGATAACAACAAGGTGTTGCTGGTGGTGTCCGACCTTTCCCGCGTCTGGGTGGATTTCCATGTCTACCCGCAGGATGCTGCCAAGGTGCAGGCGGGGCAGAAGGTCACGCTCCGCACGGATGAGGCAGGCGATCCGATCGAGAGCACGATTGAGCAGTTCGCCCCCGGTGGAATGGAGGAGTCGAAGACTTTCCTGGCCCGGAGTAGTGTGACGAACGGGGACGGGCGCCTCCGGCCCGGCATGTTTGTGCGCGGAGAGATTCTGACTGGCGAGGTGGAAGCGGAGGTGGCGGTAAAGGCATCGGCCCTACAGACTTTCCGGGATTGGGATGTGGTTTTTCTGCGGATGGGTGACCTGTTTGAGGCGGTGCCCGTGGAAATCGGCCGCCGCGACCTGGAGTGGGTAGAGATTCTCTCTGGCCTTCCCTTGGGGGCCGCCTACGCGGGCGACAACAGCTTCATCATTAAGGCGGACGTGATGAAGTCGGGCGCCACGCACGACCACTAAGGAGGAAAGTTCCATGCTTTTCGACCGGATCGTCCGCTTCTCCATTGAACACCGTTTGTTGGTGTTCGGTCTGGTGGCGGGGGCGGCCTTGCTTGGACTTTACAGCGCCCAGCGGCTGACCATCGACGCGGTGCCGGATATCACCAATACCCAGGTGGTGGTCAACACGGAGGCGCCCGGATTCACCCCTCTTGAGGCGGAGCAACGAATCACCTTTCCGCTGGAGACTGCATTCGGCGGGCTGCCCCATCTCCGCTACACCCGCTCCCTTTCTCGGTACGGGCTGTCGCAGATCACCCTAGTGTTTGAGGATGGGACCGATATTTACCTCTGCCGGCAGCTGGTAACTGAGCGGTTGCAGGAGGTGCAGAGCAGAATTCCTGAAGGATTGCAGCCCTCTCTCGGGCCGATCGCTACGGGCCTAGGGGAGATTTTCATGTACACCATCGAGGCCAAGCCTGGCGCAAAAAAGCCCGACGGTTCCCCGGCCGACGTCACTTACCTGCGGACAGTGCAGGACTGGATCATCCGGCCGCAGCTACGCACGGTGCGCGGCGTTGTCGAGGTTAACACCATCGGTGGATTTAAGCGGCAGATCCACGTTACGCCGGAACTGGAAAAGCTGGCTTTCTACGGACTGACGTTAGAGGAGCTTGCGCACGCGCTGGAGGGTAGTCACGAGAACGTCGGGGCCGGGTATGTCGAGCGGAACGGGGAACAGCATCTCGTGCGGATGCCGGGCCAGTTCCGCAGCCAGGGGGACATCGCCTCCGTGGTGGTCGCGGAGCGAAAGGGCGCACCTGTCTTTCTTTCCCAGGTAGCCAAGGTGGGCGAGGGGCCGGAGCTTCGGACGGGGGCCGCCACCAAGAACGGACAGGAGGTGGTGTTGGGAACGGTCTTTATGCTGAAGGGGGAGAACAGCCGGGAGGTCGCCCGCAGGGTGGCCGCGCGGCTCGACAAGATTGCCGCCTCACTTCCCGAGGGGGTAGAGGCCGTCGGGCTGTACGATCGATCACGGTTGGTGGATGCGACGATCAGGACCGTTCGGACCAATCTGACCGAAGGGGCCATCTTGGTGATCGTGGTTCTATTTTTGCTTTTAGGCAATTTTCGGGCTGCGGTTCTGACTTCGTGTGTGATCCCGCTCTCCATGTTGATGACCGTTACGGGGATGGTTTCCTCCAAAATCAGCGGAAATCTGATGAGCTTTGGCGCTCTCGACTTTGGTTTGATCGTGGATGGCGCCGTAATTGTGGTTGAGAACTGTATTCGCCGGCTTGCGGAGGAACAAAAAAAGGTCGGCCGACTCCTAACCTTAAGCGAAAGGATGGCGATCGTTTTTTCTGCTACCCGAGAAGTCCGGCGAGCCAGCATTTATGGGGAACTGATCATCATGGTGGTGTATTTGCCTTTGCTGACTTTCTCAGGGGTGGAAGGAAAATTATATTTTCCCATGGCTGCCACGGTATTGATGGCGCTGCTGTCTGCGATGATTCTTTCCGTCACCTTTGTTCCGGCAGCGGTGGCGATGCTCCTAAGCGGAAAAATTCGTGAAGAGGAAAGTCCGGTCTTCCGCGGTTTTCGCTGGATGTACGAGCCTGGCCTTCGTTTTTCTCTGGCCCACCGTGGCTGGGTGATCGGAGGAGCGATGGCGGTCGTTTTAGGGTCTTTGGTGTATGGCAGCAGGTTGGGCAGGGAATTTATGCCCAGCCTGGATGAGGGGGATATAGCATTCCATGCTTTGCGGACACCAGGAACCGGCTTGGCACAATCGATCCAGATGCAGGGCCTACTGGAGCTGGAGATTAAAAAAAACCCGGAAGTGAAAACTGTTTTTTCCAAAATCGGCACAGCAGAAGTTGCCACGGATCCGATGCCCCCCAGCGTGGCTGATGGCTATATTATCCTCAAAGAGCGCCGCGAGTGGCCTGATCCGAAGCGGCCGAAGTCGGATCTTGTCGAGAAAATTGAGGAGAAACTCCAAAAGATTCCTGGAAATAACTTCGAGTTCACCCAACCAATTCAGATGAGATTTAACGAGCTGCTGGCTGGAGTACGGGCGGATGTGGCGGTGAAGGTGTACGGTGATGACACCGACCGGTTGCATGAGCTCGGCGAACAGATCGAGGGAATTCTTAAAACTGTGCCCGGTGCAGCGGATGTGAAGATGGAGCCTTTGACCGGGTTGCCGATTCTTAGCGTGGAGATCGACCGGCAGCGGTTGGGGAGCCTGGGGTTGAATCAGCGCGAAGTGCAGGATCTGGTGGTGACTGCGATGAGTGGTCAGGAGGTGGGGATGTTTTTTGATGGGGACCAGAGGGTGCCGATCCTTTTGCGCCTGTCCGAGGAGGAGCGGAACAATCCGGAGGTGCTTCGCCGTCTCCCCGTGCCGGTGCCATCTCCGCGGGGCGACGCCTTTGTGAGCCTGGGGGATCTTGCGAACTTTTCGTCCGAGCTGGGCTTGAACCAAATTCAGCGCGAAAACGGGAAGCGCCGTCTGGTGGTCACCGCCAATGTCCGGGGCCGGGATCTGGGCGGTTTTGTGGAGGAGGCGCAGGCGACCTTGCGGCAGAAGGTGGATTTGCCTGACGGATACTGGCTGGATTGGGGCGGGCAATTTGAAAATCTACTCTCCGCGGCCCGGCGGCTGCAGTTGGTGGTGCCGATGGCGGTGCTGCTTATTTTCGCGTTGCTTTTCGGGGCGCTTCGCTCCGTGCGGGACGCCGCTTTGGTGTTTTCGGCCGTGCCGCTAGCGTTGAGTGGCGGGGTCCTCGCGCTAGGGCTCCGGGGGATTCCTCTGTCGATCTCCGCAGTGGTCGGCTTTATTGCGCTCAGCGGTGTCGCCGTGTTAAACGGGGTGGTCATGATCACTCTAATGCAACGATTAATTCGGGAGGGGGTCCCCTTGGAACTAGCTGTCCATGAGGCTTGCTTACGACGTCTTCGGCCGGTCTTGATGACTGCTCTGGTGGCATCGTTGGGTTTTGTGCCGATGGCTCTGGCCGTCGGCCCAGGTTCCGAAGTCCAACGTCCTTTGGCTACGGTGGTGATTGGGGGAATCCTCAGCTCTACTTTCCTTACCTTACTGGTCCTTCCTGCGCTCTATCGTATCTTCGGGAAACCTGTCGAAGAACAGGGCTAAGGAAGACGGAACGGTTGATCATATAATTCCCTTATTTTTTTGCCCACCGGTTTTTGGCCAAACGGGTACGGCCCTTGGATCGGACTGGGATCGAGGTGGGGGTGCCCCAGCTAGGGGGTAAATGGCGCAAACAGGCAGTACGCAAGGATCTGGTGATTTGGGGTAAGGGGGGCCAAACAACCTGGGACGCCGCTTAGAAAGCGAAGGCTGTACCCTAAGCCATCCTGGAATGGAAAGTGAGGCGAGGGCCAAATGCCCCGGCCGACTATCTCATCAAGGGGTCGGGCTTGGCTAAGGGCTTTTAAACGCAAACACAGTGGCTTTATTGCCGTCTGCGTGACCGGGGCCCTAGGAAAAGAGGCCGAAATGAAATGGGAGTTTGTCTTAATACCAAATTTACAAAACTAGGATGACGCCGTCCCAATATAGGTCGCTGGACGACCTCTTTCAGAGAAGCTTCTCCAGCCGACAAACCTGTTGGGATATAGAGACCAAATAGTGCGGAGTTTATCCATCCCGATTTTGTTGTCGGTCAGATCGGCCTGGGAAACCATCGCGTTCTTAAATCCTTTAATCCAACTAGTGATCCGATCCAGGGTGTCCTTGGAACGATGTCCGAGGTCTGCTGCCAGCATTCCAGCCAGCTCTTCGTGAAACCACTTTGCCAGCCGGATGGCACGTTTAAGCCTTTGAGGGCAAAAGCTGGTGGAAACCTCATGATCCAAGAAAACCTTATCCATCGCATAAAGGAGGATGTAGATCTTGATCGTGTGTTCTCGTTGCCTTCCGAAGCAGTCTTTCCACTGTCGTAAAACGCTATTCCTAAAGTGGACCTCGTCATTGTGGATCTCATTTAACGTCTTTCTGCCCTCCTGATCGCAAACAAGCACTTCCTGCTTTCCGCTGATTCTAGAATCCATAAGTGCATTTAGGCCCGCCGCATAGGCCTCCCAGGCCTTCTTGGAGGGCTCGCTTAGGTCGTCCGACGTCGGAATCTCGGTGTTTCGAGCGTCGACAAACAGGCAGCGGGCGAAAAACCCCCTTCCGCTGGCATCTTTGGACGCTTGTAGCTTTTGTTTCACAACTGGCTGCATCAGCCAGGTCAACGCTAGCCAGCCTTGGGCGGTAATCCGGCCTCGGGTAACCGTATCATTGGAATAGGGGGAGTTTGAGTATTGGCTGAGATAAAAATCCAAATCCGGGCAATCCTCGTTCTTCACCCCTAAACCCAAAACCCCCATAATCTGGGCGCTGGATTCATCGAGCACCTGAGCAACGTGCTTATCGTAAGACATGATGGTTCGGACTAAGCAGGGGATTGTGCTCTTTCCAACAATCAGTGTCGGGGCAGATTGAAGGGCCTCCTTAACCTCCTCAAGTTCTCGATGAATATCTGCGGCCGACCTAACAGGAACCTTCGATCCTTTCTTCGGATTCTCAAGATCCCTTAGTTCTTTCTCAAGCTTGCCCTGCCTTTCTTTTAGTTGGGGATACACGGTTTTCCTAAATACCTCCTGCAATTCTTTTTCCCTTACCCGGACGGGGTTAAAGAAATTCAACAAAGTAGTTTTTCCGGAGCCAGGCGGAGAGGTAATTAGGCTATAAATATTTCCAAAAGTCTGGCGCCCCGGCGCGAAATTATCCGCCATGATTGAGGCTCCAATAGCGTTGGAAACGGCTCCCAGAATGCTCAGACAACTTTGAGGGATTTCAATATTGTGAATGCGGCATTGCTCCTCTGCTAATTCCCGGGCTAGGGGAGGGAACGCATCCAGAGGAAAATCGTCTTTCGCCCCGTTAATCCCATAAAGGCGCTCCCCATTTGGAATAATTGAAGGATCAAGCCGTTCGAGGTGTTTTCGGAAAACGAAAGGTCCGTAATCTATATCTCTAGGTTTATAGATTCCCGGTTCGAGTGACTCTAAGAAATGCCTAAGAGACCAATCAATAAAGGCGCCTTTTTTGTATGCATCGTTGATATCTTTTCCGAACCTTAAAGAAATATGGGTAAGCCATATTCCTGAGGCCTTTTCGATTAAGCCCCTTGATAAATCAGGCTGCCGAATCCATGAAAGCCCCGGATCATCATTTTGGGCAAGAACAACTATTTTGGCCCTACCCCCCAAGTTTTTTCCGACAAATCCGAATAAATCCCTCAAAAGATGAACCCCACGCACCCCTAAAATGCACGTCTTCAACGGGAAACAACCGGAAACATGCCATCCAGACGCGATAGATAAGGCCATCGCATCCCAACCACCCTCAACGACCAGCAGAACTTCTGCTTTTGTGTAATCTCCCAAGATAAAAGGCACGATGGGAAGGGGGGTTTCAGATGGGGAGCATCGCCAGTTTTTGAAGGTCTTTATCTGGCGCCCGAAGATTCGGTGTTCGATCTCTTTGTCCGTTCTAAAGTAGCCCTCGAAGGGTAGCGACCATTCGCCCTCCTCTGTGATGCCAACCTTCCTTTCTGCGACTAGCCAATCCACGGCTTCGACCGGAAAACCCCTGTACTGAGCCAGTGCTTTTCGGTCTTCGGCCGTGTTAGCGAGCCGTTTATTGTCATCCAGGAAGTCGGCCGCCTCGTCACTGAGCTCCGTGCAGAGGCGGTCGACCATCTCCAGCCCAATTGAATCAGGCGTAAGCTTGTCGTCTTGAGTTGAATTGAGCATAAAGATCTCCTGAATGAGGATTAATCGTCCTCTTCCTCGTCACCCTCCTCATCAAGGGGAAGGTATTCCACGATCCGACTGCGCTTAATCCCGTTGTAGGATTCGACTCCGACTCGGATGTCACCGATCTTGCCGATCAGGTCATTGACGAAGTCGTCATCGATTTCCATCTGGGATGCGTCTTCTCCTTCCTCTGGCGCGAGGCCAAAGCAATCGAAGAATTGCCGGGCTTTCCATTTTGCCTTTGGGGAAAAGACAATATGGTCCCGGATACTTGTACTGCTGCCTTCGGGTTGAACCCCGATAATGATCATGTCATTGCCGGCCGCGGATATTCCAAGCCTGGCCGAGGTGATTTCCCCCTCGTATTCGCCTGGCTTGATTACCTCCCGCTTTGTTTCGCTGTCATTGTAGTTGAACATGATTCCCATGTTATTACTCCGTTTGTTTCCTGGTATTTTTGATCCCTCCGGTTTGGCCAGGAGCCCGCGCCGGATGGTATTGGTTTAGACCGGCCATTCGGCCGAGTTCTTCCAAAGCCGTCTGAAAATCAATTCTGTTGAGTATTTGGTGTGCATCGATCACGTCCCCGTGTTCCTCGCACCCAAAACAGTGGTAGTGATCTTCGTATAGAAAACAGCTGGGGGTCCTCTCCTGGTGGAAAGGGCAGAGAACGGCGTATTGCCTGCCAACCTTGTGCAGCTTGTGGTTTTTGTATCGGAAATACTCAGGAACTGACAAAGCCTCCTTAAGTGTGCGGATCTTTTCACGAAAGCTCATGAAACATCCTTAGAAAGCGCTGTAATCAGGCCCTCAATGTCTTCTGGCCGAAAAAGGACAATTCCCTTCGCGCCACCTCGATTTCGTAGGGTTGTTGATCTGAGCCGCCCTGCCTTGACCATGTTATATAGAAATCCCCGCTTGAGCCCGTAAGTGCGGGTCACATCCGAAACGCGGATAAACACCGGCTTGTTTTGGATCGCAGCGAGCTCAGCTGTTGTGGTCTTTCTCATTTCGACTGTCACGATTTTTCAATGCACCAGGCCCTGGGCAACCATTCCTAAATCCAACTAGGATTTGCGGCATGGGCATAGGCTGCTGAAAAACCCCTCCTAAATACTTAGAGGGGGAATTATTCGGATTTCTCGGATTATTTTTAGGGGAGGGGAGGGAGGGGGGTTAGGAGCCGACTACTTAAAGGTAGTTGTCGCCTTATTCCACCCAAGAGAACTCAAAGATTGGCTTAGCATTTTTTGACTTTCCGCCCTTTCGGCCCCAGCCTTTGCCAAGTCTGCCCTGCGCATAATTCCAATAAGCAGTCCGAACATGTTCCGTTGCTAGAGTTGAGGCGTTGTTTGAATGGCTTGTGCCCAGAACATGATCCATGGCCTTAAATGATTTAAACCATGGATAAAGGCGATGAACGGTTAAGGCCAAGAGATCTTTTTCAATCGTGGATCTACCGCGTCCCTGTCTGAAGCCTGCCCGATACAAATGATCTCTAAACGACTTTAAGATCGCGCCTGGGCCTTGGTCCATGTCGACCAAGAAAACCCTTTTCCATGGATATAGGTAATCCCCCTCGACAGCGTAGTAACCATGAAAGGTTTTATGAAAATCCTTCCAAGCATCACGCTCATAAGGCTTGTAGGGCGTGACGTCTTTTACGATGCCCAAAAGCTCTGCTGATGTTGTTTTTGCCTCCTCGTAGAATAGTTTTGGGAAAGCATGCTTTTTTTCGCTGGGGGAGAGATCTAGAAATGGCTTCTTGGGCCAAAGTGGAGATTTCCAAAAAGTGAGAAAAATCTGGCTTAATCCGTGACTATGGACGGCATGAAAGGGTTTTTTGTTTTTTTTGCATCGTTTTTTGTCGCGGAGCCAAAGAAAAGGACCAAAACTCAGAAACTGATCGAAATATTCTCTTCCGTACTCCCAAGCCACTGCCATCGCTCTTTCCTTCGGCTCAACCTCTGAAAAATCCCACTCCTTAGTGTTGGCTTTTGCCCAAGCCAGTGCTTTGGATATCCCCCGATGAGGAGATCGCTTTGTGGAGATTTTTGGCTTTCCAGATTTCATTGGATGCTGGGTATGGTCTCCACAGCTGTGCGCAGGGCAACCGGAGAATGGTGCGTATAAATCCGATGAACGTCTGAGGAATGACCAGCCAGCTCCTTACGTAACTCTTGGCTGACCCCAGAGTTGGCCATCAGGGAGACAAAGGTATGTCTAAGGGAGTGGAAGGTCTTGGCTTGGAACATGCGGGACCCGGTTCTCTTGGTGGGCATGGTGTCGATTCGGGCTTTTTGGAGTAGGGATAGGAAACGACCCGAGAGCCCTGTCTTTCCGGAGGTTGGGAGGTCTTTGAGGCCAGGGAAGATAGGAGCATCCGGAGAGCGTCCATCTACGGGTAAGTGGAGAAGCGCATCGAGCAGGTCAGGGTGGATGGGGACCTTAACCTTGGAAGCATTAGGCAAGCGGGCCTTTTTGAGGGGGAGATAGGTAATGGTCTTTTGGACTAGGTCGATGTTTCTCCAGGTGAGGGAGGATGCATCCCGGAGCCTCATCCCGGCGTAGGCTCCCAGGAGGGTCATGGCTTTCCAGTCGGTGTTGGCCACAGCAAGGATCGCCTTCAGCTCCTCCACGGTGAAGGGCTCGCGGCTCATGCGAACTCCGTAGGGGGTTTCCACAGCTTCGGCGGGGTTGGTCTGGTTCATGCCCTGGCGGCGACCCATGTTGAAAAGGTTACGGAGGATCTTCACCTTCACTGAGCAGCTGGATTTGGTGTCGCCCTTCTTGGAGCAGTAGAAGACGAAGTCCTGAACATCCTGGGGCTGGATATAGGAAGGGGGATATTTGACCCGCACCGCCCCGAGGAAGGCGGCGAAGTCCCGGGCGACTTGCTTGTAGCGAACGAACGTCTTTTTGGAGCGGCAGAGGAGCTTGGATTCGAGCCAGCGGCTGATCAACTCGGTGAGGGGAGTCAGGGAGGGTTGGGGAAGGGTTTGACCATGGATGCCCATGACCTTTTGGGAAAACTGGTGGGCATGGATCTGGCGCTCGATTTTTTCAAGCTGGGGATTGGCTATCTTCCGGGAAGTTTCTTCGGCCTCCTCGGCCATGCGGACCGCCTTGCCGTGAAAACGGGTTTGCGCGGGGATGCGGCTAGAGACCTGGTGTTGCTTGCCGTCCGCGGAGCGGTAGCAAAGCATCCAGTATGGCGAGCGCGGATGTTTTCGAATCGATGCCATTTACAACGCAGTTACAACACGCCACTACTGCCACGTCCATCACCGATGAAAAAAAATGTTGTAATTCAACATCAGTGGCAACAGTGGCAAGAAATCACCCCGGCGAGGGTTCGATTCCCTCCGCCCGCAAATACCATCTTCTTGGATTGCAAAAACAAATCCGAATCGGGTTCGATTGGCCCCCGAACACCCACCCTTTGCCGGTGCGGGATCCCCTCCGGGGACTGGGGTTTGGGTGGTTGCGCTCCCGC
>Ga0129336_10001168_pt1 | contig 15768 bp, 21 predicted proteins | sample CPB6_02_DNA_FD_96878 | JGI IMG/M metagenome (GOLD analysis project Ga0129336, IMG submission 96878) | Freshwater to marine salinity gradient microbial communities from Chesapeake Bay, USA - CPBay_Sum_0.6_0.2_DNA | ecosystem: Environmental > Aquatic > Marine > Coastal | place: USA: Chesapeake...
CTTCCCGTACTTCCCATTCTTCCCATTCTTCCCACCGTTCTTCCCGTACTTCCCATTCTTCCCATTCTTCCCACCGTTCTTCCCGTACTTCCCATTCTTCCCATTCTTCCCACCGTTCTTCCCAACTTTCTCTAAGGGATATAAGTGTGTCTATGCAAAATCTAAAATCCTTACCAACAATGGATATGTTAATGCTGAAGACATTAAGGTAGGAGATATTTTGCTTACAGTTGACCCAAGTTATTTAACAAATTCTGATACACTAAACAACGTGTCAATATCTGATAATGTTGAATTTATTGAAACAGAAGTTGTTAAGAGCGAGTTAAGCCAAAAGCAGTTAATTAAATTAAATGATGGTGAAAATTTATTCTCACCATATCAGCCAATCTTTATTAAAAATGAAGTTGGAATTGGTACTAAAGAACCTAAAGATATTGTTGTAGGAGATATTCTTGTAAATATTGATAGCAACTCTGGAAAGGTTTCATATGTTCCAGTTGAAAAGATTGAAATACTTGATGAGGGAGATGTTTATGAAATTAGAACAGCCCCACATGCTTGGTTCCTAGTTGGAAATTATTTAGTAATTTCGTAACGTGGATTCATATATCTCATCTTGGCAACAAGATGCTAAGTTTGTTTCATTGTTTAATCAATTTAACATTCTAGCAGGAATAAATAATGAAATTAATAATTCTTTATATGCCAGATTATATATATTAAGACAACTAGCCACTCAGCAAAAAGACAAAGGAAATTTTGCTGAGTGCGGTGTTTATGCTGGAATGTCTATGTTTTTTGTAGCGGATCTTTGTAAAAACAAATTTATAGGGATAGATTCTTTTGAAGGCGTTTCAGAACCTGGTGAATATGATAGCGATTATTTTAAATCTAAAAAATTATCTATAAGTATCTCATTTGCAGAGAAAATATTAAAAAACTTTGACAATGTAGATTTATATAAAGGCTGGATTCCAGAAGTATTTAATAAACTTAATGATGAACAATATTCCTATGTCAATATAGATGTTGATTTATATGACCCCACCAAAAATTCTATAGAATATTTTTGGCCAAGACTAATTAAAGGCGGGGTATTGATATGTGACGATTATGGATCAGATAAAACCCCAGGAGCACGAAAAGCAATGAATGATTTCTTTGGAGTAGATAATATTTTAGAATTACCTACTGGACAAGCATTAGTCTATAAGATATAATCTTAACATGCAGCTTGAATTTTACTGTCAAGAAAATGAGACAAATATGAGTCTTGTACCTGCAAAAAAAATAATACCACAATGGTATAAAGACGAACCAAGTTCATTAATGCTAAAACATTGCATGCCTTTTATAGATGGATTTATTTCTGGATACTCTATGGTTTTAAAACAAGACATAGATTTAAACAATGATTTAGATGTTATTGGATTGCGTGATAGTAGCAGTATTGGAAATATGCCAATACCATTTAATCATGATAGCAGACAATTTTTATGGAAAAATCCGTACATTATAAAAACTCCTAAAGATTATAGTATATTAATTTGTCATCCAATAAACAGATACGATTTGCCATTTACAACCTTGTCGGCTATTGTAGATTCAGACTCTATAATGCCAAAAGGAAATCTTCCATTTTTTATAAAAGAGGGGTTCGAAGGAATAATTAAAGCTGGAACTCCTATATTTCAAATAATTCCTTTTATGAGAGAACAATGGGCAATGGAATTAAATGAAAATCTTTTAGAAGAATGTGATATTAGAAATAATAAATATAAAGAAAATAATTTTTATAAAAAATATTATTGGGATAGAAAACAGTATGAATAATTATATGATTAAAGCAGTTCAAATTGATGTCAATGGACTTTGTAATGCTGGCTGTTGGTTCTGCCCAGTTTCTTATGCGGGAAACCCTAAATCAGCAATAAGAGATATGGAGATATCTGAATTAGATAATATATTCAGACAGTTGACAGAAGGCAAGGGGGACTTTGTAGATCCAAATTTAAACTTAGCATACTCTGCAAATTATAATGAAGTTTTGCTTTATAAGCACCTTGAAGAAATGCTTCAGGTTTATAAAAAGTATGGGTTTAAAACAAATATTTTAACAAACGGGGTAGCGTTAACTCCCAAAAAGGTTGATTTACTTATAGAGTATCAAGATGTTATTAACGGAATCTTGTTAAACATACCATCTTCCGAACCAGAAAGATGGTCTAGATACGTTAATATGAACATAAAACTTTTTGATAAAGTTGTGTCTAATGTTAAATATTTAAATGAAAAAAAGAATAGTGGTCTTTTTAATCCTTATTTGCACCTTATGGTAAATGGGGTAAATAATTCATCTCTAACAAAAAATGGTGGATGGTTAGACCTTTTAAGCAATGCGCCAAAAGTAGACCTAGATGATGATAACGGAGAGTTGGCAAAAGATGCAGAACAATTTAAAATAATGTTTCCAGGTTTAGACATTAGCACCTCTCATCATTTATATGATAGAGCTGCACACTTAGAAAAATATGGAATACTTACACAAAGGTTTGCCATTGATAAATATTTAAAGTCTGATAACAAAAAGGTTATAGGGTGTAATGGCGGAATAGAAATAAGAAGCAGGACAAATGAGTGGATACACATAAATCCAAACGGAGATCTGTTCATTTGTTGTGCAGACTATGATTTTGAAACTATATATGGAAATGTAAATTCTACTACCCTAAAAGATATTTGGAATAGTAAAGAGAGATCTGATATGATACTTAAGTCGTATTCAGACATGTGTACAAAATGCTCGGCAGCGATATGGGGATAAGATGACAGGATTTAATACTAGATCTATACATTCTGGAAGACCAGATAGAACTCCAGATGGTCCATTCAATACTCCAATATCTCTTAACTCTACATATTATGCTGGAGGAGATATTGGCTATGCAAGATATGGAAATGAAAACTGTAAAGATTTAGAAAATGCAATATCATCTTTAGAGGGCGGAAAGACATTAGCTTTTAGCTCTGGTATGTCTGCCGTGAGTTCTATTTTATCAACGATACCAGTTGGAGGTATTGTAGTTGCATCAAACCAAGGTTATGCTGGAGTAAACGCCACATTAAAAAAACTAAATGATGAAAATAAAATAATTGCAAGATTTGTGGATATAGCAAATACAGAAGAAGTTATAGAAAATCTTACAGGGGCGTATATGTTGTGGATAGAGTCTCCTACAAACCCAATGTTAGATATTGCAGAATTAGAAACTTTAATAAATTGCGCTAAACAATCAAATATTATTGTTGTAGTAGATAATACATTTGCGACACCAATTAATCAGCAGCCACTTAAACTGGGTGCAGATATTTCATTACATTCCGTTACAAAATATTTATCGGGTCATAGCGACGTATTAATTGGATCTATATCTACAAATAACAATGACCTTTTTGAGAAGATAGAGTTTGAAAGAAAAATAAACGGAACTATAGCAGCACCATTTGAATCCTGGCTTTCTTTGAGAGGCATAAGAACTTTCCCTTTAAGATTTAAAAAGTCTGAGAATAACGCAAGAGGATTGGTTTGGAGACTACAAAACCATCCTAAAGTTAACAAAGTATATTATCCTGGATTTGGAGGAGTCGTATCTTTTGAAATTGATGCAACAGAAATCGAAGTTGATGAGATATGTTATTCTTCAAAACTAATAGGATATGCTACAAGCCTTGGAAGCGTAGAGTCTTTGTGGGAAAGAAGAAGGCGTTGGCCACTAGAGAGTCCCCTGGTCCCCCACAACCTGATTAGACTGTCTGTAGGGTGTGAAGACATGGAAGATATATGGAATGATATAAAATATTCCATAGAAAAGGTGGTTGGATAAATGTGTTGGATGTGTGGATGCGCTGATCACGTCGGATTAGGTAATGATAGACCCACAGATTCAGTTGACAATAATAATGAAAATGATATAATAGATACATGAAAATTTGCGTAGTGTCATTAAACATGTCCAGAGGAGAAGAGATTGCATCTCTTTTTTCTCTTAAGAGTATAAGCTATGAATATTTTTTTAAAGGAATAGGTTATCAAACCTCTTTAGGTAAATATGAAGAAAATATCAATGGTGCAAAAGAATACTTTGATTCTAAATACGCAAATGTTGATGCCTTTATAGAATTCCCATCTTCTTTTATACACCAGTATGCTTTTGAAAAAGATAATAATACTAAGTTTATTTTTATTGATATAAGCAAAGAAGCTTGGCTTGAAAAAATGAATTATGTAAAAGACCTTTATGTTAGCCATGTGCCTGATTATTTATTTGAAGAATTTTTCTGCAACTTTTATCAGCAAACAGGCAAAACAAATATGCTTGATCTAACGAATGAAGAGCTTTCTACAATATATGATGCTCACGTTAGCAGCATTAACAGTAATCTGTCAAGCAATCCTAATTTTATTAAAATTGATTACGACGATCCAGATTTAATAAATAAAATTAGTCAGTTTTTAAACATCTAGTATTGACACATTTTTTTTAATGTGTTATTATTATAACCTCTTATTATTAGAAGGGTAATTAATAGTGGATGAATTAAGCAAGCCATTAAAAACATTTCAGGCTAACTCTATTGTGTTCACAAATCTTGTTCGGGGATTTGTTTGGAACACAGAGTCGGTTTTGATGAGACAATCTAGAATTGTATATAGAGATATTTATGAAGATTCAGAAAAGGCAGTAGATGAAACTTCCAATTGGTTAAGGAAGCTAAACATAGAAGCATTATATACGTTAGAACAGTATGCCGAATACCAGACCTTGGGAAATGTAAAGCCAGACACTTATTGTGGAGTCGAAATGGCTGTTCATCTAGTTCCAATAAATAAAAAAATGATTGAAGAAATAAAAATATTAATATCAACCGCAATCAGATTTGGTGAGCACGGACTTGTTCAACATTTATCTCAAAGGTTATCTAAGCATCAAGAATGGAATTGGTTTCTGGAATCAAGTTTAAAACTACCTCCAAACCCTTGGAAATCTTTAAAAGACTAAGATGCATCTAGACACTGCTATTAACAGCGTTTGTTTTGACGACGTCTTACTTGTTCCTAAAAAATCAAGTGTTGTTAGTAGGTCTAGTGTTGATGTTAAAACAAAATTAGGAAATCCAAATAACCCAGCAGCGCATATTAATTTAGATATTCCATTTTTAATGGCACCAATGGATTTTATAAGTACCAATGAAATGATTTATAAAATAATTAATAGAGGCGGGATGGGGTTTATAAATAGGTGGCAGAATTCTGCAAATAGATTTAGTCAGCTAAAAGAATTGTCTAGGCTGTTGCCATCAAACAATAAATTAGGATTCTCTGTAAATATTGAAGAGGCAAACAATTCTGATTTTATTAATAATATTTTATCTCATAACATAAAAACATTACTAATAGATACGGCATTTGCTCACACAGATATTTGTATAAATGCTGTAAAACAACTTAGATCGTCTGTTACAAATGACACTCATATAATGATTGGAAATGTTTCTTCCTATGAAGCATATAATGATTTAATGAATTCTGGAGCAGATTCAGTACGAGTAGGTATCGGTGGCGGAGCAGCATGCAATACCAGATTTGCTACTGGATTTGGAGTTCCAGTTCTTGCGTCAGTTATGGATGTTTATAACAATATTAAATCAAATGAAATAAACGGATTGATTTCAGATGGCGCAGTAAAGCAAACTGGCGACATTGTAAAAGCTTTAGCCGCAGGCGCAAGTGCAGTAATGATGGGATCCATGTTTGCGGGTCATGAAGAATGTGCAAGTAATGAATTTAGAGGAACGGCATCTCTTAGCTTACAACTAGATTTAATGGATAAAAAGCCAGAAGATGCAAGTCGTTTGCATGTAGAGGGTGTTCATGGCAAAGTAGAAAAAAGAGGCAGTGTTGAGGATACAATTAATCAAATGATTAATAACTTGACAAGCGGAATGTCGTATTGCGGATCTCACAACCTAAAAGATTTTCGTGAGAATTGTAAGTTTATAATAGTTTCTAGTCAGTCAGTAAAAGAATCAGGAACAAGAGTTTCCTGATTAAACATAATAAAATATTTATTATGATACAATGTGTTTGTAAAGGTAGGAAAAACAATGAATTATCAAGACCCACAAGACCACTGGTTTAATAAAGATAGATCTGAGACAGCTTCTAATAGGCTGCCAGAAAGAAGAGTTAACAGTACTATTACAACTACTAATCCAGGATTAGGTCTAAACATTTATCATAATACTTTTTCAAAAGAGGACGCAGAAAGATATATAAAGATACTTGAAGACAACTTAACTAATGGGGCCAGATATAGATGGTCAGAGGCTCAAGTAACAAATTCTGTAGTTCCGATTAAAAAGGCAAGGGACTGCGTAGATTTTAAATTTAAGCCAGAAAACCTTGGCCCTAAAAATGAATTTAATGCTCCATTAATTGATTTACATAATGAAATTTATGAGAAGTTAAAATTTTGTATTGATGATTACGCAAGATACTGGGGGATAAATGTTGTATATTATGAAGCATTTAACTTTGTAAAGTATGAAGGAGAAGGTAAGCATTTTAGAATTCATGCCGACCATGGGCCAGCATATAATTGTACTGTATCTGCAGTAATTTATATTAACGATGACTACGAGGGTGGAGAGATACAATTTCCAAGATTAGATAATCATATTCATACCCCAAAAGTTGGAGATATTGCAATATTCCCATCAAACTATATTTATGAACATGCGTCATTGCCAATGAAAGAGGGAACTAAGTATTGTGTTGTTATTATGACAGACATTAATGAAATCGGTCATAAGTAATGAAAATAATTTTTAGGTCATTCAGGCCCTGGTTAAAAAAAGATAGCAAGTCAACTCCTGCCACAACACACTCCGTGATGCCAAAGTGGTACAAGGAGGCAGACAGATTTGCTAAGATGCCAAACGGAGATTATTTTAAAGCTCCTAAAGCGGTTTGTCCATTTCCAAAAGAAGGAACTAAGGATGATTATGGCAAGATCCCAACTTGGAAAGCTTGCCCAGCAATTATGGATGGGTTCTCAACAGGTTACGTTTTAAAAACACCATGCGACATAACATTTTTTAAAGACAGTCAGGGAAATATTGATGTTAAGGTTTCAGAATTAAACTGCAGAGACTTCGTATCAAGAAGGCCACCCATGCCACAGTTTGAGCACCCAAAGGGTTACTACAAGTATCACTTTGCTTGGCAGCCAGATTGGGGTCTAGAGGTTCCAGAAGGATACAGCTGTATATATATGACACCAATGAATAGATTCGATCTTCCATTTTTAAATACTACTGGGATTGTAGATAACGATAAAGTTCATTTGTCTGGAACATTCCCATTTTTTGTTGTTGATGGATATGAAGGCACAATTAAAGCTGGAACCCCATATATGCAAATTATCCCATTTAAAAGAGAAGATTGGGAAAGTGAAATAGAGCTATTGTCTCAAAATGACATTTATGCTAAAATGAATGACAACATGAAAAAGTATAGGGTTCCCGACGGTGGGGTATACATAAAGAATGTCTGGTCAAGAAGAGAGTACAAGTAATGCAAACATGGTCTAGCAAAGAAGAAGTGGCTACAGGAATTGTTGTTTATAGAGACGTTATAAAACCAGAAATTGATGTTATAAATAGACTTGACAGCGTATTGGGAGAGGTTGCACCATGGGGACAATTATCTCCAGATGGCAAAAGATACCACTGGAATCCAGCTTATGTTGGATACCAACAACTTATGCCAGACTATAGAGATTGTGTAGATTTTAAGTTTAAAAAAACAGACATAGAGGCAGATAAAAGCGAAGAGTCATTAAAGCTACAGTCTTTGTGGCAAGATGTGTATGATGCCCAAAATCCTGCAGTTGAAGATTATCGTAGAATGTTTAACATTATGCCATTAAAATATTGGGAAGCTTTTAATTTTATTAAATATGGACCAGGCCAACACTTTCAAGAACATCATGATCATGGATATTCTTATAACTGTACTGTGTCACTTGTAGCATACCCAAACGATGATTACGAAGGCGGAGAGCTATTTTTTAGACTTCAGGGTTTAAACATAAAGCCAAAAGCTGGAGACCTGTATATATTTCCTTCTAATTTTATGTATCCTCATAGAGCTATGCCAGTAACTAGTGGAACTAAACATTCAATAGTTACAATGCTTGATTATAGCAAAAAATATCATACGCCAGATATGTATGATCCAAAGTGGGATAATGAATAATGATTAATATATCGGTAGAAAAAATGCAAGGGTGTAAGTTTAAAATAGATCCAATGTCTATTAAAAGAGACTGGATGGATGTTACCTCAGAAAAGCATGCCTACAGATGTTTTCCAGTAACACAGGCCAACGTAGTAGGATGGAACTTATCCTGCACAGAAGATATAATTTTTACTTGGGATGGAATAAATGATCAGACAGACCAGCATGTAAAGATAACTAAACCTGCTGATGCTTACTCTGGACGAGGACAGTCTACAATAAGTCTAAATACAGGTATGGTTTTTAGGACAGACCCAGATGTTAGTATATGGACAATAAATCCAGTAAATTATTTTAATGAAGATTTTGAAACAATGTCTAATTTAATGAGCACATCTTTTTATGATAATCCATTGCCTTTAGCAATCAAAGCTAAAAAGGCAAATGTAGAAACTGTAATCAAGGCTGGTACTCCAATAGCTACAATAATTCCAATATCTTTGAGTAACTTAAACAATTCAGTTATAGAGATTGTTCAGTATAGAGATGATGACAGGTCTAGACACAATGCTAATATGTCTTATGGAGAAGCCGCACAGGTTATAAATTCTTCTGGAAACTGGACGGATTGGTATAGAGACGCTGTAGATGAGAACGGTAATTCTTTAGGTTCTCATGAAACTAAGACTTTGAGGTTATCTGTAAATGATAATACTGCTTCTAATGGAATGGTATAATTAAGTATGGAAATTGTAAACAAAGACATACACTTACACGCACCGAAATCAATAACCCCATCTGGATTTTTTGGGTACAGCAAGGATATGATTGTTGAACTAGAAAATTTTATGACTGAAGATGAGATAAACTTCCTTGAGTCAGCTGCTAAAAAGATTACAATTTGGGACTACACAGAAGATCATGTAAATGAAAATGGAACAGTTATATATGATTCAAGTTATTGGAAAGACAGAGTTTGTAGTGCTCCATCTTTAAACAAAAATGATCCAAACATTGTTCCAGTTATAGTTGGACTCTTTCAAAGACTACAGCCAATCATAGAAGATTTTTATAAGGTAAAAGCTCAGCCAACTGGGCAGACAATCGTTAGGTGGCTACCTGGTCAATTCCAAAGACCACACGCAGACAAAGAATTACATGAAGGGCCAGATGCTGGATTGTCCAATGATTTTCCATGGTATGATTTAGCTAGCTTGTTTTATTTAAATGATGATTATGAAGGCGGAGAGTTATATTTCCCTAATCAAGGAATTCAATTTAAGCCTAAAAGAGGTGCTGCCTACTTTTTCCCTGGAGATATGAATTATATTCACGGTGTAACAGAAATAAAAGGTAGCATAAGATATACAGTTCCATTCTTTTGGACTATATTAGAACATACTGGAGAAGTTAAGCCAGAACCTGATAAGAAGTACTATAGGGTTTTAATAGATGGAGATAAGAATGTATAGCGAAGAAATATATCCATATATTATAGTTTATAACGGCGTATTAGAAGATGTTGACAAGATGTATAGGATAGCTAAAGATATTGGAAGTTCAGAAACAGGAATATTTGAAGACTGGAAACCATGGTACGAATTTGGAGAAAAAGTAGAAAAGTTCGGAATAAATTTTAACAAATCCGATAGAGAAATGAAGTTTGCCTGGGATCATGAAGAGCCTACAACCGATAAGGGAAGAGATCAAAAATATTTTATTTGTGAGCTAGTTAAAGGTTTTCATAAAGTAAATAATGATTTTATTAATAGGTTTAACCTAGATGTTGATCCTACTCATGTCTCTAATCCAGTAAACTCCTTGTACTCAGAAACTTATAACTCTGAGCAATCTGTAGTTTCTGAGATAAGCACCTGGAGATGGACTGGTCCAAGCCTATGCAAGTATTTTGATGATGCAGGAAAAGGACACCCATTGGCAATGAATTATCATTCTGACTTTATTAGAGAGCCTATTAAGACCCCAGGATATAAATTTGCAATTACAACTACTACATACCTAAACGACGACTATGATGGCGGAGAAGTTGAATTTATTATTAATAATAAAATATTTTCTTACAAGCCTAAAGCTGGAGACTTTTTAGTTTTTCCTTCAGGGCACCCAGAAATTCTTACAGAAGATGGAAAGGTATACCTACACGGAGTTACAAATAACTTAAACGGAGAAAAGCTTTTTACTAGAATGTATTGGCAAAAGTATGACCTTGGCGATAAAGAATGGTTTGAGAATGAAGAGAAGTATGGCAGAGATAAGTGGATATCAATGCAAGGTGAAATAATGTCAGAGTACCAGGAAAAGGTACAAAAGAAAAACCTAGATGGATTAGTGAGGATAAAATGAATTTAAATAATCAAAATAGATTGACTAAGGACATAGTCCTTTATGAAAACTTTTTAACTGAAGAGCAGTGCGCTGCTTTAATAAAAGTTTTAGACAAGCAGGCTGAAACAGAAAAACTATCATGGACTCCAATTTCTTTTTATGAATCTTACTCATCAGTTTTGCCACAAGATGGAGATCCAGAGATAGAAGAGTTTGGCTTGGAGTCAGACATATTTTCTCAAATTAGATCTGGAATTATAGATGCTGTTGCTTCAGTTCATGGACTAGATCCTAAAAAGGTAGTTCAAATTGGATACCATACTCAAAAGTGGGAGCCTGGAGCATATGCAAGAATACATTCAGACAACACAGATGAAAAAGGAAACACTGGGCCATTTGCAAGAAGTAGATACGCAGCCTTCTTATATTTGAATGATAATTTTGAGGGTGGTATGCTTAAGTTTCCATCACAAGATATTAGCATACAGCCTAAGACTGGATTGTTAGCTGCATTTGATGGCGGATTTAATAACATGCATGAAGTAAGTATGATAACTTCAGGAGTTAGATACACTCTAGGGTCTTTCTGGGACGATAGAGAAGAATCAGATTATCCACAAGAAGTCAGAGATGCTTGGGCAGAAGAAATGCAGAAGATTAGAGATCAGCAAGCAGTAGAAAAGGCGGAGTGGCAAGATCTTCTTAAAGAAGGTTATAAGATTGATCCAAATGGTAAGAAATATAAAATAGGAGATTGACATGGAAAAAGAAATATTAGAAGAAAATGTTTACTATTACAAGAACGTAATACCAGATCCAAAAAAGTTTGTGGAGATGATTGATTCCACAGAAAATGAGGAATGGGGTAATTCAGTTACTAAATGGAATGAGTGGACAGCCTGTAGTGGAGAGATGTATCTTTACGGAGCTCAAAAAACTGTAAACCCATCTGATGAAGAGAGAGTAATTAAAACAACAGACAATAAGGCTGGATACATTTATAACACCATCATGGATGCCTTCTATGCCGTTTGTAAAGATTATGCGGAAGCTCACGGAGACAACGAAACTCCCATCAATTTCCCATTATTTGATATTAAGAAGTATAGCCCAGGAACCTACATGGGAGCACACTTTGATCAGCAAGAAGGAGACACTAGATTAAAGTACTCACTTGTGTTTTATTTAAACGATGATTACGAGGGTGGAGAACTTTCATTTACCATTGAATCTCCAGACGCACCAATCATACAGGGCAAGCCAGAAGAAGATTTTGCCGTAGCAAAAGATGGAAACAGAGTTACTATAGCCATTAAGCCAGAGGCAGGGAGCGTTATTATATTCCCATCATCTCCACCATATCATCACACCGCACACTTAGTTAAGAGCGGATTTAAGTATATGGTACCACTTCATTGGTATAGAACCATGGAGCCAGTAAATAATCCAACGATGTAAATATGAAAACCGCCATAGTTACTGGAGCTAGCAAGGGCGTAGGTTACGAAACAGTAAAAGTTTTATCCCAAAATGGGTACAAAGTTATTGCTGTGTCACGTAATTTATCTAAGTTGGCAGAGATTGCTTCTGACAACATAGAGACATACAGCTTAGACATTACTGATGAAAAAGCCATCAAGGCATTCTACGATAAATATAAAGATATAACTTTAGATCTATTAGTAAATAATGCTGGCGGTGGAGCAGGGCCAACATATCTAATAAACGAAACTATGGAAAACTTTAGAAGAGCGTATGATATCAATGTTTCTGGACCAATGTATTTGTCTCAATTGTTTGTACCAGCAATGAAAAATTCTGAATCTCCGACTATTGTTTTTGTCACTTCCTTGTGTGGAAAAGTACCATACCGTGGAAGCGGAAATTATTCAAATGCTAAACGTGGAGAAATGGGATTAATAGACACTATGAGAATGGAATTCCCAGCATATGGAATTAAGGTTACGGAAGTGTGCCCAGGAACAATAGACACACAGTTAGAGAAAAAGGATAACGCTTTAACTGCTGCAGATATGGCTGAAACAATTAGATGGGTAGGATCTTTACCTAGTCATGTAAATATAAACCATATAGAGATAAGTCACATAAATAATAATAAATATAATTAGGAATTTATGAAGATAAACAAGATATACGATGATGTTTATGAGGTAGAAAATTTCCTAACAGACTCAGAATTTGAAGAAGTAAAAAAAATTATAAACAGTTTTTCTGAAGAAGACTGGAATAATGAAGAGATGAGAGTTAAAAATCAAATTCCCGATTTCTGGTTTGGCAAACAGATAGTCTTTGAAGAAGAAAATGTATTCTCAAGAGCAAATAAAAAAATGGAATCCTTATTTGAATCTTATTCGTATTATCCTACTGGTATGATTTTACAAAGGTATAAAAAGGGAGATTTTATACAGCATCATGCTGATCAGTGGAGAACTGATATAGACTATTATGTTGGGTATGGACTGTGTTTATATTTTAACGATGACTATGAGGGTGGAGAATTGGACTACCCTGATCTAGGAATTACTATAAAGCCAAAAGCTAATTCGCTATTTATACATGGAGGACATATAGTTCACGGCTCACTTCCCGTTTTAAGTGACGACATAAGATATTTCACCACTGTATTTGTTAGAGGCACAACAGAGCTTCCTACTAAACTAAACCCAGAACTGTTTGCCTGATATAATAAAATCATGTCATACTATAGTGCGATATTAAAAGATTCTCCAGTCGGATTTTGGAAACTGGATGAGTCATCTGGAACCATAGCTTACGATTCCTCTGGATGTGGAAACAATGCTACGTACTCTGGAACTATAAACCTAGTAGATATTCCTTTAGTACCAAATGGGGCACATTCTAATAAAATAACAAACACAAATACAATATCTTTTCCAATAACAAAAGATTTTTCTGGTCAAACTGGAGTAGGCGGATTTGGGATTGAAAAAACAGAAGATAATGATTTCTCATTAGAAATTTGGTTTCATCCTAAAAACATTACTACATTAACTCCTATATTTGCGGATCAAAATGGGGTAGGAATATATTGGGAAAAAGGAAACATTGTATTTAAGTTAGAAAATGAAAGAGTAGATTACGGCGTTCCATATAGGGATAAAGCATTTCATGTTGTTGCAGTATATGAAATAAATTCTCTTAAGCTATATGTTGATTCAGAATTAGTTGCATCTAAATATGTAGGAGGTGTGACATTTACAAACCCATCTCTTGAAATCGAAAGCGGACCAGCAAACACATCAGAATATTTTTTAATAGATGCTCCAGCAATATACAGGTATGCTCTTAATATTAACAAAATACAATCTCATTATCAACATATTCCAATAAACACAAATGTTCAAATAGTTAAAAGTAATTTTGGACAACTATTTAAATCTACCCTACAGCATCAAGACCAGCCAGATCAATTTTCCTGGCCAGCTTATATACCATTTACACTTTTTGAAAATGACAATATTGGTTTTAGAAGAGAAAAAAATAGTCTGTATTTAAAGGGAGCTTCAGGATCTTACTTCGAAACTTCGATTGCTCCACTTCCATATAAAGACTATGTTTCTTCAAAAATAGAATGGTTTGGAACTGAAGGTATTTCTGTGTATTCTTCATTAGATTATGATGGTGAAAATACAGTATGGGAAGAATGCACCAACGGATCTGTAATACCAGGTATAGAATTAGGCGAAACATTCTTAAATGAAAAACAAATATACTTTAAGGTAGTGTTTGAAACACATGATATAAACACACATGTTCCAGAAATATACTATATGGGCGCATATCTTTATGAAGACAAAAAATTATTTTCTCATAACGGAAGATCATTTATTTCGGTATCTCAACCTTCTTCTGGATCTAATTGGGATGTAGATTTTTCAAACAGAGAGTATCAGATAATATCGAGAAACTATGACAACGGCATAAGACCTTTAGGCGCTGGGTTCTATTTGGAAACCATAGATGATATAAGATCTTTAGAGCTATTTATTGTCCCAGAATCTTTATCATCTGGATATCTATTTTATAATGAAACTGGCGGACAGGAGTATAGCTTGTCTTGGGCGGCAGGAGGAGTATTATCCAAATCAAATATATCAGGGCTATACATAAATGGACAAGACGTTTCTTCTATTACAAATATATCACAGTATATAAATATAGGAGAGCCAAATTATATTATGATCAAAACACCCTCAGCCATAACTGGTCAGATTTGGTTTAATACAAAGTCAGATAATGGTGTCAGGTCTGGGTCCTTGCCAAATAATCTATATAACATAATAGCAATTTATGAAGACCCAAATGTAAATCATTTAACTAATTATAATTTCTATATAGGGGATGAGGTGTTGGTAGCAGATGATTCTGCCTTCACACTGACAGATCTTGGCCCTAAGACCTATGATTTTGACTGGGTGGTTTTAGATAACGCATAGTTTTGTCATTTAAGTTGACAAAAAGCTGGACTTGAGGCATTGAAAGTGGTAAAATAATTACCTATGGATATTAAAAAGACAAACGCTAAATTTAAAGAAAATGAAACCAGGCTTGGAGTATATGTCTGGGAAATGCCTGATGGTCGATGGATCGGCGATGACGAAGGCAACTTTCTTTCTATAGCCTCCATGAAAGATAACAGAGATAGAATAAATTTATTAGCCAAGGCGGTAAGAGGATATGGAATTTCGGAGGGCAACCCGAAGTTCCTTGAAGGAAGCAGACAAATTGATGATGAAGAGTTTGAGTATCAAAAACAAAGACTGAGATGGGGGCTTACTCCAGATCCTCTGGATATAGGTGTTCACAAAGATGAAATGGCTAAATTGAGGAAGGGCAACAAATGATTGAGTATGAAGAAGACACACCTTCAAACAATGTAGAAATATCTAACGCTGCAGACTGGGTTAGATTTAATTCTACTATAACACAAAAGAATGATGACCCATTTTCTCTAGAAGGCGAAGAGATATTAAAGCTCTCTGGTCTTAGCCCAGCATTAAGAAGAAAAGCAAGCAGAGACATTCAGAAAAAGTTTGTTGGTACAGATGGATCTGGAACACAGCAGTTATTGATAC
>Ga0129336_10001171_pt1 | contig 15747 bp, 18 predicted proteins | sample CPB6_02_DNA_FD_96878 | JGI IMG/M metagenome (GOLD analysis project Ga0129336, IMG submission 96878) | Freshwater to marine salinity gradient microbial communities from Chesapeake Bay, USA - CPBay_Sum_0.6_0.2_DNA | ecosystem: Environmental > Aquatic > Marine > Coastal | place: USA: Chesapeake...
TATCTGCGTTATCGCCTAATTACGGAAGAAGAGACCGTGCGTGCGGTACTTCAGCATCATTCATACAAGGCTTCAGAGAAATTCATTCAGGAAGTTCTCTGGCGGACTTATTGGAAGGGCTGGCTCACGATGCGCCCTGAGGTTTGGCAACGCTATCAGCGCGAGCATGATGTTTTGAAAGAGCACTATCGGGACGATCCCGCGCTAAAGAGTGCAGAGCAGGGAGAGACCGGCATCGAAGGTTTTGATGATTGGGCAAGGGAGCTCGTGCAAACCGGTTATCTCCATAATCACGCGCGTATGTGGTTTGCATCGATCTGGATTTTTACCTTGAAGCTCCCTTGGGCTTTGGGTGCGGCGTTCTTTCTGCGCCATCTTCTCGATGCAGATGCGGCAAGCAACACTTTGTCATGGCGATGGGTCGCCGGTTTACAAACGCCGGGCAAAATCTATCTTGCCACACCAGATAATATCGCACGCTTTACGAATGGGCGTTTTGCTCCCAAAGGCCTCACTCTCAATGCTGAAGCGCTTGTCGAGCCGCCTCTTGCCGCGCCAAAGCCGCTACCGGCTTTAAAGCCGATTGAATCCGAAGTGCCAACGATCCTCTTGCTGCACCCTGATGATCTTCATCCCGAATTAGCTCGGTTGAAGAAAGAAAATCTAAAAGCCGTTTTCTTATTGAATGATCGGCATCTTTTCTGGGGTGAAAAAGCACATGAATTCATTACTGCTTCTCATGATGATCTTAAAAAACGCATCGCACAACAATATGATCTACCGCCGATTTCCCTTTCCATGGATAGTACAAATCAACTCATCGATTATGCGAAGAGTAACGCGATAAAGCAGATTGTTACGCCCTATGCGCCTGAGGGCTTGGTTTCAGTTTGGCTTCGCTCCTTTGAAATGGAATTGAGTACGGCAGGCCTGCCATTTATTCATTATCGGCGTGTGTGGGACGAGACATTTTGGCCTCACGCCACAAAAGGATTTTTTCCTTTTAAAGAAAAAGCCCCGATGATTTTGCAGGAGCTTGGACGACTATGACGAATTTTAGTTTTGATATGACCCAAGCCGCCATCATGCGGACAAAAATTCTGACGTTGAGCGGTGCCTTACCCTTTCTTGGCGCGCTTGTGCTGGTGTTTTTTCCTGTAGCGCCTTTTGACGCTGCGCAAATCGCTTCGACTTATGCGGCTTTGATCATTGCGTTTTTGGGCGGCACGCAATGGGGACTATTCCTCGTCTTTAGTCAAAAATCGCCCATCAATCTGATGGTTCAGAGTAATCTCGTTACGCTCATTGCCTGGGCGGGGCTACTCGTCCTTCCGGCCCCTGGTGCTATTGCCCTTCATGCGCTCTGTTTTCTCTATCTTCTTTTTCTGGATTACAGACTCTTTAAATCGGGAATTCTACCGCTCTGGTATTTCTCGCTTCGTCGACTTGTTACACTCATCGTTATCAGTCTCTTGCTGGCAATGATTGCAGCTCTCTTCTATTAGACCCTCTCGCCTTAAGTTAATTTGAAATCGGCTTTGCCCCTTGTTTGATTGGATTGTATTGTTATGAAAACGCAAATTGTTGTTGTTGGCGGGGGCGCAGGCGGCCTTCATCTCGTTCGGCTCTTAGGAGCGCGACTCGGTCGTGATGACTATGATGTCATTCTTGTTGAGCGGAATCATACTCATATCTGGAAGCCTCTATTGCATGAAGTGGCAACTGGATCTCTCGATGCCAATCTTGACGAGGTAGGCTATCGCAGTCATGGCCATCGTTGGAATTATCGGTTCTTTTATGGATCGCTCGAAAATATTGACCGCGAAGCGCGCGAGGTCATCATTGCACCGATACAAGACGAGGATGGATCCGAGCTTATTTCCCGTCATCGCATCCGTTATGATTATCTTGTTCTGGCCTTTGGCGGTATGTCGAATGATTTCGGGATTCAAGGCGTGAAAGATCACTGTCTGTTCCTTGATAATCGCGAACAGGCCGACCGGTTTCGTCAAAAGCTTTTGAATAATTGCCTGCGTGTCTCACGGAGCTTGGAGGCTGATCCGCAGGCGGATACTTTTGTTAAAGTTGCCATTGTTGGTGGCGGTGCAACGGGAGTCGAGCTCGCTGCTGAATTATTCAATGCCGCCGCTGGCTTGCGCCATTATGGTCTTGAAGTGTTTGACGAACAGCGTTTGCAAGTGACATTGGTTGAAGCTGGTCCGCGTATCCTGCCGGCTTTGCCTGAAGGGATCGCTTCTGCTGCACGTCGCGAGCTCGAAGCCCTCGGTGTCACTGTATTGGCGTCGACTCAAATCGCACGCGTAACTGAGGAAGGGCTCGTAACAAAGGATGGGGATGTCATAGAGGCGGATTTGAAATTATGGGCTGCCGGTGTGAAAGGTACGGATGTGGTCGATCATCTTGAGGGATTTGAGACAACGCCAGCGCGGCAAATCAAAGTTCGTCCCACACTTCAAACAACTCTTGATGACCATATCTTTGCTATCGGGGATTGTGCATTTTTCAAGCCGGACAACGCCGAGCGTCCCATTCCGCCGCGCGCACAATCGGCGGCTCAAATGGCGATCACGGCATACCAAAATATTATTGCAATGATTACCACGAAGCCGCTGAAACCCTTTATCTATCGGGACTATGGTTCGCTCGTATCCTTAAGTCGTTTTTCAACGGTTGGAAGTTTGATGGGTAATCTTGTTGGGGGACGAATGGCGGTTGAAGGTCGTATAGCGCGCTTCGTTTATCTTAGTCTCTATCGCAAGCATTTGATTGGTATTCATGGTTTTATTAAAGGTGTGGCGCTCATTCTTGTTGGTCACGTCAATCAGGTCGTGAGGCCTCGCTTGAAACTACATTGAGCCGGATCATGTGATTTTGATCAGTACATTGCCCTGCGTGGGGCGCGTTGTAATAGCGGCTATTTTTGGCAAAATGATTTAGGGCGAGTGCTATAGCCTGTATTTTTCTGGAAAAATCCGGTGAGGAGTTCTGCTTATTGGGAGTAAACCTCTTGATCCCAATGGGGCAGGGCATGGAGAATGGGATATGGCCAAGGTCGCAGTATTCCAACATCACCCGCTTTGTTCCCGTCAATGCGCGATGGCGGCGGCGTCAGTATTGGCACTTGACCATGATGTCAGCTTGATTGGACTTTCCGATATTACGCCGGCTGGTCTTGAAGCCTTCGATCTTTTGGTCATGCCCGGTGGGGAAGGTGATGCGCAACGCTTCCATTCTCTTTTTGCTTTGCGGCGCGATTTTATTAGTTCTTTTGTGCAACAGGGCGGCGCCTATCTCGGCATCTGCATGGGCGCTTATTGGGGCGGACGCAATTATTTTGGTCTTCTGCCTCATACGGAGTGCGTTCAATATATCACCCGGCCGCGCGCTGAAATCAGGCGCTCTTTCAAAACGACTTTGCGGATTGAATGGGAGGGCGCTTCCGATTCAATGTTCTTCTATGATGGGTGCACATTTTTAACTGATATCGACTCTTTCGATGTTATTGCGCGATACAGCAACGGTGATCCCATGGCGATCATCAGTAATCGCGTAGGGTTGGTTGGCTGTCATCCGGAGAGTACAGAGGATTGGTACGATACGCCGTCCTTAATTCCGCAATGGCATCAAGGTCGTCATCACGATCTTTTACGTGAATTTGTAGCGCGTATCTTAGGGTCGAAGAATGAAGTCAAAATATCCTTGATTAACCGGCTGGATGAATCGAGCGCGCCGCAAATGCCGCTTTTGCATGAAGCCGTTGACGAGATTCGAGTACTTCGTTCGGCGCTCGAGGCCATTCGGACAGCCACTGATCCGTTCGCTCATGGCACTTTGCGCCACGTGAACCATCTCGCGCGTGAGGGATTGAACGGTCATTTCAATTCAAAAGCCAAAAACAATCGCGATGATGAGGGAAGCGATAAATCGCAGGCTCCTGGAGCGTTGGAGTCTCCGCAGCAGGGCAAATAAAAATCAAATCTCTTGTTTCGCGAGATCGATCCATTCAGCGTTGACCAAAGAGGCAAGCCGATCGGGTGCAATTTTAACCGCAGCGTTTGTAGCGCCTGCTGCTGGGATAACGATATCAAATCGCTTTAAGCTTTCGTCAGCATAGATTTTAAGCGGCTCTGCAAGACCAAAGGGACAGACTCCGCCCACTGGATGGCTTGTGCGCGCGGTGATTTCTGCCGCATCAACCATGCGCGGCTTTTCGCTAAAGCGGTCTTTGAATTTACGATTATCAAGACGCGCTGTTCCGCTCATTACAATCAGCACGATTTCATTTTTTAACCAGACGCCCAGCGTTTTTGCGATTTGTTCTGGAAGCGCCTGATGCGCTGCGGCAGCTTCGCTTACTGTTGCTGAGCTTGCTTCCGTCACGATGATTTCAATATCGGGTGCATGTTGTGAAAAGAAAGCACGCACAGAGTCGAGGCTCATGATCAGATACTCCGCACGAGAGTGGGGCTCTTAACGCAGGTTGAGTGCCATTTTCTTTCGCATATAGGTTTCGATTTTTTCATAATCATCGCGGGGGCCTTCATAATTTGGATCATAAATATGTCCCACCCGAAGGCCTTTGGGCTCTTCCCACATAGCGATTGCAAGGATGTCATTCGTCGTTGCGTTAATGAGGAGAACTTGGCGGTGACGCTTCTCTGCTTCGTTTGCGTCTGCCGATTGCAACACTTGCGAGATTTCGATTTGCGCGAAACATGTGTCCTTATCTAGATTGTAATTACTCGTCGATTGGACAGTATTGTTACTCAATTTGCGCGTCGTCGCAATTTTTTCCGCAAGGCGGGCACATTGCTGGCGTGCCTTCTTCAAAGCGTCGGGGTTTTGTGCCATCCCCGTTCCTTGAAGAACAAATAGGAAGTAGCTCATCGTCAGTGCAAGGCCTGCGATGACTTTCATGCTCAGAGTCGGTGGCTTAATGCCGGAGCGAGGGAGCAAGATCGTCATGCGCAAAAGACCTCGTGATGATTAAGGGTAAGCACCATTCAGACAGTTTAAAAAAAGCCCCGCAAGTCGCGGGGCTTTTATTGGGCTAAGCTCAATTTTAGTCGAGCACAAAGTCAAATAAATTACTTCGCGTGGCCGAGGGCTGCGCCGCCGAGGCCGCCGACGCCGGCGCCGATAAGCGCGGCGTTCTGGATGCTCTGCGCAACAGTCTGCGCGCCTGCCGCTGTTGTGTAGACTGAGCCGACAACGGCGCCGAGTGCCGCGCCGAACACAACACCGCCAACAACGCGTTCAGTCATTGTGCAGCGGGCCGGAACAACAAGAAGGCCGCAAAGGAGAAAGCCATCGGTCGCTTCATTGGCAACAGGAGCCGGAGCGGCCTTCGCCGGTGCCTTTGACTTCGCTTCGGCCGGAACTGCGGCGAGGGCGAGGAGGGCGGCGGCTGTAATCAAAATCTTTTTCATGGTGGTCCTCTTTTTCTTAAGGGTAGGGAAAGATGAATTCTAATCCGCAAGCGGATCTATAGGCGGGCTTTACCAAACTTGACCGGCCACGTCCAACCGATGTTGCTATGTTTATTTAACGGTTAACCCTTCCGATTTTGTAGGGGCTGTCCGGAATTCAGGCTTGAAAAGACACCATCAATCTACGAGATTTTTCCGCATATGGATGACCGTGCGGTCGGTCAGAGTTTCGTGCCGGGTGATGACAAAGTCGTGACGCAGATACCAATCGATCCGCTCGGGGAGGCGGCTATTGGTTACCAGGGTAACCGCTTTTCGCCCGAGGGCGCGGGCCCTGTCTTCCACAAAATGCAGGAGGCGGTTGCCAAGGCCCCGACCCCGTTGGTCTGGTGATGTCGCGATACTCCAAAGAAAGAGCGCATCGCCCGGCGGTTCATGGGTTGGGTCGAGGATGACCAAGCCCTCGGGTCGTTCTCTGGGCCCTTCGAGCCAGAATTCCATATAGGCAAAAAGACCGGTGTAATCGACACTCAAGGGCAAAGGCTCAACGCCTTTGATGGCGCGATTCTCGTTATAGGCCAGCTCTTGAAATGCCAAAATCGGTTCAATATCGGCAATTGTCGCGCGGATCGGCATAAGTCACCACCCTCCGAAAAAATGACGCCCGACCAAAACGGTGCTGACGCCGACGGCAATGGCGCCGAGTGCGGGAAGGCGTCGTGCCGCAATAATGGTCGCAACAGAAGCGATAAGCTCAGCCGGGCCACTCACGATTGTCGGCGCGACGACAGCGGTAAGAACAGCGGCGGGTACAGCATCAAGCGCCTGTCTTACCCGGCCATGTTCGGGGAGATAAGGACCAATGATGAAACCGGAAATGCGTGTCGCATAGGTCGCAAAACCCATGGCGAGGATGGCGATGAAAGTTGCGGGATCGACCGTCATAACGCGCTCTTTTTTTCAGGCGGAAGAAGCGCCGCCGCCACCATTCCAGCAAGGCCGCCGGCAAGAATGAAACCCGTCCCACCATATAAAGATTGATAAAGAAGCGATGCAAAGAGGCTCGCAATAATGATCGGGATGGTTCGCCATGATTTCGCAAAGCCTGTAATCAGGCTGATGAAAAGGGCGGCGAAGACAAAATCAAATCCAATGGTTTCGGGCGCGGGCAGGACTTCACCCAGAAATGTTCCCGCAACAGTCGCCGCGAGCCAGATAAGGTAGAAACCGATCGCTGTTCCAAAATAGAACCCTGGCGTGAGGGGATGACTGGCCGCTCGCTTCTCGCTCAGAGCCCAAATTTCGTCAGCAAGAAGAAAGGCCACAAGAGCCCTTTGTGATGATCGGAAGGTCTTGAGCTTTGGCGAAAGCGAAGCCGACATCAGGACATGACGCAGATTGATCAGAAACGCCGCGAGCGCAAAAGCGGCCCAGGGCGCGGGGTGGGTCCATATGCTTACGGTCAAAAATTGTGCTGAGCCCGCAAAGACAATCATACTCATCAATCCGATCTCTGCGGGCGTGAGGCCCTTGCGAACGGCTTCGCTGCCCAAAAGCAGGCCGAACGGAACGACAGCCAGGGCAATCGGCATCATGTTTATAAATCCGGACCGGGCGTCGCGCGCGACGGAAGAGATCGACATCCAAGCCTCGAGATTAAATCATGGACGCCGACCTAGAAGGCGGTCATCGGGCTTGTCAATCAGATCAGGCTGATTTGCGGCGGGACAGGCGGGGCCCCTTTTTGCCCATTGAAAGAGCAAAATCCGTCTCTTCATTCGTCAGGCGAACCGGTTGGGGGGCATAATTTTGCCGCGCACGGGCCTGATCGCTTTGCCGAAGGCGGGCGGCCTCGGCGGCATAGTCAGCGACAAGCTGCCGGAGTCGGGCGATTTCACCCTCCAACTTTTCAATCCGTGCTGCGTCGTCGTCGGCCATGGCCTCTAGACCCCGTTTCCGATGTGGTCATCAGGGATTTACCAGTCGAACGGTTACAGAATGATTGCTGATTTGGGCAATAGTTTGAACAGGCTAAGGCCGCTTGCCACGAAATTGACAAAATTCAGACTGCCCGCAATAGTGCCGCCGCTTTTTCTGGTGGAGTAGAGTAATGCGTAGCGGCCCGATGCTTTTTCTTGAGCGGATGTTCACGGATGTCACTTACCCGTGGTATCGCTATTTTCAGAATTTTATCGCCTTTTTCATTTTCATTTCATGTATCGGGATTGCGGTAGAGACACTCTCGGATGTCGCTGAACATCATCAGCAGCTCATGAAGATTGTCGAGAATGTCACTCTTGGAATCTTCGTTCTCGAATATGTCGGTAATGTCTATTTCGCTAAAAAGAGGTTGAAGTTCATTTTCAGCTTCTGGGGTCTTGTTGATCTTTTGTCGATTTTACCTTCGCTGCTTTTGTTTGTCGACACGCAAGCCCTTCGCGGTACACGTATTCTCCGCGTTATGCGCGTGTTGCGTGTCATGCGTGTTTTAAAGCTTGCCCGACAAGCATTGGAAATGTTGGGTACGCAGATTACCAAAAATCGTAATCCGCTCCTGATCAATCTCAATATCTATCTCATTACACTCTTTGCAGTGATGATGATGTCCTCAAGCTTGATGTATTATACAGAGGGCGAACTTTACGCGCCGCATTCTCTCATTGAGGGACAGGCACTGCTTGATGCGACGTTGGAGCCAGGAGCCGAGCCCCAAACTTTTATGCCGCATGATCCGATCAGCGGAAATCCGATCCCCGAAGATAAGCGTTTCTTCACTTCGATTCCGACAGCAATGTGGTGGTGCGTTGTAACGCTGACGACCACAGGCTATGGCGATATGTATCCCGTAACCGTTCTAGGGCGAATTGTTGCTGCCTTCACAATGTTTGCCGGATTGATCTTGTTCTCGATTTTGATGAACATTGTTGGAAAAACAATCATGATCTTGCTGTTTGGTGAAACGCTCGACAATCAAGAGCATCAAGATGCCTCTGCTGATCAGAAATTGGGCGCGCAAGCTCGCGATAATCCGCGCGCAACAGCAATCGTACTTTTAGAAAAAGATCAGGTTCTTACGGCCGCTGAGGCGGCTTCTGTTGCACGGAGATCCGCGCGTGAAATTCGCGAGGCGCTCTTACCGCTTACCCGATGAGACTTGTCTCGTTTTAAAAATTAAAGCCCCTCCGGCACTTTTTGTCTGAGGGGCTTTTTTTGGCTTCAACTCTTTTGCATACCGATCCGGTTCAGGTCATCAGCGGCTTGATAAGAATAACATTAGCCTCGCGTCGTCTAAGCGCTACGCTCATATCATCCACGCGAACGGCAATCGGATCTTTCCCGATAAATCCTTCATGCAGGATTTCAACCTCGGCACCCTCGACAAAACCGATTTCTAGAAGCCGACGCTCGAGTTCGGTATTAAAAACATCCTCGGCTTTCGTGTCAGATTGGTCTTTGCGTCCGACCGCATGGACGATCCCTTTCAGCCCTTTATGGCCGCTGCCAAGCGGGATGATCTGCGGATCTTTTTGGGTGTCGGACATTTGGACCTGTGACTTAAAATGCGGACGGCTATAATGGAGATGACCTATCTACCATCGAGATGTCCTGTCAATGAACTCGTATTGAATTTGGAATGTTTAAAATCTTTGAACACCCTCAGAGTTCTTAAAGTCGACTTCTAAGCCAACTCCCATTTTTCACGCCACTCTGCCCCTACATAATTGATGATGAGGGACTTCCTGATTCCCTTGATCTCTCGGCGGCTAAATCCGTGCCACGTATCAGGTCCCGGAACGAATATCAGTCCACCGTTAAAAATATAGGGTGCCGTATGAACGAGCGCGTGATCGGACGATCCATCATAAACATCGGTACCGCAATTCGCTAAAGCAGGATTATCGGAAAGATAGATCAGCATTGTGAAGCGCTTCACCGCGATATCTGTATGCGGCTCAAGCCAGAAATCGCCCGTATCCTGACAATATTCGACACGCAGACGAGCATCATCCAATTGCGCGCCGGTTTCGGTCTTAAGTAAATCACGAACAGCCTTGCTATCAAAAGCATCTTTAAAGGCTGCGATCAGAGGGAATTGTTTCTGGTTATCAGGATTAAAATAAATACGCTTTGAATTATTGCTCTCGCGGCGTCCGTCATGTTTCATGGCCATGGGCGGGTCAAAAGGGAGTGAGGCGAGATCATGCGCGATGATCTTTGGCAGAGTGTTGTCAAGCAACCAATGACGATAGGGTGACATGATACGGCGCGCGTTCTTGAGCGCGCTGATGAAGGAGCTTTCAATAAGCTCTGATAAAGATTGGCTATCATCTTTTATAATGTTGCGAAGCGCCGTCATATCAACGTCCTTTATAGAAAAGGGGAATTAATTTTTTTACATAAGATGAAAATTTATGTCTTAGCTCGTGACTGCGTAATGCATCATCCGAGCGAATCCAATTGAACATCAAATAACGACGCTCGCCGACATATGGTTTATGTCCGTGCCAAGACTGAGGCGTCACGCGAAAGGCGGCAAAGCTGCCGCCATGCGCCGGAATTTCAGCGGCAAAATTTTCGATGTCGTTTGCATTCGCGAGCATGCGCAAGCGACCGCCTGCTTCATCCCATTTTTCGTTGAGATAGAGAAGGCATGTCACAACTTTGTCTTTGCTGTCGCAATGGATACGCCCGTCTTTTTGTTGTGCCATACCGCGTACGGTAATCATCATCGGTAATCCTTGTAGATCGATCCCGAATTTATCACCAATCAATTTCGAAAATTCAGGTTTGCGAATGGCCTCGACGAGGGCGGCGAACGCGGGGCCGCCTTGGACATTCGAAACGGGATAGATCCCCGGCTTTTCGATCAACGGGAAATCGTGGCGTATGGCATCCAGAGCGCCGGGCAACAAAACATTCTCGACGGCGAAGAAATCAAAAGGCTCGCGGGTGACGGGGCAAGACATGATGGCCGTCATATCGATCAGATCAGGCACGGGGGTGTTCCTATCGGGGGTTATCCGTGCCGGAGAATAGGGAGCGAAGGTCCCCGAGCCTTGACTTGGATCAAGCGCGCTCCGGGTTTCGATTGGCGTCACATTCGCCTGATTTTGGGCCGTATTGTCGCCAAAAGCACCCCGTTCGGGTTATTTTTTATTAATTTCTCGTCGATGGGGCGTGTCCCCCGGATGGCACCAGAATTGCAGTTTAAGCGCCGGATATCCATGCCTGGCGACGGCCCGGCGTAAGACAGTGAGTTCCTGCGTAATGGCTATATCGAGCGTCTCGACAACAACAAAAACGGTGGCGGCTTCATCGGCGGCGACGGCGAAGACGGCGGCTGCTGGCTCAAAACAAGCGTCTACGGTTGTCCAAGTTTCGACATTGGCCAAGCTTTTTGCCGCGCAGCCGGTCACCCGATCGATTGATGAGACGTTACTGTCAACACAGATCACGCCGAAAACCCATCCGTACATAAATGCGTCTGCTTTGACCGCGGTAAAGGCCTATTCCGACGGTGGCACACGGGTCGATTCAAGTGATGATGCAACAATAGCCACATATACACTGACGAGCGATGATAAAAAAAAGCCCATCACACTAACCTTGTCGCCATCAAGTATTGGGGCAAAGCTTCCCGCGAACGCTAATGATTATCTAACGCAATTGAAAGCCGCCAAGTCAGTCTCCGACTTCGATAAGGCCGTCCGGCTCGCTTCCGCTGCAGGAATAAATGTCAATTTCGGACTTGAGCTTGGGGATATCACTATCGGACCCACATCATACACCAATGTGTTTGCGCCACTTTCCTACACGGCTCCAAATAACGGCGCTAACTCGATTGCATTAACCGACGCCCAAACAGCCTCTCAAGATTATCTAGATACAGCCCGCAAAGCTCCTTTCAATCTTTCATTACAGAAAGACTTTCTTTCGCTTTCTTCAGGAGAAGTCGCAAAACTCAACGATCTCGTTGACAAAGGAATGATCAATTCAATTCAGTTATCGGGATCAAATTCCACGGTCATTCGCCTGACTGACAGTCAGCTTCAAAAATTTTCAAAACTCATCGGCAAGCTTAGTGAACCTGCAAGATTTGCTATGGTTTACGAAAAAATGTCGATGTCGCAACTTATTGCTATGCCCACTGCGCTGATGTCAAAACTCGAAAAGCCGATTTCAATCAGCGATACGGCGACGGCAATTACCAATCCTGAGAGTTGGAATAAGCTGATTTATCTTTCCAACGCAAAAATGTTGAATGCGGTACAACTTGATACAACTACGGATACCAGTGATCTTGACTTGACCTTTTCGCAATTAAAGGCAGGCACACCCGTTCTTTCAAAAATTTCGGGATCATACGGGATTAATGTCAAAGATGTGACGGCAGTGAATGCCAATTCAGTTGCAGATCAAGCCAATGTGAAACGCGTTGATTTGCGGGATTCAATTGAAAATTTGATGTTTCTCGGTTCAAACCTCCAAAAGATTTCTGATGCGAATAAGATAAGTTCAATTACGACGACGTCAGATGCCATTTCAATTACAAATACAGTTGCATACTTTAAATCTCATCTTGGCGTTATTGGAGCACTCGCAAAAGCGGGCAAACTCAATAATCTTGACTTGACGGATCTAAGTTCCGGTTCGCTATCTCTTACTTCACAGCAAATCGCGCAAAACGCTGCGGCACTTAAAAAACTGCCTATCAACGCGACAATAAAAATTCAGAATTCTGGAACAGTTTCTGCTCTCGATGCTGTTGCAATTAACGACTTATTGCTGAATTCGCCACAGATTAACCTGTCCAATCCGATTACTGTGTCCGATACCGCAGCCAATCTACTTTCAAACGAAAACCGAAACGCCATTAATCTTCTCTATAATAGAACGCCCTCGCTTGTTTCCAAAATATCTGTCCAGGGTGATGTCACCGTTTTGCAAGCGCAGGGTGCAGCGCCGAATGGTCAGATTGACGCAATACCAGGATTAAATGATTTCTCTGGTTTCCCTGATGTTATTGAGTCATTCCGGATTAAAGATACGTCCAACAATATCAAAAATTTATCGTCCGCTTCGGCGCTCAATTCAAAGATTTCTCTGATTAAGGCGACAACGCCCATTACGGTATCGGATATTGGCGGCTTCCTTGCGAAGGGCAATCTACTCGCGAAACTTGATTCAGGCTTTGAAGTTTCCGATTCTGTTGGAAATATTTTATTATCGGGATCGTCATCAAGTACTGTTCCGTCAGATCTCAAGAGTCTTGCGCTTAAAGGAAAGCTGAGGACGGTGAGTGTTACAGTACCCGTCTCTGAATTTAGTAAAATCGACAATGTGAAACAGGCTCTCAGAACTGCCAATCTTGGCGCCTATCTATCCGGATTCTCAGTATCCGGAAATATAACGGATCTTGTAACGGGTTCGGGAACAACATTGGCAGTACCCCTGGCATCGAAACTCAGATCACTCGCTGACTCGGGCTTGCTCAAGAGTATTTCGGTTACAAGCGATGTTAAAGTTCAGAATGGCGTGTTTTTCTATAATTCTCTTAAAGGCAAAAATCTGGACTCATTTTTAGCGCCCTTGGCCATTTCCGATTCAATTGATTCATTCGGCGGAAAAGTTGCTGACGCTGCGCCCCGGATATTTTCTAATCTTTTGGGCGTTGCGGGCCTTTATCAGAATGGTAAATTGTCGAGCCTTACGGTGGATACAATTGCTAAAGCTACAGTGCCTCAGGACGGAACGATTGCCAAAGATCTTTGGCAGCAAATCATTGATCGTAAATTGCCGCTGACTTGATGATCTCTTATTTTAGGGGTTAACGGCAGGGCCAAGCTTCGTGCAGGGCGGCAGACGCGCGTATATCGAAACGCTCTTTGAACCGCTCGGGGTTACGTTCTAAAATTTGGACAACAGTGCGGGCGACATCATGATCCTGCACATTATTAGGAACGCATGAAGCTAAAAATTTGGGCTGAATACGTCCATTGGCAACGATAATTTTTAACGCGTCACGACATGTAAAAGCTTTCGTCCACTCGTCATCGCGGACGGGTGCGGGCTTCAACGCTTGGTAGCGACAGCCTTCCAACATAAATTCGACCGTTCGCCGGTCTTCAAAGGCTTGGGCTCTCTGGGCGGTCAATGCAGAAGCGAGAAGAAGCGAAACAAAAAATACGCGGTTCATTATCCGTTTACTCCACATTACTCATTCGCTTATGCATTCAAACTTTAATGATGCTGGATATTTTATACGCGTGACAAAGTTTATAATCAAATCATTACAGTCCGATTAAGGCACGCCCGATGTAATGAGACATACCGTTCGGATTCATTGTTACGAATTCGACCCATCATGATCACGCTTCGGCCTCAAGCTATATCAAAGCAAGGCGCGTTTCCTTTGGGGAGCCCGTCCTGCAATGAGACTAGCATTTCCTAACCTCACCTGACAGTTCGACCTTGACCTGAATCAATTTCGGGATTGGGAGCGGCTGTCGCAACAACGGAGATTTTCTATGTCCCGGACTATTATATCCCGTTCTAAATATGCATTGGCCGGCGCTGTTGCGGCGCTTGCTCTCGGTGTGACTGCAGCTTCAGCGAATGGTCTTGATATCAGCACGAGCTATGGCGGCGGCAAATCAGGCAACAATACGAAGGCGTGGAGCCATGGCACTGGTACGGCATCCGGTGCGACCGCTGGTAACGTTGCAGGGGGGCTCGGCTACTCGCAATCGGGTTATGCTGCTGGCATTTCAGGCGGTGGCGGCATGGTCGGTACTTCGGCTGGCAGCTCATCAGGCGGAAAAGCTGGTGCCGAAGCCTCCGCGGGCGGCAAAGCCTCGGCGGGTGGTACGAATGTCACCTCATATACCGCCAATACGGCAGACACCAATGCTGGCGGCGGTGCTGATGCCCAGTCGAAAGCCAAGGGCAATGCCGCGGCTGAAGCTGGTGGTGCAGGCGCTGGCGTTGCCGGCGCGTCTTCGGGCGGTTATGGCACGATGACTTTTGCGGGTGGCGGCGGAATGTCCGGTTCATCGGCAAGCTCTGCTGATGGCGGAAAGGCTACGGGTTCAAGCAGCGCGGGTGGCGGTGGCGAAGCCACGGCCGGCAAGCTTTGAGCTGACGATTGAGAGGCTCCTGCATCGATTTCTTGTCGGTGCGGGAGCTTCCTTCATCGCATCCGATTTTTTTGATTTTCGGATGAGTCTTTTTGTCCCTTCAGTGTGGAGCCGACGCCATGACTTTTAATCCGCTTCAGTTTGTGATGCGCCAAGCGTCGTCTGATCATGAATCAGAACTGCGTTTGCGTTTTGGATTTTCATCCTTGATCGTCGCCACCGCATTGGCGGCAACAACGAGTCTTTGTTTCGCTGCCTCGTCACAACCTAATTTTGCCGAGTCGACAGGCTATGGAACCGCCACAGGCGTCTCAACAACAGGAACGACAGCCACAATGGCTGCGGGCGCTTCCGGATCTTACGCCATCGCTGGGTCAACGGACACGAAATCAGCGTCAGCGGCAGGCGGCTCGGGTGTGGGTCATTCCGGTTCGGCAAGTTTCAGCAATCCGACAAATATTGCTCTCGGTCGTGGTTCTTCGACAGCATCGGGGAAATCGGGTGGGCAGACTCTGACAACTGGCAATGGACAATCGACATCGCTCGCCGGTGCCAATGCTGACGCTCACACGAAGATCGACGCCGCATCGTCAAACTCGCAAGCGTCAGCACTGACGGGGACAAAGACCACGGCCTCAACTCCCGGTCAAAATGCTGAAGGGTCTGGGGTAGGTGGCGCAACAGCAAGCGCAACGGCAACGCCTTGATGCGTTGATGACTCGCGTCTGTCGGTCCTGACACGGCCGGCAGCTCCCTCTTTTTAGGCAATTCGGTCGGGTGCACGCGATGTCGCGCGCGCCATCGGAAGAGCTTTGCCGATCGATCGCTTTGCCAGTCCCGCGGAAGGCTTTGCGATGTTTTTCTTGTCTCTACGGTATGTGGTGATCGCAAGCACGATCACCCTATCAACGCTTATGTTCTCTTCTCTCGATGCTTTTTCGAAGTCGCCATTCAACATTCTCCCGTGCGAGACGAGAACTCTACCTTCACAAATTTTAGCGCGCCAAACACAGATTGATTGTCGTGATCGAAGGCAAGGGCGCATTAGTGTGCCATCAAACCAAGAAAACAAAAATGGATCGACAAATGGGGGCGTTCCATCGGGTGGTGGCTCATCAGGCGGTGGCTCATCAGGCGGTGGCTCATCAGGCGGTGGCTCA
>Ga0129336_10001172_pt1 | contig 15742 bp, 13 predicted proteins | sample CPB6_02_DNA_FD_96878 | JGI IMG/M metagenome (GOLD analysis project Ga0129336, IMG submission 96878) | Freshwater to marine salinity gradient microbial communities from Chesapeake Bay, USA - CPBay_Sum_0.6_0.2_DNA | ecosystem: Environmental > Aquatic > Marine > Coastal | place: USA: Chesapeake...
AGGATCTCGCTATTCTCTCGGTATTTGAACGCGAAGGACGAGCACTCGTTGTTGGCGTGAATAAATGGGATCTTGTTGCCGGTGAAGCCGGACGATTCCAGCGCATGGTTGAGGTTGCCGAACGCTTGATCTCGAATGTGAAAGGCGCATCCATCGTGCCGCTCTCGGGGCTTACAGGCTCAGGCACGGATCAATTGATCGACGCCTGTTTCAAAGCGGCTGATATTTGGTCAACGCGTGTTTCAACGGGGCAAATCAATCGCTGGCTTGAAGGCGTGCTTGAAAAACATCCGCCGCCGGCCATCTCGGGACGCCGCATTAAAATTCGTTACGCGACACAAGTGAAAGCGCGTCCGCCGCATTTTGCTTTGTTCGGATCGCAGCTTGATGGTTTGCCCGATAGTTATTTGCGCTATCTGATTAATTCTTTGCGTGAGACATTTAATCTGCCGGGCACACCGATACGCTTATCGATGCGCACGGCAAAAAACCCTTACGCAAAAGACTAAGTCAGGCTTTCACGTCGACAGGTTTTCCGAAGTCGCAGAGTCTCGGCGTTTGTCCTGAGAAATCAAAAAGACGTCCCGTATCGGTCCACGACGCAGCCGCCATATCAATGAGATGCGGCACGAGCTCTGACGGTTCACGCAAGCTCATCGGATCTTCACCGGGAACAGCGGTCGCGCGCATATCAGTGCGCAACGGGCCCGGATCAACCATCATCACTTTTATGGACGTTGACGATACTTCTTGCGCATAAGTGTGACCAAGCGCTTCGACAGCCGCTTTCGATACACTGTAAGGTCCCCAATAAGGGCGGCGTTTCCACGCGGCCGCAGAGCTCATCAAAATCACGCGGCCCGACGCGGAGCGTTGCAACAGCGGATCGAGAATACGGATCAGGCGAAAATTCGCCGTCACATTCACAAGCATCACATCGTCCCATTCTTTCGCAACGATATGACCAAGCGGCGAAATGGGACCAAGGATCGCACCATTGCCAAAGAAAATATCAAGCTTGCCCCAACGCTCAAGAAGCGCTGGTCCCAAACGATCAATACTATCCATGTCTTTAAGGTCGGCGGGCACCAGTGTAGCGGTCCCACCGACATTGCGGATCGCGTCATCAAGCTCTTCAAGCGCGCCTTGTGTGCGGGCAAGCGCAATCACATGAGCGCCTTCTTTAGCGAAAGCGAGAGCGGTTGCGCGACCGATGCCGCGGGATGCGCCGGTGATGAGCGCAATCCGATTTTCAAGTTTTTTTGTCATGAGGTTTAACCGGCTTCAGCAAGCAAAGAGAGTTGTTTGGGTGAGTCACCCGATTGATCTGTCAAACCGGTTGGATAATCGCCGGTGAAACAATGATCGGTGAATTGTGGGCGATCGCTGCTGCGACCAACTTCGCCCATCGCGCGATAGATTCCATCAACCGACAAAAAGGCGAGAGAATCCGATCCGATGAATTCACGCATCTCTTCAAGTGAATGAGTCGCGGCGAGAAGGTTGTTCCGCTCGGGCGTATCAATGCCATAGAAGTCAGGAAACTTAATCGGCGGCGATGAAATGCGGAAATGCACTTCGCGCGCGCCGGCATCGCGCATCATGCGCACGATTTTTACAGAGGTCGTTCCCCGCACGATTGAATCATCAATCAGAATAATGCGCTTGCCTTCAACAACTGCGCGATTGGCTGAGTGTTTCATACGCACGCCAATTTCGCGGCCCATTTGTGTGGGCTGAATGAAGGTGCGGCCGACATAGTGGTTGCGAATGATTCCCAATTCATAAGGAAGGCCTGAGGCTTGCGCGTAACCCAGCGCGGCCGGCACGCCTGAGTCAGGAACGGGGATCACGACATCCGCGTCAATGGGGCTCTCGCGCGATAGTTCAGCACCCATCGCTTTGCGCACTTGATAAACCGATTTGCCATGCACAACAGAGTCAGGCCGTGCGAAATAGATGTATTCGAAGATACAAGGCCGCGCCGGAAGAACACCGAAGGGCTTTAGTGATTCAATGCCCGTCTCGCTGATGATTACGATTTCACCATTCTCGATATCACGAACAAAACGCGCACCGATAATATCAAGCGCGCAGGTTTCTGACGCGAGAATATAAGCACCATTCAATTCGCCGAGAACCAAAGGCCTAATGCCCAAGGGATCACGCACCCCAATCAGTTTCTTGTTGGTCAGGCCCACAAAAGAATAGGCGCCTTCCAACTGCATGATGGCTTCGATGAAGCGGTCGACAAATTTTGCTTTCTTTGATCCGGCGACAAGATGCAAGACAACTTCCGTGTCGCTCGTTGACTGGTAGATCGCGCCGTTACGAATAAGCTGACGGCGCAATGTAATGCCATTGGTAATGTTGCCATTATGGGCAACCGCAAACCCACCGCCATCAAGCTCGGCGAAGAGCGGCTGCACATTACGCAAGATCGTTTCACCGGTTGTAGAATAGCGCGTATGGCCAATCGCGGCATTACCCGTCAATCGATCCATCACGGAACGTTTTGAGAAATTGTCGCCCACGAGGCCCATGCGGCGCTCAGAGTGAAAGCGACGCCCGTCGAAGCTCACAATACCGGCGGCTTCCTGGCCACGATGCTGAAGCGCATGAAGGCCAAGCGCGGTGATCGCGGCGGCGTCTGGATGGCCATAAATGCCGAATACGCCGCATTCTTCCTTGAGACGATCGGCGTCGAGGTCGAAGAGCTCGTTGGTCATCGGAAATCCCGGCTGTTGCGGCGGAGATATGCGCTTTCAGTCCGGGGATTGCAACTTGTATAAGCCGCCTTCAACAAGCTAGGTGGAATGCCGAGGCGTTAGAGCTCAACTTGGCGCAATTAGGGGGTTTTGGGCTGCCCATCCTGTCCAGATCGCCCCTCGGCAGGCGTTGCTCCTGAGAGAGCCTTGGCCTTCAGCTTTTCGAGAAAGCCCGCATCGGTCGGCAAAAGCGCGATGAGTTGGTCGCCTGATTCTTTGAGAAGGGGGCGCATTTTCGCATCGCGGACCCAGTCCGGATATTGTTTCTCCCCAACGAGCTTGTCGAAGAACAGAAAGGCGACGGCGGCGATCAGAAAACCACGGGCTGCACCGAATAAGAATCCGAGCGTACGATCAAGCGCGCCAATGCTTGAATCAAGAATAGCATCCGACAATTTCACGGTGATCATTGTAACGATCACAAGCGTGACCAGAAACACAGCGGCAATGGCGGCAGAGAGCGCAATCTGGCGATTGGCAATATGCGGTTCCAAGAAGGTCAGAACTTGCGGATGGAAGGCATAGGCTGCAACGGCAGCGATTACCCATGAGCCAATAGCGAGGACCTCACGGGTAAAGCCGCGAACGGAGGCGAGGAGTGCCGAGAGGAGAACAATGCCGATCACAAGTAGATCCAGCAGGCTGATCGGTAGTTGGCTCATCTCTCTTCCATTTCCTTTGATGCTTGGCGCGCAACCCGGCGCTTATAATCGCAGCCAAGGGCCGCGTCACGCCTCTTTCGTCATGTGCGTGGTTTTACCCCGCGCGCGGCGCTTTCTTTCCCGCAATGATCGAGGCGACCAGATCGGCCGCATCGGCGATTGATGCCACCGAGAGCGGAGAGGGGCCTGCGGCTTCCGCCCCCGCTTTCGGAATGACGGCCGAGGCAAAGCCGAGCTTTGCGGCCTCTTTGAGGCGGGCCGCCACTTGGCCCACAGGACGTAACGCCCCTGTTAGGCCAACCTCACCCATATAAACGCGCGTCGCGGGCAAAGGTGTCGCGCTTAATGAGGAAATGAGTGCTGCGGCGGCGGCGGCATCCGCGGCGGGTTCGTCAATCTTCAATCCGCCTGCCACATTGAGATAGACGTCATAGCCGCCGAGCTTCAATCCACCATGCGCTTCAAGAACCGCAAGGATCATAGAGAGACGGCTTTGATCCCAGCCGACGACCGCACGTCTTGGCGTACCAAGTGAAGAGGCAGCCACAAGAGCTTGAAATTCAACAAGAACGGGCCGTGTCCCTTCCATTCCAGCAAATACGGCTGTGCCAGCGGATTCTGTGTCGCGCCCTTCAAGAAAGAGCGCCGAGGGATTGGTCACTTCGCGTAAGCCCAGCCCCGTCATTTCGAATACGCCGATCTCGTCTGTCGGGCCAAAGCGGTTTTTGGCTGCGCGTAAGATGCGGAAATGCTGCGCGCCATCGCCTTCAAAGGAGGCGACCGCATCGACCATATGTTCGACGACGCGGGGGCCAGCGATTTGGCCGTCCTTCGTGACATGGCCGACAAGGATGACGCTGGCGCCACTCGTTTTGGCGTAGCGGATCAGGGACTGCGCCGAGCCGCGTACTTGCGTAACCGTGCCGGGGGCAGAGTCGACCGTGTCCGACCACATGGTCTGAATGGAATCGATGATCACCAATCGAGGGGCAGGACCCTTCGATAGAGTGGCGATGATGTCCTCGACATTGGTTTCAGAGGCGAGTTCGACCTTGGCCTGACTGAGGCCCAAACGCTCGGCGCGCAAACGTACCTGGCCTGTCGCTTCTTCGCCCGAGATATAGACCACCCGCTCGCCTTTATTGGCGAGAGCGGCCGAGGCCTGCATCAGAAGCGTCGATTTGCCGATGCCGGGATCACCACCGAGGAGAATGACGGAGCCCGGCACAAAGCCGCCGCCAGTTACCCGATCGAGTTCACCAATGCCGCTCGGCATGCGCGGCGATTCCGTTGAATCACCGACCAAACCTTCAAGCGGAAAGATGCGCCCCTTTTTACCGCGCGAAGGACCAGATGAGCCGGGAAGGGGTGCTGACGCCGCTTCCTCCGAAAGCGTGCTCCATTCGCCGCAGGCGTCGCATTTGCCTTGCCAGCGGTTATAGACCGCGCCGCATGCCTGACAGATGAAACTGGCTGTTCGTTTCGCCATGAAAAAGATCAATCCTTGGTCGGAAGAATGCGCCGCCGGAATCGGGGGCCGAGATGAACGAGAATCTCATAGCCGATCGTTCCTGATTTGGCTGCAACTTCATCAAGCGTTATCTCGTCCCCGATCATCGTGGCCATCATGCCGCGTTGAACCAATCCATCAGGGCAATCGGTGATATCTGCCATCACAAGATCCATCGAAATACGGCCGAGGATTTTGCAGCGTTTACCCGCGATCAGGCAGTCCGCGCCCTGTTTGATATCCGTATTCTTCGCACCACGTGGATAGCCATCACCATAACCGATGGACAAAGTCGCAATCACGCTGTCGCGCAAAACCGTGATTTCTCCGCCATAGCCAATCTTTGTGCCTTTTGGAATTGTGCGTGTTTGAATGATCGGAGCATCGAGACGAATGACCGATTGCATGAGGTTGGGCTCACTAACAAAAGGATTGCCTCCATAAAGCGCATAGCCGGGGCGCACGAGATCATAAGAAATATTCTTATCAAGAAAAACACCAGACGAATTCGAAAGACTTGCTGGAACATCTGGAAACAAAGCGCGAAGCTTTTCGAAGAGTGCGATTTGATTTTCTGTTATAGATGAAGAACGTATTTCGCTTTCAACAAAATGAGTGAGCAAAAGCGACAAGGGTAGCGGTGCTTTTTCAGCTGCGCGCCGCGACGCGTAAGAATGCGCCTCTTCGAACGAAAGCCCTAAGCGCGCCATGCCGGTATCAATGTGAAGCGCCGGCGGGAGTAGTTTTTGTCCCGCTTTGAGCGCGGTTTCAAATTCGATGATCTCGACTTCCGCGCCCAACACAGCGGTTAAACGATACGTCTCGTAAATATCAGCTGCGTTACTGGGGAAACCATTCAATATAAAAATTGTGGCGTCTTGAGCATGGTGCCGCGCGGTTACGCCTTCAGACAAGGTCGCAACAAAAAAATGCTGACAGCCCGCTTTAACCAATGCTGGAACAACAAGATCAATGCCGAGACCATAGGCATTCGCTTTGATATTCGCGCTTGCTTTTGCAGGTGCGACGCGTTCGGCAATGAGCCGGTAATTGGACTTGAGCGCGTTCAGATCGATTGTAAGCAGAGCGGCGGTCGGATCATCCGCAAGCAGGGCGGATAAAGCCATCTCACTCGATCCTTTCCGGAATACGATCATCGCTGATGAGCGTCGAGAAGCGTGTGACTTCAGCATCGAATTGTAATGTCACAGTACCGGTTGGTCCGTGACGTTGCTTGCCGATGATCACTTCGGCGCGGCCATGGACTTGCTCCATTTCCGTCTGCCATTTGAAATATTCTTCGGTGCCCATTTTAGGCTCTTTGTTTTTCAAATAATATTCTTCACGAAACACGAAGAGTACAATATCGGCGTCTTGCTCGATCGATCCCGATTCACGCAAGTCAGAAAGTTGCGGACGTTTGTCGTCACGTTGCTCGACTTGACGGGAAAGCTGTGAGAGCGCGACAACAGGCACATTCAATTCTTTGGCGAGCGCTTTGAGGCCTGTGGTGATTTCCGTTAGTTCTTGGACACGGTTGTCACCTTTACGTGCAGAGCCTGAAAGAAGCTGCAAATAGTCAACCACGAGAACATCTAGGCCCTTCTGGCGTTTCAAGCGTCGCGCACGCGCAACAAGTTGCGCAATCGAGATACCACCGGTTTCATCGATGTAAAAGGGAATACGTTCCATCTCGCGCGCAGCATCGGCGATTTTAGAAAAATCCTGTTCCTGAATTTCACCGCGGCGAATTTTATAAGACGGTACACCCGATTGTTCGGCGATGATACGTGTTGCTAATTGCTCGGCCGACATTTCGAGCGAGAAGAAACCGACGATACCGCCATCAAGACGTTTGACCGATCCGTCTTTATTTTTTTCATGCGCGTAGGCGCGCGCAATATTGAACGCGATATTGGTGGCGAGGGCGGTTTTACCCATACCCGGACGACCCGCGACGATAATCAAGTCAGAGGATTGCAAGCCGCCGAGCATGCGATCGAGATCAGAGAGTCCTGTGGCGACACCCGATAATTTTCTATCGCGCCGAAACGCTTCGGCAGCGAGATCAACCGCATTGCGCAAAGCGCTCGAGAAATCCTGAAAGCCGCCATCGTAACGACCTTGTTCGGCCAATTCATAGAGGCGACGCTCGGCATCTTCGATTTGCTTGCGTGGATGATCGTCGACAGGTGCGTCATAAGCGACATTCACCATCTCTTCGCCAATATTGATCAGCTGACGGCGCATCGCGAGATCATAGATCGTGCGACCATAGGCTTCAGCATTCACAACCGTTGTTGCTTCAGCAGCCAAGCGCGCGAGATATTGCGGCACGGTCATGCCACCCAAATCCTGATCGCCCACAAAGGACTTGAGAGTCACAGGCGTTGCCAGTTTCCCGGCGCGGATCAATTGCTGCAAAATATCGTAAATGCGGCGATGCAGCTCTTCCGAAAAATGCGTGGGCTCGAGAAAATCTGATACGCGAAAATAGGCGTCGTTATTGACGAGGATTGCGCCAAGCAAAGCTTGTTCGGCCTCCACATTGTGGGGCGGGACGCGATAAGGCGTTTCGATATCAGCGAGGCGGATAACAGATGACATGGGACAATCCGGTTTCTATCGCAGGAGCTTTACGCTGAAGCTGCCTGACGAATCACGGCTTGGTTATGATTCTATTCAAGGCGTGCCCGTTTTCCACAGCGCGCACAGGGAACCAAAGAAACATTTTGTTTCGCATCGATTTTTCTTGCTTTGGTCAATCAATTGAAAAAGCCCGACTTTCGCCGGGCTTTTTTGAATTAGTGGCGTTTTGGGCCTGATATCACTCGTCGCCCGCGCTTTCGGCCAAGGCTGCGCCGACTTCGAGGCCGAGATCGTCAAGATTGACTTCTTCGCGCACGATCGCGCTTTCGCCACGCGCCTGACGTTCAGCTTCTTCAGGGCTACGTGCAACGTTGACAGTAATTTTGACCGAGACTTCAGGATGCAGAAGAACCGGCACAGAGTGCAAGCCGATGGTCTTGATCGGAATATTCAACACAACCTGATTGCGGTTGAGGCTGAAGCCGCCCGCGGTCGCCGCATCAGAAATATCGCGTGCAGCCACTGAACCATAGAGCTGACCCATTTCGCCAGCCTGACGGATGATGACGAAAGACTGACCGTCGAGCTTCTCAGCAACGGCTGAAGCGTCTTTCTTCGCGGCGAGATTGCGGGCTTCAAGCTGCGCACGCTGTGTTTCGAAATGAGCGATGTTTTCTTTCGTCGCGCGCAGTGCTTTTTGACGCGGCAAAAGGAAATTGCGGGCGTAGCCGTCTTTTACACGGACGACATCGCCCATCTGTCCAAGATTGGGAACGCGCTCAAGAAGAATGACTTGCATGGTAATAATCCTTTCTAGATTTTAGGAAGCTGAGTTGGAGGGAAGGGGCGCGGTTGAAAACCTTGTCCGGAATGAGAGCCACATATCGGCAATCCCCAGAAGCGCGATGCCGATAACCGGCCATCCGGGAAGCACAACGAAAACGAGATAGATCGCGAAGAGCAGGCTCCGGCGTGATTTCAAAGGCCGCGTAATGCCGTGAAGAACCGCGAGGCCTTGCAAGCAAAAGCCAGTAATCAATCCGGCAAGGCCAATCCGCCCCGCAAGCGCAGGATAATCATGCGCGGCAATCGCGAGCGCGAGCGAAAAGACCAGAGCGGGAACGGCAAGGCGCGGCAGCTTGAGAGTCGACAGATCGGGCCAAGGACGGGGCAAGCGGCCCGAAGCCTGGACGATGCGTCCCGCCACCCAAAGAAGAATTACAGAAATGATGACGCTGGCGGCGGTGCTAATCGGCGCTGCGATATTGGCGAGAAGCGAAGAGAGCGTCTCGATGAATTGGGTTTTCTCTTCGGCTGAAAGTCCGGCCACAAGATCAGGGTCATAAGTCAGAACCACATCAACCGCGCGGCTGAATGTAGCGACAAAGCCCGCATAATCGGGGGCGATCATCAAAGCGCCCGCAAGTGTGAGCGCAACTGACAAGCCAATGATCCAGAAGAGGACCCGACCGAGCGGATACCATTCCATCCTTTCGGGCGCGTCAGTCTCTGACGAGCGGCCGAGCAATAAAAGATAGGCGGTAAACCATGATGGTAGGCCAATCGAGAGGGCCTGAATGACGCCCGCCATCGGCGAAAAAATCAGTGCGGTAACGGCGAGGGAAACGAGCGTCGCCACGAGCCCGGCATGATGGCCAAAGCCCAAAGTTGTAATCAAAATGGGAAGGGGAGCAATAAGGTAAAGCAGGAACGCAAGCGGGGAACCCGTTGAAATAACGGCAAAAAGCAACGCTGAAACTGCGCCGCATCCCGCTCCGAATGCCCAATTCCGACCTGTGGTCATCCCGCTGTCCCGCTGACCCCTGTGAGGGGCGGTTAGGAACGGATCATGTGTCCGTTCCAACATATCCGGCTGCGGCAAACGCTGCGTTCACCCGATATTTGATGAAGAGAACCGGGGCCGTAGGTCCCGGTAAATCTATTTGAAGACGTTTGACGTCTTACGCGATCACGTAAGGCAGAAGGCCGAGGAAGCGCGCGCGCTTGATGGCTTGCGCCAATTCGCGTTGCTTCTTGGCAGACACAGCCGTGATGCGTGACGGCACGATCTTGCCGCGCTCTGAAATGTAGCGCGAGAGCAAACGCGTATCCTTATAATCGATCTTCGGGGCATTCGTGCCCGTGAACGGGCAAGACTTGCGACGACGATAGAAAGGACGACGAGCGCCGCCCGATGATTCAACAGCTGACATCAGAAGCTCTCCTCTTCGGCATCGCCTTCTTCACGACGGGGGGGACGCGGAGCGCGGCCGCTGCCGCCTCCACCACCGAAGCGGCTGCCACCTGGACGGCCGCCCGGACCACGATCACCACGGTCATCATCACGATCGCGCTTCTGGAGCATGGCCGAGGGGCCTTCTTCCAGCGCTTCGACGCGGATGGTGAGCGAACGGATCACGTCTTCGCTGATCGCTTCGAGACGCTCGACTTCCGCGACGGCGGTGTGCGGAGCGTCAACATTGAGAAGTGTGAAATGCGCTTTCCGGTTCTTCTTGATCCGGAAGGCGAGGGTCTTCACACCCCAATATTCTACCTTCGTGACCTTTCCGCCATTGGCTTCGATCACGCCTTTGAACTGTTCATTGATGGCCTCGACCTGCTGCGCCGTTACATCTTGGCGCACGAGGATAACATGCTCGTAGAGAGCCATGGGTTAGCCTTTCCTGTTTCACGCGAGCTTTCGGCGCCAAGCCCTTCGAGCCACTTGGATTTTTACATCCGAGGAAAGGCCCGAAACGAGAGAGGAACGAAGGCGGAGACAAGGGAAACGGAGAGGGATTCTCCTGCCCGGAAACCCGGGTTTTCCTTCCAGCCACCGGCCGACCGACCGCGATTGAAGGCGCTTACCTACTGGCAAAGTCTCGGAAAGGCAAGGGGTTAGCGGAGATAAATGCCCGCCGCCTTGCTAGCTGAAGACGCCGATCACAAGCGTCACATTCAGCCCAATGATCACAAGCGCGATGGCCACCGCGAGCGCAGTGAGGAGGCGGGGGGCGACCAGTGCCCCCATCCGCTTTTTCGAGGCGGTGAACAGAACGAGGGGAACAACGGCAAAAGGCAGCTGCAGGCTCAAGACGACCTGGCTGAAGACGAGCAACCGTGTCGCGCCCTCATTGCCATAAGCAAAGGCGACGAAAGCGGCGGGCCCGACCGCGACTAACCGGGTCACCAGCCGCTGGACCCACGGGCGGAAGGCGATTTTGAGAAACCCCTCAAAGACAATCTGCCCGGCGAGCGTTGCCGTTACCGTGGCGTTCAGCCCGCAGCCAATGAGCGCAATCGCAAAGAGGATCGGGGCGAGCGATGTCCCAAGCAGGGGTTCAAGCAGCGCATGCGCCTCGGATAATTCGGCGATTCCTGTCTTTCCATTGGCGTGAAAGGTTGCTGCCGAGAGGATCAGGATCGCGGCATTGATGAGAAACGCAAAGCAGAGCGCGATGCTTGAATCGATAGTTGCGAAAGTGAGGCTCTCGCGCCGTTCTTTCGGGCTTGAGCCCAACATCCGAGTCTGAACGATGCCGGAGTGAAGATAAAGATTATGGGGCATAACGGTTGCCCCCAAAATCCCGAGTGCGAGATAGAGCATTTCGGGATTGGTCAGAATGACAGAACTCGGAACGAGCCCCGGAAACACCTCTGACCAATCGGGTTTTGCCAGCGCGATTTCGACGACAAAGCAAAATGTGATGAGCGCGAGAATACCGATCACAACGGCTTCGATCGTGCGGAACCCATAACGCTGCAGCGCAAGGATCAAGAGCGCATCGAGCGCCGTAACGGCGATCCCGACCGGTAGCGGCCATCCGAAAAGTAGCTGAAGCCCGATGGCCGTGCCGATGACTTCGGCAATATCCGTGGCGATAATCGCAATCTCGGCCAGAAAAAACAGAAAGAGATTGAGGGGAGCGGGCAGGTTTTCGCGGCAGGTCTCGGCTAAATCCTTGCCGGTCGCGACAGCAAGACGCGCGGCGAGGGACTGAAGAATAATCGCGGTCAGGCTTGAGAGCAAAACCACCGACAAGAGCGCATAGCCAAATTTCGAGCCACCTGCGAGCGATGTCGCCCAATTGCCCGGGTCCATATAGCCGACAGCCACGAGATAGCCGGGGCCGAGAAAGGCCAGAAGCTTGCGCCCGAAAGACCAATGGGCCGCAACGTGAACCGTTTCGTGATCGGCACGCAAGCCATGAAGCGTTTGCGGGCGTTGTTGGTCCAGGATCTCAGTCATCCTCTATAGATTGCTCATTGCCATGCCTTCCTCAAGGCCAAGTCATGAATTTTGAAGGAGTTAAGGCCGCGGGATCGGCTTTTTTGTGACATGGGCACAACACATCGGACCAAAAAGACGTCTCAGCCTTAGGTTGAAGTACGTCTGCCGAAAATTGGCCACAATGAAGCCGATCTGGAATGCTTGAACGGCAATTGAAAAGTAACCCCTTTGTCGCCATGGTGTCGCCCGCACTGTTTGATGAAACAGTCAGGACCCTAGGGAGAGACGGACGGAGAGGTGATTTTCCGGTCCGCGACAGAGAAGGTTTGAAAGGCCAGAACGTCTCATGAGCGATCGTGTTTTTGATAAATCCAAATTGCCCAGCCGCTATGTGACGGAAGGCCCGGCGCGTGCGCCGCATCGGTCTTATTATTATGCGATGGGCTTGAACCGCGCGCAGATGAGCCGCCCTTTTGTCGGCGTGGCCTCTTGCTGGAACGAAGCGGCGCCTTGCAACAACACGCTCATGCATCAGGCCCAATTCGTCAAAAGCGGCGTTGATGCGGCCGGCGGCACACCGCGTGAATTCGTGACGATCACCGTGACCGACGGTATCGCGATGGGCCATCAGGGGATGAAATCCTCGCTTGTGTCGCGCGAAGTCATCGCTGACTCGGTCGAGCTCACCATGCGCGGTCACTCCTATGACGCGATTGTCGGTTTGGCGGGTTGCGACAAATCACTTCCCGGCATGATGATGGCGATGGTGCGTTTGAATGTGCCGTCGATTTTCCTCTATGGCGGATCGCTTTTGCCGGGCACCTTCAAAGGTAAGCCTGTGACCGTGCAAGACGTGTTCGAAGCGGTCGGCAAACATTCGGTCGGCGCGATGAATGAAGAAGACCTCTACGAACTCGAAGCGGTAGCCTGCCCGTCTTCGGGCGCGTGTGGTGCGCAATTCACGGCCAACACAATGGCAACAGTGTCTGAAGCCATTGGTCTTGCACTGCCTTATTCAGCTGGTGCGCCTGCACCTTATGAAATTCGTGAACAGTTCTGCCGCACAGCCGGCGAGATGATCATGGATCTCATCGCTAAAAATATTCGCCCGCGTGATATCGTTACACGCAAGGCGCTTGAGAATGCAGCGACGGTTGTTGCGGCTTCAGGCGGTTCGACCAATGCCGCGTTGCATCTTCCGGCGATTGCGCATGAAGCGGGTATCGAATTTGATTTGTTCGACGTTGCCGAGATCTTCAAAAAGACGCCTTACATTGCCGATTTGAAGCCAGGCGGAAAATATGTCGCGAAAGACATGTTTGAAGTCGGCGGCATTCCGCTTCTCATGAAGACCTTGCTTGATCATGGTTATCTGCATGGTGATTGCATGACCGTGACGGGCCGCACGATGGCTGAAAATATGGCGAGCGTGAAATGGAATCCGGATCAGGATGTTGTTTACGCGGCAAACAAACCGTTGACGCCAACGGGTGGTGTTGTTGGTCTTAAAGGCAATCTTGCTCCGGAGGGCGCGATTGTGAAAGTCGCCGGTATGCCTGTCGAGAAGCAAGTCTTTACGGGTCCGGCGCGTGTCTTCGATAATGAAGAAGCCTGTTTCGAAGCGGTGACAAAGCGTCAGTATAAAGAGGGCGAAGTGCTCGTCATTCGTTACGAAGGGCCGCGCGGTGGTCCGGGTATGCGAGAAATGCTCGCCACAACCGCGGCGCTTTATGGGCAAGGTATGGGCGACAAAGTGGCGCTCATCACAGATGGTCGATTCTCCGGGGCAACACGTGGCTTCTGCGTGGGCCATGTCGGTCCTGAAGCGGCCATTGGCGGCCCGATTGCACTCTTGAAAGATGGCGACATCATTCATCTTGATGCAATCAAAGGCATTTTGTCTGTCGATTTATCCGATGATGAATTGGCTCGCCGTAAAAAAGACTGGAAGTCGCGCGAACATGAATATGGTTCGGGCGCGATTTGGAAATATGCGCAAACGGTTGGATCCGCTCGAGCAGGTGCAGTGACCCATCCGGGCGGCAAGGGTGAAAAATTCGTCTATGCGGATATTTGAGTCTATAAGACCAGGATTGATGATTGTCCTACCGGCTATGATTTTTGCCGGTGGGGCATTCACCAATAAAGTCTATGCGCTCGACCGCAGTACAAGCACATCAACCGTTTCTGTACCCAAGGCGGGAAGCGCGTCCGATCAGGATGAGTCCGGATCCGAGGCCGTTAAGACAGCCAAAGCGCCGTCTTCAGTTATTGGGCCGAGTGATACGCTCAAGGGTGATGACGATCAGAATGCGTCTGCAGAGACAGCAGATGGTCCTCCAAGCACAAGTGATCTCGCCAAAGCGCCACTTGAAGCGCTGAGCTCAGTTGTCGATGCAACGCGTAATGCGATCCGGTCTTATCTCGCGGGTAATAAAGACGAAGCCGTCAAATCGCTAGAATTTGCAGCCGATCAAGGTCATGCGCCTGCGCAATGGAAATTGGCGCGCATGTATGCGGAAGGTGACGGCGTGCCGCGCGATGATCTGCGCGCGTTCGAAACATTTTCAAAGGTTTGTGACCGTCACGCTGATGAATCGCCCGACTCACCGACCGCTCCTTTCGTGGCCAACGCCTTTGTTGCGCTGGGTTCGTATTATCTAAATGGCATTCCCAATACGTCTGTGAAAGCCAATCCCGCGCGTGCGCGTGAGATGTTTACCTATTCGGCAAGTTATTTTGGCGATGCACAGGCCCAACTTATTCTCGCCCGGTTGCATCTTGAGGGTATTGGTGGCGCGAAAGACATGAAACAGGCGGTGCGCTGGCTCAATCTTTCAGCTGAAAAAGGTAATCGCATTGCGCAAGCCCAGCTCGGACAATTATTATTTTCGGGGGAAGCGGGTATGAAACAACGAGCTCGGGGTTTGATGTGGCTCAGCGTCGCGCGTACGGGCGCTGATCCACAAAAAGATGCGTGGATCATTGATGCGCATGAAGAGGCAATGGAAAAGGCAACCGAGGCCGACCGCTTTGCAGCCACTGCCTATGTCTCGCAGCGCGTTAAGAAAGCAAAGTAAACGTTCTCGTGTCTGCTGATTTATTCAGCGTAATCTAAAATTCCAGATCAATTCTAACCGGCACATGGTCTGACGGTTTTTCCCATCCGCGCACATGGGAATCAATCGCCGATGATTTCAATCCGTCGGCAGCTTGTGGCGACAGAACAAGATGATCAATACGAATGCCATTATTCTTTTGCCAAGCGCCGGCCTGATAATCCCAGAATGTATAGAGTTTCTTCGCATCGCTTGTAGCACGGACCGCATCGGTTAATCCGAGCGCCAGAAGCTCTTGCCATTTCGCACGTGACTCAGGGCGATAGAGCGCATCATTCACCCAAAGATCAGGATGTTCCGCATCATCCACTTGCGGAATGATGTTGTAATCACCGGCGATCACAAAAGCCTCTTCTGTTGCGAGCCATTTTTTCGCATGCGCAATGAGGGCTTCGAGAAAGTCGAGTTTGTATGAAAATTTTTCTGTGCCGAGTGGATTGCCATTCGGCGCATAAAGTGATGCGACGCGGACTGGCTTTTGTCCCTGAGGGGCAATCAATGCTTCGATATAGCGTGACTGTGGTTCGCCCGGTTGATGAGGCAAGCCGCGTTGGCATTCTTCAATCCGGTGTTTTGAAAGGATCGCTACGCCATTGAAGGTTTTTTGGCCGAGTGTTTCGACGTGATAGCCGAGCGACTCGATTTCAAGGCGTGGAAACGCATCATCAAGACATTTCAATTCCTGCAAACAGCAGACATCTGGCTGGGTCTCTTTGAGCCATGCTGTGAGATGCTCAATCCTTTGGCGGACTGAATTGACGTTCCAGGTGGCGATACGCATGATTTTTTCCAGCGACAGAAGAATCGGGCAAGGGACATTACGAGAGCCTCTCGATGCTGACCAGACCGGGTGATTTCCTGCC
>Ga0129336_10001173_pt1 | contig 15740 bp, 12 predicted proteins | sample CPB6_02_DNA_FD_96878 | JGI IMG/M metagenome (GOLD analysis project Ga0129336, IMG submission 96878) | Freshwater to marine salinity gradient microbial communities from Chesapeake Bay, USA - CPBay_Sum_0.6_0.2_DNA | ecosystem: Environmental > Aquatic > Marine > Coastal | place: USA: Chesapeake...
GCTGACAATGCCAAAGACATCGAGCGTGCTCAGGCGGCCGGCCTGGCCGCCCCGATGGTGGACCGGCTCCGACTGACGCCCAAAGTCATCGAGACCGTAGCATTGGGGTGCGAACAGCTCGCCACGATGGCAGACATCATTGGCGAAGTGATTGGCCTGAAACAGCAGGAAAGTGGCATTCGGGTAGGTCAGATGCGAGTGCCCATCGGGGTCTTTGCCATGATTTTCGAGAGCCGTCCCAATGTCACCATTGAAGCGGCCAGCCTGTCCATCAAGAGTGGCAACGCCTGTATCCTGCGCGGCGGCTCCGAAGCGATCGACTCCAACAAAGCTTTGGCTCGGCTCGTACAACAGGCTTTGCAGCAGTCGGGGTTGCCCGCCGAGGCGGTCCAGCTGGTTCAGACCACCGACCGTGCCATTGTTGGCCAGCTGATCACGATGCCCAACTATGTCGATGTTGTCATCCCGCGGGGCGGCAAGTCGCTGATCGAGCGAATCAGCCGAGAAGCCCGTGTGCCGGTGATCAAACACCTGGACGGCAACTGTCACACCTATGTCGATGACCCTTGCGACATCGAGATGGCGGTGCGCCTGGCCGACAACGCCAAGACCCAGAAATACAGCCCTTGCAACGCGATGGAAAGCCTGCTGGTGGCTCGGGGCGTGGCCGCTCAATTCCTGCCGAAAATCGGCGCCATCTACGCTGCCAAGGGCGTGGAGATGCGTTGTTGCCCCGAAACCCTGGCTGTTTTACAGGGTTTGGCCGGTGCCAAGCTGCGCCAGGCTGTGGAGCAGGACTGGTATGAGGAATATCTGGCACCGATCATTGCCATCAAGGTGGTGGATGGGGTGGACCAGGCGATTGTCCATATCAACCATTACGGCAGCCACCACACCGATGCCATCGTCACCCGGGACCATCTCCACGCCCAGGCCTTTTTGGCAGAAGTTGATTCCGGTAGCGTGATGGTCAATACCAGCACCCGATTTGCCGATGGCTTTGAGTACGGCCTGGGTGCAGAAATCGGAATCAGCACCGATAAATTTCATGCCCGCGGTCCGGTGGGGCTCGAAGGTTTGACCTCGCTCAAGTATGTGGTGATGGGCAAGGGCGAGATTCGGCAGTAAGCTGGTGACTCTTCAATCAGCAAGGCTCTGTTTGATTCGGATGAGCCAAAACCTTGAGTGACATGAAGTTTTCATACCGTGGCGTTGGCTTGCTGGCGGTCGCGCTAATAGGCTGGAGCGCGGCGGCATTGGCTCAGCTGCGTGACACCCGGGAGGCGCCTCAACTTGCCCCGATCCCGGCCGATGCCAGCCTGACGCCACGGCTCATCGTCATGAAAAAAATAGTCGCCCATACCAACAACAAGGTCGTGGGGGACATGCGAAGCGGGGAGGGCTGTCAGAGCAGTACACCCATCCATTTCAATACTCAGATTCTCGGCAGCTTCAGCAAAAGTCTGTTCCCCCAGTTTCGGCAGCGCAATCTTGCCCTTGGCTACCCAGTACCTGAGCAGCCCAACCGCAATCGGTCGGTCTTCGAGGCTGAGCCATCCCGACGCGAGCCAGATTTTCATTTGGGCCTGACCATCCGCGCCTTTGAAGCCCGACTTTGCAGCCCGGCAGCTGGCCAGATGCAGGGAAGCGTCTGGATGCAGGTTCGTTGGGAGGTCTACTCGACCCGGGCTGAAAAAGTTTTGCTTGACCAAACGACTGAGGGTCATTGGCGTAGCGATTGGCCCGAAAAGATGGCGGCCAGCGAACCTTATGCCCGTGCCTTCGGAGCGGCCTTTGCCAATCTGCAGTCACAACAAGCCTACTTTGACCTCTTGCATGGCAAGACCCAGATTCCGGAGCCTGAGAAGTTTCAGCTGATTCAAATCCCCGCCGTCGACGAGCCTGGCGGCACCCTGCAGGCCAATTACCAGCAGCTGGTCAATTCCACCGTCACCCTGACCGATGGCAAGCGCAGCGGCAGTGGCTTTCTGATCTCAGGTCAGGGCTATTTGCTGACCAATCAGCATGTGCTGGGCGAGCAGAAACTCATGAAGGTCAGGCTTGGGGATGGTAGCGAACAGGTGGCTGAACTGGTGCGTAGCCACCGCACTAGAGACGTTGCGCTGATGAAATTGTCAAGCCCAGCGGGTAAACCACTGCACCTTTCGAAACGATTGCCTTCGCCCGGCGAGGACGCTTTTGTGCTTGGTTCGCCGTTGGGCAAAACTTTTGCGGGCACCCTGACCCGAGGTGTGGTGAGTGGTGTACGCCAAATCAAGGACCTGAACTACATCCAGAGCGATGCCCGTATCCTGCCCGGAAGTAGCGGCGGCCCTTTGCTGGATGCCCAGAGCCGGGTTATCGGCATGGCTGTGAGCGGGGTCAATGCTGGGGCAGCTGGCATCAACCTGTTCATACCGATCCAGGAAGCCCTGCAGGTTTTAGCGATCGAAATCCAATGACCGGGCAGCCCCCAGAATTTGCAAAATCATCGAGGTAAAAATGGTCCCCCATCTCATTACTGCCCTCACCGGGCCCATCAATGAACTAGAGCAGCGCATTCTGGATAGCATGCCTGCCATCGAGCGCTGGTTTCGTCTGGAGTGGATGGAGCATTCCCCACCGTTCTACACCTCGGTGGACATCCGCAATGCAGGCTTCAAGCTGGCGCCAGTGGATACCAATCTTTTCCCCGGCGGCTGGAACAACCTGACGTCGGAAATGCTGCCACTGGCAGTGCAGGCTGCCATGGCGGCGATCGAAAAAATTTGTCCGGAAGCCCGCAACCTGCTGCTGATTCCAGAGAACCATACCCGCAACACCTTCTACCTCAGCAATGTGGCGCAGCTTCAGCGCATCTTCAACATGGCGGGTCTGAACGTGCGTATCGGCTCGATCAACCCGGAGGTCACCAAGAGCATGGATATCGAGTTGCCAAGCGGCCAGTCGATTACCCTGGAGCCGGTGCTTCGCAGTAAATACCGCGTTGGGCTGAAGGATTTCGATCCCTGCACCATCCTGCTCAATAACGATTTGTCAGCCGGCATCCCTGGGATTCTGGAGGACCTGCATGAGCAGCACCTGTTGCCCCCGCTGCATGCTGGTTGGTCAACCCGGCGCAAGAGTCGGCATTTTCAGAGCTACGAAGATGTCGCCAAGCCGTTTGGCAAGATGCTGGGCATTGACCCCTGGTTGATCAATCCATTGTTCACTCAATGTGGTGAAGTTGACTTCTCTAATGGCACAGGCATGGACTGTCTGGTCACCAGCGTCGATATGCTCCTGGGCAAGATACGCCGCAAGTACAAGGAATACGGTATCAAGGAAAAGCCGTTTGTGGTCGTCAAGGCGGATAACGGTACATATGGTATGGGCATCATGACGGTGCGCGATGCCAAGGACCTGGAGGTACTCAACCGTCGCACCCGCAACAAGATGAGCGTTATCAAGGATGGGCAAGCGGTTAACGAGGTGATCATTCAGGAGGGTGTGCTCACCCATGAACAGATCAACGAGGCAGTGGCAGAGCCAGTGGTGTACATGCTCGACCGGTATGTGGTCGGCGGCTTTTACCGGGTACATGCCGACCGTGGGGTGGACGAAAACCTCAACGCCCCTGGCGCCAGTTTTGTGCCATTGGCCTTCGATGAAAGCATGCACCTGCCGCAACCTGGCGCCAAGCCCGGCGCCAGTGTGCCCAACCGGTTCTACATGTATGGCGTGATCGGCCGCCTGGCCATGCTGGCGGCCAGTTATGAACTGGAAAAAACCGATCCGGCCGCTGAGGTTTACGAGTGATGTAAGCTCACATCTTTAAAAAGAAACCATGAGTTCTTCGCGATCCTCTCTGGCCGCCCTCACCCTGGGCGCCATCGGTGTTGTGTATGGCGATATCGGCACCAGCGTCTTGTATGCGGTGAAAGAGGTGTTCGGCTCCGGTCATGTGCCGTTCACCCCGGCCAATGTGTTTGGCATTCTGTCCATTTTTTTCTGGACCCTGACCGTCATTGTTTCTCTCAAGTATGTCACCCTGGTCCTGCGTGCCGACAATGAAGGTGAGGGGGGGCTGGTGGCCATGCTGGCGCTCGCCTCCAAATCAGTGCGTGACAAACCAAGACTGCGCAGCGTTCTTTTGATGGTGGGCATCTTTGGCACTTGTCTCTTTTATGGCGACGGGGTGATTACCCCGGCTATCTCGGTGCTATCGGCGGTCGAGGGGCTGGAGGTGATTTCGCCCACCTTCACCAAAGCGGTGATTCCCCTTACGCTGATTATCCTGTTCGGTCTGTTCGCGGTACAAAAGCGTGGAACGACTGGCATTGGCAAGTTTTTTGGCCCCATCACCCTGGTCTGGTTTTTCTCCATCGCCTGCCTGGGGGTGGCGCATATTGCCAGCAACCCGACCATTTTGTGGGCCCTCAGCCCGCACCATGCGCTGGGGTTCATCTTCAATCATCCTGGCACCACATTCATCATCCTGGGTGCGGTGGTACTGTGTGTGACCGGGGGCGAAGCCCTGTACGCCGACATGGGGCACTTTGGCCGTAAGCCCATCCGGCTGGCGTGGTTTTCCATTGTGATGCCAGCCTTGACGCTCAACTACTTTGGCCAGGGCGCGCTGCTGCTGCAAAACCCGGAGGCTGTGAAGAATCCTTTTTACCTGATGGCGCCTGAGTGGGCATTGTTGCCCCTGGTCGGGTTGGCCACCATGGCAACCGTGATTGCCTCCCAGGCACTGATCTCCGGGGCCTTCAGTGTTACCAAGCAGGTGATCCAGTTGGGCTACCTGCCGCGGTTGCAGCTGTTTCACACCAGTGTGCGCGATACCGGGCAGATTTACATTCCCTTTGTCAACTGGGGCCTGTTCGTAGCCATTGTGCTGGCGGTAGTCCTGTTCAAGTCTTCTAGCAACCTGGCGTCGGCATACGGCATTGCCGTCACCCTGGACATGCTCATCACAACGGTGTTGACTTTCTTTGTCATTCGCTATGCCTGGGGCTATCCCTTGACGCTGTGTCTGGCCGCCACCGGTTTCTTCTTTGTCGTCGATCTGGCCTTTTTCAGCTCCAATCTGTTGAAGCTCTTTGAGGGGGGCTGGTTCCCCTTGCTGATTGGGGGCGCCATTTTTGCCTTGATGCAAACTTGGAAAGACGGACGCAATCTGCTCAACGACAAGTTACGCTCCGAGGCTCTTGACCTTAAAAGTTTTCTGGAGGCAGTCTTCATCAGCCCGCCGGTACGCGTTGAGGGAACAGCGGTATTTCTGACCGGCACCACCGGCACCGTCCCCAACGCCTTGCTGCACAACCTCAAGCACAACAAGGTCCTGCATCACAACAACCTCTTTGTGACCTTGCAGAGTCACGAGGTGCCCTGGGTCAAGATTGACGAGCGACTATCGATTGAAGATCTGGGCCATAACTGTTGGCAGGTCATCATCAATTACGGATTCAAGAACGACCCGGATGTGCCGGGGGCTCTGCGTGAATTGCAGGCGCACGGCTGCGATCTGGACCCCATGACCACCAGCTACTTTTTGTCGCGTGATACCGTGGTGCCAACCATCAGCGACGGCATGTCGCCTTGGCGGGAAAAACTGTTTGCCCAACTGCACCGCAATGCCAGCGCCGCCGCAGATTTTCTTAATCTGCCAAGTAACGCCGTGGTGGAACTGGGCTCGAAGATAGAAATCTGATATTGAGGAACAAGCCCGACCTCAACGCCTTCCGAGATTTTCCAGGCTGAGACTCAAGCTGACGGCGCAAGCTAAAAACCCCATGCAAGCTTAGAGCGCCGGGCTTGATTCAACTGAAAAAAGGTCGAGAGGAAAAGTCCAGCGTCTAAGCGTGCTTTCGGATCGCGCCGGCCAAGACGTCAACCATTTGTGCAATTTGTTCGGCGTTCACGATATAGGCTGGGGCCAACACCAGGTTCTCCCCTGCGCTGCGAACCAGCACGCCCTGGTGAAAGCACTCCAGATATACATCGTAAGCGCGCTTGCCAACCAGGCCTGGCAGGCTCGATAGCTCGACTGCGCCTGCCAAGCCGAGGGTGCGGATGCTGATCACATGGGGCAGCCCCTTGAGCCGGTTGTGCATGGCATCCCCAAGGAGCTTGCCTATCTGGGCCGCGCGCTGGAACAGTTCTTCGTCACGCAGCACGTTCAGGGTGGCAATGGCTGCTGCGCAAGCCACCGGGTGGCCGGAATAGGTATAGCCATGGAACAGCTCGATAGCGTGCGCCGGGCTGTTGGCGTGTGCGTCCATGACGGCGTCGTAAACACTCTGGCGGCAAATCACGCCGCCCATCGGAATGACCCCATTGGTAACGCATTTGGCAAAGTTGAGCATGTCCGGCACCACACCATAGAAGTCAGCGCCAAAGGCCGTGCCCATGCGGCCAAAGCCGGTGATGACCTCGTCAAAAATCAGCAGGATGCCGTGTCGGTCGCAAATCTCGCGCAAGCGCTTGAGGTAGCCCTTCGGTGGAACGTACCAGCCCGCGCTGCCAGCCACGGGTTCGACGATGATGGCGGCCACATTACTGGGGTCATGCAGGGGCAAGATACGTTGTTCCAGTTCCACCAGCAGATCGTGGTCGGACTCGGGTTCGCCGTTGTAATAGGCATGCGCCGGGTCGTGGGTGAAGCTTAGATGATCCACCCGGGGCAGAAGGGCGCTGCCGAACATCTTGCGGTTGGCGGGGATGCCGCCTACGCTCATGCCGCCAAATCCTACCCCGTGGTAACCGCGCTCGCGGCCGATAAACACGGTACGGTGCCCCTCGCCACGTGCGCGGTGGTAGGCCAGCGCCATTTTCAGTGACGTGTCGGCCGCTTCTGAGCCGGAGCTGCAGAACAACACCTTGTTCAGGTCACCTGGGGCCAGTGCGGTGATGCGCTCGGCCGCCTCAAAGGCCCTGTCGTTGCTGGCGTTAAAGGCGGTTGAATAGTCCAGGGTGTCGAGCTGGTGCTTGATGGCTTCGTTGATTTCCCGACGGTTGTGACCTGCCCCCACGCACCACAAACTGGAGATGCCATCGATCACCCGGCGCCCGTCGTAGGTGGTGAAGTACATGCCGTCAGCCGCCACAAAAACCCGTGGGTCTTGGCCAAAGCTGCGGTTCGGGGTGAATGGCAGCCACTGGGCCCCCTGACTGAAATTTTGGTAGACCATGGCAAATTTTGATTGAATTATGTTTCTAGGGCGTAGATTGATCATAAGCCAAACAAACTGATCGACCCACCCAGCAAATTCAGCGGTCCCTTCCACCGTCATACTTATATATGCACAAATTCACTACGATGTAATGCCGTGAAACTAGGTCGGCGCTTCAGCCAGAAGCTGGTTTTTTAATTGTTCTACGGACAGGCGGTCGATCATCCCATGTTGCCTTGACAGCCATTAGAGCCCACCCAGATAATGAGCTGATGCCATGCAATGCATGACAACAGTTGCTAAAACTTCTACCGGAGACTACATGCGGAAACTAATTGGTTCACTAAATCGGGTGCTTTGCGGTGTAATTCCTGTTCTGGTCTTGATGCTCAGCCTGGACGCACAGGCCCAGACCTTTCCCACCAAACCCATTAAGGTCATCGTGCCTTTTCCCGCTGGGGGTACTACCGATATCGTGGCGCGCATTGTGGCGCAACGCATGGGCGAATCCATGGGCCAGCCAGTGTTGGTAGACAACCGGGGTGGTGCAGGTGGAGCGATTGGCGCCGACCTGGTAGCCAAGGCCGCGCCGGACGGCTACACGCTGCTCATGCACAACATCACCTTCCCTTTGTCTTCGGTGGCGCAGACCTTGGCCAATCGCTCGCCCTTCAATGCCGAAACTGATTTTGCGGGGGTTTCCATCGCAGTTTATGTGCCGTTTGTCATGACCGCCAACCCCAGCGTGCCGGCCAAGGATTTGAAGGAACTGGCGGCATTGTTGCGCGCCAACCCAAATCTGCAATACAACTATGGCTCCACTGGACCTGGCTCAGCCGTGCACGTGTTGGGCGAATCGTTCAAGCGCGATGCCAAAGTTGACATGCAGCATGTGCCTTTCAAGGGTGCTGCACCCCTCAAACAGGAGCTGCTGTCTGGGCGAATACAGTTCGGCGGCGACCAACTGTCCTCTTCCCTGGCCGAGATTCGAGCGGGCACCTTGCGCGCCCTGGCGACCAACGCCTCCAAACGTATCGCAACGCTGCCCAATGTTCCCACTGTGCGTGAACTGGGTTTCCCGGACCTCGAACTGGAAGGCTGGAATGGCCTATTTGCGCCGGCCAAGACGCCGCGCGACATCATCGACCGGTTGCAGCGCGAGGTGGCTGCAGCGGTGCGCCACCCCGAAGTGGCCAAGCGCTTAACCGAATTGGGGGCCGAGCCGGTGGGCTCTTCGCCGGCTGAGCAAGAAGCCATGCTCAAGCGCCAGATGGATCAGTTTCGACCAGTTATCCGGGCAATGAAACTGGATTGAGCCGAACCGCTTGCGCAGAACGCAAGCGGCCCGACGAGCGCCCTAGCTGCGGCCGCCAGTTGCCAACCACCAGACCGGCAGTTGCGTGCAGTCGGCGTGGTTCAGGCCGCTGTCCGCAGCGCGGTCGAAATTGGCCAGGGTTTGTGCGGTCAGCGGTATTTCCCGGTGTTGGCTTTGGGCATGTTGCAGCATGGCGCGCAGATCCTTGCGCATGGTGGCTACATCCACCGTGATGGGACCGTTCTTGTCGCCGCCCAGGGCTGCGGCAATCATGCCGCCCCGCACCTTGAGCATATTGGGCCCACCCGAAGATTCGGTCAGCACATCAATCACCCGCTGTGGCTCCAGGCCCAGGGGCGCGATCATGGTGAGCGCCTCGCCCAGGGTTTGCCAATACACCATCAGAGGCAAATTCACTGCCAGCTTCATCATGGCCCCGGCGCCATGGCCGCCGACATGTTCGATGCGCTTACACATCTGCTCCAGCAGTGGGCGCGCGCGTTCCAGATCGGCTGAGTCGCCACCCACAAAGGCCATCAGCTTGCCTTCTTTGGCTGGGCCCACGCTACCACCCACGGGGCTTTCCAGATAGGCAACCCCCAACGCACTGGCCCGCTGGCCCATGTCTTGCTGCTTGGGAGGGCTGACCGTGCTCATTTCCAAAAAGATCTGGCCAGCCTTGGGGGCGCTGAGCAGACCCTCTGGAGAAAAATAAACCTCGTCCAGCGCCTGCTCGTTGGTCAGCAAGGTGATTACCAGTTCGCTGGCTTCAGCCAGGGCGCGCGGGCTGTCTGCCCAAGGCAAACCAGCATCCAGCAAGGGTTGGGCCTTGGAGCGAGTACGGTTCCAAACCGTGACTTGATGGCCCAATCCCTTTAAGCGCAAGGCAACGGCGCTACCCATCTTGCCTGTACCGGCAATTCCTATTTGCATAATGTCTCCTAACGATCAGACGAAAGATGCGCACCATGGTTGGTGCAGATAAAAAAACCCCGCTGCTGCGGGGCTTTGGGGTCAGGCGGCCTTGGCCACCTTTTCCTTGATACCCAGTCGATCGAGCGCATCAGCCAGGTGGGCCACGCTGCGATCAACATTGTGCAGCTTTTCAAGACCGAACAAGCCAATCCGGAAAGTGCTGAAGTCTGCAGGCTCATCACACATCAGGGGTACGCCGGCGGCAGTTTGCAGACCCTGTGCCAGGAACTTCTTGCTGTTCTGGATTTCCGAGTCGGTGGTGTAGCTCACCACCACCCCAGGTGCCTTGAAGCCATCGGCAGCCACGCTGGGAATACCACGGCTTTCGAGCAGGTCGCGCACCTTGGCGCCCAGTTCCATTTGTTCCTGGCGTACTTTCTCAAAACCATACTCCTTGGTCTCACGCATCACCTGGTCCAGCCGTGCCAATGCATCGGTGGGCATGGTGGTGTGGTAAGCATGACCACCATTTTCGTAAGCTTCCATGATCTGGAGCCATTTTTTCAGGTCGGTGGCAAAACTGGTGCTGGTGGTGTTGTCAATCGCCTTGCGGGCACGCTCGCTGAGCATGACCATGGCGCAAGCGGGCGAGCCGCTCCAGCCCTTTTGAGGTGCGCTGATTAGGATATCCACTCCAGTGGCTTCCATGTCCACCCACATGCAACCTGACGCAATGCAGTCCAGCACAAACAAGCCGCCCACTTCATGCACCGCTTCGGTGACCTTGCGGATGTAATCATCGGGCAACATGATGCCAGCCGCAGTTTCCACATGGGGCGCAAAGACCACCGCAGGCTTGTGCGCCTTGATGGCGGCCACTACTTCATCAACAGGGCAAGGCGTCCAGGGGGCTTGAGGGCCTGTGCCGATTCGGCGGGCTTTCATGACCGTGCTTTCGGCCGGGATGCTGCCCATTTCAAAAATCTGGGTCCAGCGATAGCTGAACCAGCCATTGCGCAGGACCATGACTTTTTTGCCAGTGGCAAATTGCCGGGCGACTGACTCCATGCCAAAGGTGCCGCTACCGGGGACCAGTACGGCAGATTTGGCGTGGTAAACCTCTTTCAGGATGCCGGAAATATCCCGCATTACTGACTGAAAGCGTTTGGACATATGGTTCAGGGCACGGTCGGTATAGACCACCGAAAACTCAAGCAACCCATCAGGGTCAATGGTGGAAAGCAAGCCAGGCATGAAATACTCCGTTTTTCAATTAATTCGCCATTTTCTCACCAACCCGGACTTCGCGTTCGGGAACCCAATCCGGGCTGAATTTTGTCACCCCGGGCGGCCATAGCAGCACCACGGTGGAACCCAGCAGAAACCGGCCCATTTCTTCGCCCTGCCGCAACCTGACTTCATCAGGCGCGTAGTGCCAGCACCGGGGTCTGGAAGGCCGGGGCGGGTTGACCACCCCATGCCAGGTGGTGGCCATGCTACCCACGATGGTGGCACCCACCAGCACCAGCGCCAAGGGTCCGTGGGCCGTTTCAAACAGGCAGATGACCCGCTCATTGCGGGCAAAAAGACCCGGTACGCTAGCGGCCGTGGCCGGGTTGACCGAAAACAGGTCACCCGGGACATGGATCATCTGGGTCAATCGGCCGTCGCATGGCATATGAATTCGGTGGTAGTCCTTGGGTGACAGGTACAAGGTGGCAAACATGCCTTCCCGAAACGGCCTGGCAAGGTCAGCCTCCCCCCCCAGCAGCGCCGTTGTGGTGTAGCTGTGTCCCTTGGCCTGAAAGATTTGATCATGCTGGATCGGCCCGAGTTGACTGATGGCGCCATCGACCGGGCAGACAAAGCGGGCCTCGGCCATGGGGCGGGCCTCGGCTTTCAGAGCGCGGGAGAAAAATTCATTGAACGTGCCATAGCTGGCCAGGTCTGGGTTGACCGCTTCGGCCATGTTCACCTGGTAGCGGCGGATGAAACGGCGGATGATGGTGGTCGTGACCCAGCCCCAACGCCCGCCTGCCACCCAGCCGGCAAAGGCAGTCAGGGCTTTTTTAGGCAATAGGTACGGCAACAGCATTGAAGAGCGATCGGGCAGGAGCAGGAAATAAGAGCGGGGAATTATAAAGAGCCAGGGCTAGAATCACTGCATGAACGCCCCTGATTCCGCCCTTCATGTTGAAGCTAGGCAGCGCAGCCAACGTCAGGCCGAGGTAGTCCAGGCTTTAAAAGCCGTTCTACCGCAAGAGGCGCTGCTGTGGCACGTAGAAGATGTCACGCCTTACGAGTGTGACGGACTGACCGCATACCGGCAGCGGCCACTGGCCGTCACCCTGCCCGAGACCGAAGATCAGGTACAAGCCATTTTGAAAACCTGTCATGCCCTGGGTGTGCCGGTGGTCGCCCGGGGGGCTGGTACGGGTCTATCCGGAGGCGCCATGCCATTGGCCGATGGGGTGACCTTGAGCCTGGCGCGTTTCAACCGTATCCTGAAGATCGACTCCCTGAGTCGAACCGCCGTGGTCCAGGCCGGGGTGCGAAACCTGGCCATCAGTGAGGCAGCAGCGCCCTACAACTTGTATTACGCACCTGATCCCTCCAGCCAGATCGCCTGCACTATCGGCGGCAATGTGGCAGAAAACTCGGGTGGTGTGCACTGTCTCAAATATGGCCTGACCGTCAACAATGTGCTGAAAGTTCGTGGCTTTACTGTGGCAGGAGAGCCCATCGAACTGGGCTCTGAAGCACTGGATACACCCGGCTATGACCTGCTGAGTGTTTATGTGGGCTCCGAAGGAATGCTGGCAGTGACGATAGAGGTCACGGTAAGGCTGGTTCCTAAGCCTCAATTGGCCCGTTGCATCATGGCCAGCTTTGACGATGTAAGAAAGGCTGGCGACGCCGTCGCCGCAGTGATTGCTGCAGGAATCATTCCCGCAGGTCTTGAGATGATGGACCAGCCCATGACAGCAGCCGTTGAAGACTTTGTCCATGCCGGCTATGACTTGAAGGCGGCGGCCATCCTGCTGTGCGAAAGTGATGGCACCCCGGAAGAGGTGCAGGAAGAAATTGGCCGCATGAGCGAGGTGCTGCGCGCGGCAGGGGCCACAGCCATCACGGTCAGCCGCGATGAGGCCGAGCGACTGCGTTACTGGAGTGGCCGCAAGAATGCGTTTCCGGCCAGCGGCCGCATGGCGCCAGATTACATGTGCATGGACTCCACCATACCGCGCAAACGGCTGGCCGACATCCTGTATGCCATTCAGGAGATGGAGAAGAAATACCAGCTGTCCTGCCTCAACGTCTTTCATGCGGGCGACGGCAACCTGCATCCGCTGATTCTGTTCGACGCCAATGACCCTGACCAACTGCATCGCTGCGAGTTGTTTGGCGCAGACATTTTGGAGACCAGTGTGGCCATGGGGGGCACGGTCACCGGCGAACATGGAGTCGGCGTTGAAAAGCTCAACTCCATGTGCGTGCAATTCAGCGCCGAGGAAAACCGGCAGATGCTGGGCGTCAAGGGGGCCTTTGACCCCCACAGTCTGCTCAATCCGGGCAAGGTCATTCCCACCCACAACCGCTGTGCTGAATACGGCAAGATGCTGGTGCGTGCGGGCAAGCTGTCACATCCCGATTTGCCAAGGTTCTGATGCCGCTTACGCCTTACCGACCCATCCGGCCCTACGTCAGTTGGCGTGGGCGGGTTAAAGGAAATTCGCGGCCAGCTCCAGATTGAATCATTTCAACTACCGATTGTCATGAACGCCCTGCGCGGATTTGCCTGGCTTTTGGCGCTGCAATCGGCCGGCGAGCTGATTTCTCAAGCAATGCACTTGCCAATTCCTGGCCCGGTGGTGGGCATGGTGCTGCTACTGTTGGCGCTGAGTTTCGAGCAGGTTCGCAAACCAGTGGGTGAATGCGCTGAATTTTTGCTCTCGCACCTGTCCTTATTGTTTGTGCCGGTAGGCGTGGGTGTGATGACGCATCTCAGCCTGATCAGTGAGTACGGGCTGCGCATGTTGCTGGTGATTGTTATCTCCACGCTGATCGGATTAGCGGTCACCGCGCTAATGCTGCAAGCCCTGATCAAGCCCCCCAGGTCCGGTGACTAACATGTCCAACTTCGTCGAACTTTGGGTCTACCTCTCTCGTACACCCCTGTTTGGCTTGACCGCCACCTTGGCCGGCTATGTTTTGGCGCACGCGGTCTACACCCGCTTCAAACAAGCGCCATGGGCCAATCCGGTGCTATGGACCGTGCTGATCATCGCTTCTTTTTTGATGCTGACGGGCGTACCCTACCCAAGCTATTTTTCCGGCGCCCAGTTCATTCATTTTTTGCTGGGGCCAGCGGTAGTGGCGCTTGCCTGGCCGCTGTGGCAGCGCCGGCTCGAATTGCGAAAGCGTTGGCGCCCTTTGTTGCTGGCTGCTCTGGTCGGAGGCGCTGCTGCAGCCGGCTCGGCCTGGTTATTGGGAACCCTCATGAAATTGCCAACCGAAGTGGTGCTGTCCCTGACCACCAAGTCGGTCACCGCGCCGGTGGCCATGGGCGTTTCGGAAAAAATTGGCGGCATCCCTGCTTTGGCAGCAGTATTTGCGGTGCTGACGGGAATTATGGGTGCGCTGATCGGGAAATACCTGTTTGATTTTCTGCATGTTCCCACCAACCCTGCCGGATGGAGATCGCGTGGCTTTGCCCTGGGCACGGTCTCGCATGGCCTGGGAGCTGCCCGTGCCCTGCAGGTCAACGCGGATGCCGGTGCCTATGCCGGACTCGCCCTGGGCTTGCAAGTGGTCCTGGCCTCTGTGTTAATTCCGTTGGCGTTTCGCTGGTTGTAAATGATTGAGCCAGTTGGGGCAGAGATCAGCAATGCCTTTGAAATCTGACATGCTCTTGGAACAGCCTGCAGCCTGGTGGCTTCCGGGTGGCCACCTTCAAACTATCTGGCCAGCCCTGTTTTCCCGTCGCCTGAACGGGCCGCCCTTGCATTTTCGGCGCGAGCGCTGGACCACCCCGGATGCAGATTTCATCGATGTTGACTGGTTGGACAAGCATGCCTCGAAAAACATCTTGCTGGTGTTGTTCCATGGCCTGGAGGGATCATCACAAAGTCACTATGCGCAGGCCTTTGCCGACTGGGCGCGTGAGACGGGTCTGGCGTTTGCACTGCCACACTTTCGGGGTTGCAGCGGCCAGATCAATCTGGCGCCCCGTGCCTACCACTCGGGCGACTTTCAGGAAATCAACTTCATCCTGAATCAATTTCGTCACCGGCACTCAGGTCCGATCATCGCGGTGGGTGTCTCGCTGGGCGGTAATGCCCTGCTGCGCTGGGCGGCCGAGATGGGCCAAGAGGCCGACAAGCTGGTGACGGCAGTGGCAGCGGTGAGTTCTCCGCTGGATCTGGCGGCCGGGGGGTATGCCATCGGGCGGGGCGTGAACCGTCAGATCTACACCCGCATGTTTTTACGCAGCATGAAGCCCAAGGCACTGGCCAAGCTGGCACAACATCCGGGCCTGTTTGACCGGCAGGTGCTGCTGGCAGCGAATGACCTTTATGCCTTTGACAATGTGTTTACTGCGCCACTACACGGTTTTCGCAATGTTGAGGACTACTGGGCGCGTGCTTCAGCCAAACCGCACCTGCACCGTATCCGACTGCCTGCCTTGGCGCTCAATGCCAAAAACGATCCTTTCGTGCCCGCCTCAAGCCTGCCACTTGTCCGGGATGTGGCCCCCAGTGTGACCCTGTGGCAACCATCCCACGGGGGTCACGTGGGCTTTGCTCAGGGCCGCTGGCCCGGCCATGTGCGCGGATTACCGGATGCTGTGGCTGGCTGGCTGTTGCAACATTGCGAGGTTTGAGCCTGGTTAACTTCTGACCGAAAATTCAGCGAAAGCAGGAGCATGAGCTACGACTACGGCTTAAGTTCCAGACCCATGACAGCATCAATCACTATTCAAGACCCCAATGGATGACATCGTTCGTCAGGCCATGGCCAAGTGGCCCAATGTCCCGGCCTGCTACGGCTGGCTGGGTCTGGACGCGCGCGGCCAGTGGTGGATGCGCAATGAGGCCGCGCAGGCCGCAGGCAGCTTTGCCAGCGGTGCCTTGGGTGCCAAAGGCTCGCTGCTACGGCATGACAAGTTGATCGACTTCATCGGGCGCAACTACCTGGCTGATGACGCAGGCTGTTGGTACTTTCAAAATGGACCGCAGAAGGTCTTTGTTGAACTTGAAATCGCGCCCTGGGTCTGGCGCTTGCAACCTGATAGCACGGTACGGTCGCACACCGGCGCACTTGCCGCTGTGCTGTCCTGGGTGCTGGACGAA
>Ga0129336_10001174_pt1 | contig 15739 bp, 13 predicted proteins | sample CPB6_02_DNA_FD_96878 | JGI IMG/M metagenome (GOLD analysis project Ga0129336, IMG submission 96878) | Freshwater to marine salinity gradient microbial communities from Chesapeake Bay, USA - CPBay_Sum_0.6_0.2_DNA | ecosystem: Environmental > Aquatic > Marine > Coastal | place: USA: Chesapeake...
CGCGGCGCAAGCCTTCCGAAATAGCCGGCCAATCCAATCCTGATTGCTGGGCCACATCGCTTAGTGCCATCAACACGCCTTCTTCCATCGACTTCAGACCACAGACATAGAAATAGGCATTGGGATCTTGCAACAGCGGCGCCAGATCGGCGGCCCGATTTCGCATCAGGTCCTGCACATAGCACTTGGGCTGGCCCGGTGTACGACTAAACGCCATCTGAATGTCGATGAAGTCTTTGGGCAGGTTTTGCAAGGGTCCGAAGTAAGGCAGCTCTTCCTTGGTCCGGGCGCCAAAGAACAACATCAGCTTGCCACCCTCGAATTTGCCGGAGGCGCGCAAACGCCTGCGCCACTCGGTCATCGCGCGCATCGGGGCAGATCCGGTGCCGGTGCAAATCATCACGACACTTGATTTGGGGTGGTTGGGCATCAGGAAGCTGGTGCCAAACGGGCCAATCACCTCTACCGTGTCACCCACCTTCAGGTCACACATATAGTTGCTGGCCACACCGCGCACCGGCTTGCCTTCGTGGTCTTCCAGCACCCGCTTGATGGTCAGCGACAGATTGTTGTAGCCCGGGCGCTCGCCATTGCGCGGGCTGGCAATGCTGTACTGGCGCGCATGGTGTGCGCGACCCTTGTCATCCTCGCCCGGTGGAATCACGCCAATCGATTGCCCCTCCAGCACCGGGAACGGCGTGGCACCGAAATCCAGCACGATATGGTGGGTGTCATAGTCCTTGCCCACTTCGGTCACTCGCACATTGCCGCTCACCGTGGCACGAATGGATTTTTGTGCAGCCTTTGGCCCGTACAAATTGGTGTAGGGGTGAGCCGCCGACCAGGGCGGTACGGTAGCACCAGGGTTCTGTGCTTTGTCTGCCTGCGCGGTGACGGCAGCGCTGGCCGCGGACGACTCCGTTGATTGCGCAGACTGCGACTCATCGGAATCGATCACACCCCCTGCTTCAGCCAGTTCATCCGCACTGAGTTCGGCCGGCAAACTACCCCAACTGAACTGCTCATCCAGCGAATAGGCACGCACCTTGGGCATGGTGCGGTAGTTGTCGATCGAACCAGTCGGACAGGGCGATATGCAGGCGTTGCACCAGTTGCACTTGAGCGCATCCACCACATAGTTGTTGCTGTCATGGGTGATTGCGTCCTGCGGGCACATGGTCTCGCAGGTGTTGCAACGGATGCAGATTTCTGGATCAATCAAGTGTTGCTTGATCACTCCAGCTTCAGATACGCCCATGGTTGTCTCCGTTCTTTTGTGAGAGGTGTAACTCGCGATGATACGTTTCAGTTGAAACGCACGTACTCGAAATCAACCGGCTGGCGGTTGATGCCCATGGCAGGCGGTGCAATCCAGTTGGCAAACTTGCCTGGCTCAACGCAACGGCCCATCAGGCTGGCCACGAAGGCGCGGTCTGTAGCAGAAGGCAGCCACTCATCGACCTTGGCGTTCCACTCGGCCTCGCTCACCACGCGGCCTTCGGGGGACACTTTCACGCCAGCCAGCGCGCCGATATTGCGGTGGAATGCCTTGTGTGGTGTCTTCAGGCGGAAGGGAATGCCGGCCTTCTCAATCAGCTTGTTCCAGCGCTCGACGCCAGCGATACTGTCTTTGATGTAGTCATCGCGCAGCACTTCGTTCAAGGCATTGAGCATCGGCACTTCTTTTTCCACCAATTGGCCGTTGACCACGTGCAGGACCTTGTAGGTCTGGCCACGCAGTTGGTGGTCATCGGTACGCTTGCCTTCTTCGTAGCGGCCTTTCAGACCGGTGGAGTAGAAGGTGGCGGCGTTGGACGACTCGTCGGCACCAAAGAGGTCAACGGTGACAGAGAAGTGGAAGTTCAGGTAACGCTGCAAGGTGGGCAGGTCAATCACACCGGCTTCGCGCAGTTTCTTGGGGTCGTCGGTCTTGAGCTCGTTCATCACCTGGCAGGTGCGGTTGATCACGCGGCCCACGCCAGACTCGCCCACAAACATGTGGTGTGCTTCTTCGGTCAGCATGAACTTGGTGGTGCGGGCCAGCGGATCAAAAGCTGACTCGGCCAGTGCGCACAACTGGAACTTGCCGTCACGGTCGGTAAAGTAGGTGAACATGAAGAAGCTCAGCCAATCCGGCGTTTGCTCGTTGAAGGCCTGCAGGATACGGGGGTTGTCTTCCTGGCCAGAACGGCGCACCAGCAGCGCATCGGCTTCCTCACGGCCATCACGGCCAAAATGCTTGTGCAGCAGATAGACCATGGCCCACAGGTGGCGGCCTTCTTCCACGTTGATCTGGAACAGGTTGCGCAGGTCGTACATGCTCGGTGCGGTCATGCCCAGGTGGCGCTGCTGCTCAACCGATGCCGGCTCGGTGTCACCTTGCGTCACGATGATGCGGCGCAGGTTGGCACGGTACTCGCCAGGCACGTCGTTCCAGGCTTTTTCGCCCATGTGGTCGCCAAAATGGATCTTGCGATCGGCTTCGCCGGGGTTCAGGAAGATGCCCCAACGGTAGTCACGCATCTTGACGTGGCCGAACTGGGCCCAGCCTTGCGGATCGACGCTCACGGCGGTGCGCAGATAGACGCTAGCGTCGGTGGTGCCCTCAGGGCCCATGTCGTCCCACCAGTTGATGAAGTCAGGCTGCCAGCTCTCCAGTGCGCGCTGCAACGTGCGGTCTTCGCTGAGATTGACGTTGTTGGGAATCTGCTCGCTGTAATTGATACCAGTCATGTTAGTTCTCCAGGTTTAAATTCAAAAAATTTCGTGATGTATGGGTTTTGCTTAGGGCAAGTGTCAGCTGCTTCAGCTCACACCCGGTTCCAGTCAAACTGGGCCTTGTCGCCCTTGCCGTACACCTTCAGAGCACCTTTTTCGCCAACCGCGTTGGGGCGCTGGAAGATCCAGTTCTGCCAGGCGGTCAGGCGACCGAAGACGCGTGTCACCATGTTCTCGGTGCCATTGAAGCGCAGGTTGGCTTCCAGGCCGGTGAGAGAATCAGGCGACATGGCCACACGCTCTTCACAAGCGATACGCACTTCATCGGCCCAGTCGATGTCATCTGGGTTGGAGGTGATCAGGCCCAGGGCCATGGCGGCATCGGCGTTGAGCGCCTTGCCAGCGGCACCGCGCACAGCTTCCAGAGCCGGTTGTTCTTCGTAGAAGCGGCGCTGCAGGCGGCTTTGCTCGGTGGCCATGGGGTACAGGCCAAAGCTCACCTCGCCAACCGTGATGGTCGGAGCAGCGGCGTCATCGGGCAGGGCCAGCATGTAGCTGCGGTCACAAGCCAGCGCAAGCTCCAACAGGGTGCCGGCAAAGCAGGAACCCTGCTCGATCAGGGCAAACAGGCTGCGCGAGGACACATCCAGGCGCGACAGCGTGCGACGCAGCAGACCAATGGTCTCGCGCACCAGCCAGTGCTGCTGGTTGGCCAGCATGACAGCGTCGCTGGACAACATGGCAGCGGCATCACCAGAGGTCTTGATCAGCCACAGGCCAATGTCGAGCTCGTTGGTGCGCATCTGCAGGATCGCGTCTTCGAGTTCACGTGCCATGGCCAGCGGGTACCAGTTCACACCAGCGGCTTCGATGCCGGCGATGTCGCTCGGCTGGGCGCCGCTCGGAGCCTTCACGGTGAAGGTGGCGGTGCGCTTGGCGCGGTCGATCTCAACGGTGACGTGTTGGTAACGCAGAGCGTCGGCTTCGACGGTGCGGTTCAGGGGCGTGAGTTCAACGCCTTTGCCATTGGCAGGGCGGTCGCTTTGTGCAGCCAGTTCCAGGGCGCGGACCTGAACTTTGTCAGCAAACACTTGAGGCTTGGCGATCTCATCGACCAGGCGCCAGTCTTTGGCTTTTTGACCGCGAACACCTTCCACGCTGGTGCAGAAAATATCAGCCAGGTCATGGCGCACTTTGCGCTTGTCGGTCACGCGGGTCAGGCCGCCGGTACCGGGCAACACGCCCAGCAGGGGCACTTCAGGCAGGCTCACGGCGCTGGAGCGGTCGTCAACCAACATGATCTCGTCACAAGCCAGGGCCAACTCGTAGCCACCACCAGCGCAGGCGCCGTTCACGGCTGCCAGGAACTTCAGACCCGAAAACTTGGAGGAATCTTCCAGTCCGTTGCGGGTTTCGTTGGTGAACTTACAGAAGTTCACTTTCCAGGCGTGGCTGGACACACCTAGCATGAAGATGTTGGCGCCCGAGCAGAACACTTTGTCCTTGCCGCTGGTCACCACCACGGTGCGCACTTCGGGGTGCTCAAAACGGATGCGATTGATGGCATCGTTGAGTTCGATGTCCACGCCCAGGTCGTAGCTGTTGAGCTTGAGCTTGTAGCCCGGACGTAAGCCGGCGTTCTCGTCGATATCGATCTTCAGCGTGGCCACAGGACCGTTGTAGCTCGCGTTCAGGTGGTGATACTTGGACGGATGGGTTTGGTACTCAACGCGGGGTGCAACGGTGTTGCTCATACTAGCTCCTTGATCGTTTTTGTGAATAAAACTGCATGCACTCGCAGCAGATTCATGAATAATACTGCATGTTTTTACGATGTCAAGTACTTTTATGCACTTTTTTTCATATTTTTTAAAAAAGTTCAAACTGGGAGGTTCAGCGCCTTACGCACTACCTGACGCAGACGCTCAAACGTGGCTTGCAGAGGCTGGGCGCTGGTGTCCACCTTGTACTGCGCCTTCGAATAAAAAGCGTTGCGCCCGGCGAGAATGCCCTTGAGGTCTTGCATGGCCTCGCGGCTGGCTGCCATGGGTCGCAAGTCGCCCTGCGCCTGAACCCGGCGCATATGGTCTTCGGCGTCGGCCTGCAGCCAAACCGTGGTGCAGTTGTTCAACAACTCGTTAAAAGTAGCAGGTTCTGAGACCAACCCGCCTGGCGTAGCGATCACAGCCTCGGGATAGGTCTGAATGGTCTCCTCCAGCGCACGGCGCTCGTAGCGGCGGTAGGCGTTCATGCCATACAAGGCCTGAATTTCAGCGACACTGCAACCGGCGAACTGCTCGATCTGGTGACTCATCTCTATATATGGAAAGCCCAGGTCTTTGGCAAGCATCGCACCCAGGGTGGACTTGCCCGCGCCGCGCAAGCCCACCAGTGCGATGCGACGGTTGGACTGGGATACGCCCCCCCTACCCAGCATCTCGCCAATGGTTTGGCGCACCCGCCCCAGGACAGCTTCATCGCAGTCTTTCAGCATCTCGCGCACCAACAGCCACTCAGGCGACGAGGTGGTGAAATCCCCGATTAATTCCGCCAGGCTACATTGCAGGGCTTGGGAGACCTGCAACAGCACCAGAATCGAGGCGTTGCCTTCACCGTACTCCAAGTTGGCCAGGTGCCGCTCAGAGATGCCAGCGGCCACGGCCACAACCTTTCTCGTCATGCCACGTCGGGCGCGCAGGGAACGTGCCCTTTCACCCAGCGCCAATAAAAACGCATGGCGCTCCTCAGGCTTGCCGGCGGCGATATCCGACAAGGTCTCGGTTGCGCTATCCGCCACACCCGAGGACCCTGAAGCCGGCTTTAATGCTGTTTTATGCAATATAGTGCTTGACATGAATGCTTTTACGATTTATCGTTCATGTACGCACAATAATTCATATTGGCAGAAATTGCAAGACCCCGGATTGAAAATCCCTCAAAGGACATGGAAATGAACCCCAGTGCACTGCGTGAACAAGTCAGCCAACTCACCGCCCAGTTGGCCGGCCGTCCCTTGAACGACGAACTAGGTGCTTGGCTCAATGCCAACCATGGCCCCGACAGCGCTACCTACAAAGCGCTGCGCGCGCTGTGCGAGGTCGGCGTCAAGGATGGCTGGCTGTGCGACCGCGTGGCCGGTGGCATCCGATATGGCCGCATCTTCAAACCCGCCGACGACCTGCACGGCTTTTCGGTGGATGTGGTTGACATGAACAACATCGCTGGCCCCCACCACAGCCACCCCAATGGCGAAATCGACCTGATCATGCCCATCGACGACGGCGCGCAATTCGACGGCCAGCCTGCCGGATGGTGGGTCTATCCACCCCAGAGCGCACACCGCCCCACCGTCAGCCAGGGTCGCTCACTGGTTCTTTACTTGTTACCCCAAGGCAGTATTGAATTCACCCGCGCTTAAGGCCACGGCGCATGGCAAGCCGGCACCGAGGTGCTGGCACAAAAGCCACGTCAGGACCGTATCGACCACCCCCTAAGGAGACCTAACCATGACCACCGCAGCCCAGACCCCGAACGTCACGCCGCCGGGCGATCGCTTCAACTTCGCACAACATCTGATCGACATCAACAGTGCTCGTCCGAACAAGGCGGCAGTTGTGGACGACCTCGGCACCTTGACCTACGCCCAGCTCGAAGAGCGCGTGCGCCGCATGGGGGCCGCTTTGCGCGCTGCTGGGCTCAAGCGCGAGGAGCGCGTGCTCTTGTTGATGCACGACTGCAACGACTGGCCGGTGAGCTTTCTGGGCGCCATGTTCGCCGGTGTGGTTCCCGTGGCGGTTAACACCCTGCTGACCGCTGAAGACTACGCCTACATGCTCGAGAACTCTCGTGCCCAAGCGGTGCTGGTCTCGGGCGCCCTGCTTTCCACGGTCAAGGCTGCCATGGCCCTGGGAGAACACGAAGTGCACACCGTGGTGGTGTCGCGTCCGGTGGCGCCTTTGCAAGACGGCGAGGTGGACTTCGAGGCCTTTTTGAGCGCTCAAACACCCGCCGGCAAAGCCGCCAACACCCAGCCCGACGACCCAGGCTTCTGGCTCTATTCATCAGGCTCCACCGGCCGCCCCAAAGGCACGGTGCATTCGCACGCCAACCCCTACTGGACCGCAGAGCTCTATGGCAAGGGCGTATTGGCTTTGCAGGAGAGTGACGTGGCGTTTTCAGCCGCCAAGCTGTTCTTTGCCTACGGCCTGGGTAATGGCCTGACGTTTCCGATGAGTGTGGGCGCGACCACCGTCTTGATGGCTGAGCGGCCCACGCCGGACGCCGTCTTCAAGCGCTGGCTGGGTGGTGTCGGCGGTGTGCATCCCACGGTGTTCTACGGTGCGCCCACCGGTTTTGCGGGCATGCTGGCCCACCCCGGCCTGCCGGCTCGCGATGCCTTGCGCCTGCGCCTGGTGTCTTCTGCCGGTGAGGCCCTGCCCTCGGAGCTCGGCGAGCGCTTCAAGGCGCACTTCGGCGTGGACATCGTCGACGGCATTGGCTCCACCGAAATGCTGCACATCTTCCTCTCCAACCGGCCCGAGGCGGTGCGCTATGGCACGACAGGTTGGCCCGTGCCTGGCTACGAGATCAAGTTGGTGGGTGAAGACGGCAAGGACGTGCCCGACGGCGAACCGGGCGACCTTTACATCCAGGGACCCTCCAGCGCCATGATGTACTGGGGCAACCGCGTCAAATCGCGCGAGACCTTCCAGGGCAACTGGACCAAGAGCGGCGACAAGTATGTGCGCAACCCGGACGGCACCTTCACCTACAGCGGACGCAGCGATGACATGCTCAAGGTCAGCGGCATCTACGTCTCGCCGTTTGAAGTTGAGGCCACGCTGGTCCAGCACCCGGCTGTGCTTGAAGCTGCCGTGATCGGCAAGGAAGACACCGACGGCCTGACCAAGACCAAGGCCTTTGTGGTGTTCAAACCCGGGGCCAGCGCCGACGAGGGCGAACTCAAGGCGTTTGTGAAGGAGCGCCTGGCGCCCTACAAATACCCTCGCTTCTTTGAATTCGTGGCCGACCTGCCCAAAACCGCCACCGGCAAAATCCAGCGTTTCAAGCTGCGTGATCAAGAGAATAAGAAGGGGTGAATTTCATGCTTTCGCCAGTCGAGATGGAAATTGGCCTCGGAGCGGGTGTGGCAACGGTTGCCAAACCTGCTTTCGATCCTTTGACCAATCCCTTGGTCAATCCATCTGTCGATTCATCAGCCAATTCATCGGTCAGTTTCGTCGAAATCCTCTGGCGGCAACGACCCGTCCGGATCGAATACCAATGGATTGCGCCGCAACGACATGAGGCACCGCTGATTATTTTTCTGCATGAAGGGCTTGGATCGCTGGCCATGTGGAAGGACTTTCCTGCTCAGTTGTGCGATGCCTTGGGATGCCGTGGCCTGGTCTGGTCGCGCCCGGGCTACGGCCGCTCGACGCCCCGGGCCCATGCGGAAGTCTGGCAAGCGGATTTCATGCACCAACAGGCTGATGAGGTCTTGCCCGCCTTGCTGGAGAACCTTGGCATTCGCCCTGATGAGCGGTTCTGGTTGTTCGGTCACAGTGATGGCGCTTCGATTGCCTTGTTGTTTGCTGCACACTTTGCCCAGCGCGTTGCAGGGGCCGTGGTCCTGGCGCCGCACATATTTGTTGAGCAAGTTGCCCTGAAAAGCATCGCCCAGGCCCGCACCGCCTATGAAAGTACGAATCTGCGGGAAAAGTTGGCCCGTTATCACGATGACCCTGACTCGGCTTTCTGGGGCTGGAACCGGATCTGGCTGGACCCCAGCTTTGCAGACTGGGATATACAAGCGGATGTGGCCGCGATCCGATGCCCACTATTGGCGATTCAGGGTAGCCAGGACGAATACGGCACAATGGAGCAGGTACTCGGCGTTCAGAGGCTGGTTGAGGGCAGTAATCTGCTCGAACTAAATGACTGTGGTCATTCACCCCATCGAGATCAACCAGACCGCGTGATCGCTGCAGTCCAAAATTTTTTCAACGGCAACCAACTATTTTTTTCAAGGAGATAAATATGAAATTGATTCGACGCACTGCTTTGGCGCTGACTGTGGCTGCTCTGGCCAGCCCGCTGGCCATGGCCCAATCCGCACCCAAACTGAAGGTTGGGCTGATGTTGCCCTATACCGGCACTTTTGCAGCCTTGGGCGTAGCCATCGAAAACGGCTTCAAACTCTATGTGAGCGAACAGGGCGGCAAGTTGGGTGGGCGCGAGATCGAATATTTCAAGGTGGACGATGAATCCGCGCCACCGAAAGCGACTGACAACGTGAACAAGCTGATCAAGCGCGACAATGTGGACGTGCTCATTGGTAGCGTTCACTCGGGCGTGGCCATGGCCATGGCCAAGGCAGCCAAGGAAAGCGGCACGCTGCTGATCGTTCCCAACGGTGGTGCTGATGCAATCACTGGCCCGATGTGCGCTACCAATATCTTCCGCAGCTCTTTCTCCAACTCGCAACCTGGTTATGCCATGGGCGAGGTGGTAGCCAAAAAGGGGCACAAGACCGCGGTCACCATCACCTGGAAATATGCTGCTGGCGATGAGTCGGTTGGCGGCTTTAAAGAAGCCTTCGAAAAAGGGGGTGGCAAGGTAGTCAAGGAGCTGGCTGTACCTTTTCCTAACGTTGAATTCCAAGCCCTGCTGACCGAAATCGCAGCCCTCAAACCGGATGCGGTCTACACCTTCTTCGCCGGTGGTGGTGCGGTCAAGTTCGTGAAAGACTATGACGCTGCAGGTCTCAAAAAGACGATTCCCCTCTATGGCGCTGGCTTTCTGACCGATGGCACCCTAGAGGCACAAGGCGCTTCTGCCAAAGGACTCTTAACTGCGCTGCACTACGGCGATGAACTCAACGTTCCCAAGGACAAGTCGTTCCGGCTCGCCTATGCGAACACCTTCAAGATGCAGCCTGACGTGTATGCGGTTCAAGGCTACGATGCAGCCCAAATGCTGGGTATTGGTCTGAATGCCGTCAAGGGTGATGTCAGCAAGAAAGCCGATATTGCTGCTGCCCTGCAAAAGGCAAAAATTGATAGCCCGCGCGGCGTATTCACGCTGTCCAAGGCCCATAACCCGGTTCAAGACTTTTATCTGCGGCAAGTTGATGGCAACTCCAACAAGGTTGTGGGCATCGCCAGCAAGGCACTAGCCGACCCTGGCCGTGGCTGCAAGATGTAATTGCTCTAGCACCGTTAACCAAGGTTGGACTTGCAAAACCTGCAAGGGTTTCCCACAGGTCTGCAGGTCTGAACTTGGGGTAAGCGCTACGAATTCAGGTCACAGTTATCTTTTCCACTGAGCAGATTCACCACCATTCATGGAACTCGCCACCTTTCTCATTCAATGCCTGAACGCCTTGCAGTATGGCTTGCTGCTATTTCTGGTGGCGTCGGGTTTGACTTTGATTTTCGGCATCATGGGTGTCATCAACCTGGCGCATGGCAGTTTCTACATGATTGGGGCGTACATGGCTTATGCGCTGGCACCGATTGTAGCCAACACTTTTGGCGGCGGCTTTATCTCCACCCTCATGGTGGGTCTGGTGCTCTCAGTCCTGCTGGGCTATGTGCTCGAATGGACCTTTTTCAGTTTTCTCTATGAGCGTGAGCACCTGCAGCAGGTGCTGATGACCTATGGACTGATTCTGATCTTTGAAGAGCTGCGCAGCATGCTGCTGGGGGATGATGTGCACGGGGCGCCAATGCCCTCTTGGCTGTCCGGCTCCTTTGCGCTGGGCGAGATCATGACCTATCCAATCTATCGATTGTTCGTCTCGGGGGTTTGTCTGGCCTTGGCGCTGGGCATGTATCTGGTGTTCTCCCGTACCCGGCTGGGCATGATGATTCGCGCTGGCGCCAGCAACCGTGAGATGGTGCAGTCCCTGGGCGTGGACATCAAGTTTCTCTATCGGGTGGTCTTTGCTGCGGGGGTGGCGCTGGCAGCCCTGGCAGGTATGGTGGCAGCACCCGTTTCATCGGTTTACCCAGGCATGGGCAACCAGGTACTGATCATCTGCTTTGTGGTGGTGGTCATCGGCGGCATTGGCTCCATCCGGGGGGCCATGCTGGCGTCCTTGATGATTGGCCTGGTTGACACCTTTGGCAATGTCTTTTTTCCGCAAGCCGCTGGCGTGCTGGTCTACGTGATGATGGCACTGGTGCTGTTGTGGAAGCCTGAGGGCTTATTCAAGGCTGGTTGATTGACATGAGCAGATCTGTACCTAAATATGCTTTTGTGATCGCCGCCTTTGTGGCGCTGGCACTCTATCCGCTGGTGGCTGGAAAGTATGGCATCGACCTGATCAGCAAGATCATGGTGTACGCCATTTTTGCGCTCAGCCTGGAACTTCTAGTCGGCAGCACTGGGCTGGTCTGTTTTGGCCAGGCTGCATTTTTTGGCCTGGGTGCCTATGCCACCGTGCTGCTCTCGCCCGGCTATGAGCCAAGCTCTCTGCTGTGGCTGTTGCCTGCCGCCATGGGTGTGGCGGGTGCCTATGCCCTCTTCATGGGCGCACTTTCCCTGCGTACCAAGGGGGTCTACTTCATCATGGTCACGCTGGCCTTTGCCCAGATGGCTTTTTACGTGATTCATGACACCCCCCTGGGTGGAGGCACCGACGGCATCTATCTGAATGCCAAACCAATCATGGGGGCCTTGCTGGACCTGGACCGCCCGATGCAGCTGTATGGCTTTACCCTGGCCAGTCTGATCGGCACCTTTGGCTTGTTGGCCCTGTTGTTGCAGTCACGCTTCGGTCGCGCCTTGGCGGGCATTCGCGTCAACGAACAGCGCATGCGTGCTACTGGCTTTTCCACCTACCCGTACAAACTGGCGGCCTTTGTGATTTCGGGCGCCTTGGCTGGACTGGCCGGCTTTCTCTTTGCCGTCAAGGACGGCTTTGTCAATCCTGAAATGCTGGGCTGGCACCAATCGGGCGCTGTGCTGATCATGATTATTTTTGGCGGCCTGGGTCATCTGCGTGGTGCATTAATTGGCGCTTTTGCCTTTGTGCTGCTGCAGGAATTGTTCATGTCTGAAGCGATCTTTGGGTCATTTGCCAAGCACTGGCATCTGAGTCTGGGCCTGACCATCATCGCCAGCGTGGCCCTGCTGCCGCGTGGGCTGGTTGGATTGCCCGAGCAAATTTCTCAGCGCCTGGGTGGATTGCGCAACCCACGTCATGAGGAGGCTGAAGATGAGCTCTGAAATCCTGCTGCGGGGACTTGAATTGACTCGCCGCTGGGGCGGTGTGGTGGCCGTCAACCAGGTCTCGCTGGATCTGGAGCGCGGCACGGTGCACGCCGTCATCGGCACCAACGGCGCCGGCAAATCGACCCTGATCAACTTGCTGTCCGGTGAATACCCTCCCAGCGAAGGTCGGGTTGAATTGCTGGGCCAGGATGTCAGCAACTGGTCACAGCCGCGCCGCGCCCGTGCCGGTCTGGGGCGTAGTTATCAGCGCAACACCATTTTCCCCAGCTTCACGGTCTTCGAGAATTGCCGTCTGTCGGCCCAGGCACACTGGCAAAAGCCCTGGGCCATCTGGCAATCGGCCAGGCATTGCCCCGACAGCAGTGCCGTCGCCAGCCATGCTGCGCGCCGTGTGGGTCTGGGTGACCTGATGGATCGCCCCGCCGGTCTGCTCTCGCACGGACAAAAGCGTCAGCTGGAAATTGCCATGTGCCTGGCTACTGAGCCGCAGGTGCTCCTGCTGGATGAACCCTTGGCTGGCATGGGGGCCGAGGAAACCGATCGCATGCTGGCTTTGCTTGATGAGCTGAAGCCAGGACACGCCATTCTGCTGGTCGAGCACGACATGGATGCTGTCTTCAGAATTGCCGACCGAATTACCGTCATGGTCAACGGTTGCCAAGTGGCCAGCGGCACCCCCGAGGATGTTCGCAACAACCCTGAGGTGCAGTCTGCCTACCTCGGTGAGGAACATTGATGGCACAAGAACTGATTGTCGATGCTCATGCCATCCACGCCTGGTACGGCTCCAGCCATGTGTTGCATGGTGTGGATCTGAAGATCGCACGCGGACAGACGCTGGGGCTCTTGGGTCGCAACGGCATGGGCAAAAGTACCCTGATCCGATCCCTGATCGGGCATGTCGCCCAACGTGAGGGCAGCATTCACCTCTTTGGTCAGGATGCTACGCACGCCCGGCCGCACCAGGTCGCGCGCCTGGGCGTCGCCTATGTTCCGGAGGGGCGAAGTATTTTTCCCAACCTGTCGGTACGTGAAAACCTGATCATGGCCGCTCGACCCGGACGCGACGGACGACGGGAATGGACGCTGGATCGCATATTGACCACCTTTCCTCGACTGGCTGAAAGGCTGAACCAGATGGGCGGTCAACTCTCGGGCGGCGAGCAGCAAATGATGTCGATTGGACGCGCCCTGATGACCCACCCTGAACTGATCATTCTGGACGAGGCCACCGAAGGTCTGGCGCCTCTGATCGTGCGGGAAATCTGGCGCGTGGTCGATGACATCCGTGCTGCCGGCATGGCCACCCTGATCGTGGACCGTGACTGGCGCAAGGTGCTTGCCCGCAGCGACCGGGCCATGGTCTTGCAAAAGGGCCAGGTGGTACTGGAGGGCGACTCCTCTGTCGTCGCGAAAGACCCGGCCCTCCCCGGCTTTCTGGGCGTATGACCTGAGCGGCAAATTGGACAAACCGCACCGTCATTCAGGGACAATCTCGCCCATTCCTCTGTCGTCATAACCCCTTCCGTGGAGAAATCAATGCGTACCCAGGTCGCCATCATTGGGGCCGGCCCTTCCGGGCTCTTGCTCGGCCAGTTGCTACACACTGCCGGTATTGATGCCGTCATTCTGGAGCGACAGTCGGCAGACTATGTGCTGTCGCGCATCCGTGCCGGCGTCCTGGAACAGGTCACGATCGATCTGATGGATGAGGCGGGCGTCGGAACCCGCATGCATCAGCAAGGCCTGGTGCACAACGGCTTTGACATGCTGTTCAAGGGGCAACGCCACCGCATCAATCTGGACCGACTCACGGGTGGTCGCCATGTGATGGTCTACGGCCAGACCGAAGTGACCAAAGACCTGATGGAAGCTCGCCAGCTGGCCGGCTTGACCACGATTTACCAGGCTGACCGTGTGCAGGTGCTGGACTTTGATACCGACCACCCGCGTGTCACCTATGAGAAAGAGGGCAAGACACATGAACTGGCCTGCGACTTCATTGCCGGGTGTGATGGGTTTCACGGGGTCTGCCGCGCCAGTGTGCCGCGCAGTGCCTTGCAGGAGTACGAAAAAGTCTACCCCTTTGGCTGGCTGGGTCTGCTGTCAGATACGCCGCCAGTACATGAAGAGCTGATCTATGCCAACAGCCCGCGCGGCTTTGCCCTGTGCTCCATGCGCAGCATGAACCGCAGCCGCTACTACCTGCAGGTACCCCTGACTGACAAGGTGGAAAACTGGTCGGATGAAGATTTCTGGCAGGAATTGCGGCTGCGTCTGGACCAAGAGGCTGGCCAGCAATTGGTCACCGGGCCCAGCCTGGAAAAAAGCATCGCACCCTTGCGCAGCTTTGTCAGCGAACCGTTGCGCTTTCATCGCTTGTTCCTGGCCGGTGATGCCGGTCATATCGTGCCACCCACCGGTGCCAAAGGCCTGAACCTGGCGGCCACCGATGTGAAGTATCTGTTTGATGCCCTGCGCGAGCATTACCTGGAGAAATCCTCAGCCGGCCTGAATCATTATTCCGAGACCGCACTCAAACGCATCTGGCGTGCCGAGCGCTTTTCCTGGTGGTTCACCCAATTGATGCACCGCTTTCCCGAGGCCGGTGAAATCAACCAGAAACTGCAGGAAGCCGAGCTTGACTACCTGGTTCACAGCGATTCGGGCATGCGTACCATCGCAGAAAACTATGTCGGTCTGCCTTTGAATTTCGGCCTCTGAGACAACGCGCTTTGATTGAGACGATAAATAAGCTCGTATGCAGTCAACTGGCCCCCTCCGATTCAGGCCCTTGCAGGGCGTTCGCGTCCTGAGCCTGGCACTTAACCTGCCCGGACCGGCCGCCTTGCTGCGTTGCCGCCTGATGGGCGCGCGTTGCAGCAAGATTGAGCCCCCAGCGGGCGACCCCATGCTGGCCTTCAACCCCAGTGCCTACGCCCAACTGCATGACCATATTCGCGTCCTCAAGCTCGACCTCAAATCGAAGGCTGGTCTGTCACGCCTGCATCAGGCATTGACGCGTTGCGATGTGCTGCTCACATCCTTCAGACCTTCAGCACTCAGGCGACTGGGTCTGGGCTGGCGTGCACTGCACCGCACCTACCCCCAGCTGAGTCAGGTGGCCATCGTCGGGGGGCCTGGCGCTCAGGCTGAAATCCCGGGCCATGACCTGACCTATCTGGCCGAACACGATCTGGTCAGTGAGCTGAACCTGCCCACGACCCTGTTTGCCGACATGAGCGGAGCCCTGATGGCCAGCGAGGCGGTGCTGCAGGCAGTGCTGCACCAGCGCATGCATGGGCAAGGGGTCTACCGTGAGGTGGCCCTGTCCCAGGCGGCTGCCTGGCTTGCCCTGCCTCGGGCTTGGGGACTCACCCAAGCCAAGGGGGTGGTGGGCGGTGCGCACGCAGGCTACAAGGTGTATGCCTGCAAAGACGGGCGTGTCTGTGTGGCTGCGCTGGAGCCGCACTTTGCCAAGGGTCTGTGTGAAGCTGCGGGCATTTCAGCCAGTGACTTCAAGGCCATGAACGCAGCGACAACCCACCAGGCATTGACAAAGTTCTTTCAATCCCGAACCTGCAAACAACTGGAAAAGCTGGCCAGCCAGAACGACCTGCCACTGCACACCCTGCCGCGCTGAACGGCCCTACTCCCTATCACGCTGTCGCCAATGAAATTGGTTCGAAAGTCTCTCGTGGGAGGGTCACCGCTCAGGGCGTAATAAATTTTCTGGCTTCAACCCCTGCGGGCTGGACCAGACCGGTTCGTACGGCTAACG
>Ga0129336_10001176_pt1 | contig 15726 bp, 19 predicted proteins | sample CPB6_02_DNA_FD_96878 | JGI IMG/M metagenome (GOLD analysis project Ga0129336, IMG submission 96878) | Freshwater to marine salinity gradient microbial communities from Chesapeake Bay, USA - CPBay_Sum_0.6_0.2_DNA | ecosystem: Environmental > Aquatic > Marine > Coastal | place: USA: Chesapeake...
AGCTTGAGTATACTCTTCTTTCACCATTTGACGAAGACGATCGTGCGAAATTCTCATATTACCTCTTTAGCAAGTCATAAAGACACATGCTTAAATATAACGATCAAAAAAAAGCGCTCACATGTGTGAGCGCTTTTCAACTTTGTCAAAGGTGACGCTTTATTTCACTTTGACTTCAATAGTTTTGGGCGATAATTCCTTGACTTTTGAAAACTTCAGCAACAGAACACCGTCTTCTAGCGTTGCCGAGACAGTTTCGGGATCGTATTCTTTCGACAACCTATAAGAATGTTTGAAATCTTCTCCTCTTAGTTTACCGCTGATAGTAATCAATCTATCTGAGATTTGGACGTTGAGATCCTTTGATTTGACTCCGGGAAGATCCAATGAGAGCTCCAGGCCGTTGTCGACCGAATTGGCTCGGTACGAAGAAAGCCTTGAACTCCATGTGGGAGCATAAAGGTCATCCAATAAACGGAATGCATCAAATGTGCTGAAGGGCTTCAACATTGAATCGTTATATCTCGAAAGCATTTCTAATTCTCTCCTTGTGAGTTCCTCAATTGCCTCACAATCCTATGATAATCATTGTTTCGAGATGTGTAACCCCCTATTTTTATTTCATGACATCAATTTAAACTGAAGATCGCCTATGGTAGAAGTATTTTGTCCTTCTACCTGTCTAGCTTCTGCCTCTGCCATGTACTTCTGGTGCATCTCCTCAACTGCGACGACATAAGCAGGATCTAGAGTCATTGTGTCTGGCTCGGTGTGATCTGGAATGAGCCTGACCTGTCTCATGAGGTCCGCTCCATCTACCCCAAAGAGCACTGCTTCTTGAAAGATCTGCACCATTCTCATCGCAACTGCGTCTGAAATCTTGTAACTCTTATTATCCATATCATTCTCCTTTTCTTTCATAATACATCACCAAAAACGTTGGCTTTCAATTTTTAATAGACCAGAATCAGATAGCTTGTGAAGGACTTCCTTCGATATCTGTTCCTTGGATTGCTTGCAATCTATGACATGTCGTTCACGAGGTTTCTCAGCCGCCCACTCTCTATATCCTTTTCGGACTTTGGACTGCAACTCAGAGTCGGCCTCATACACATCTTCTGCTTCATGTTTGTGAGCATCGCCTAAAAGCACGAACGTAATATCGGGTCTATAGAGGACACCATACATCTTTTCTACCGATTCTCGACTCAATCCTTCGGCCATCCCATAGACAATCGTAGAAGGACTCCAACGATCGAATATAATGTAATCATATCGATGGCCCAGTTTCACCAGATCGAACGTCTGAAAAATCCATCTATTTAGACATTGAAGTCCTTGGAATATTTTCGGCAATTTCTTGGCGAGGCCATTCCGTAACATCCAGTATATCAATCGATATGTGAAGTTTCCGGCAATCGGGACTTCTACGATGGTGGCAGACTGCCCATGAGAGACCAACCAATCGCGAAGTTTGGCTGCCTGGGTGGCCTTGCCGACCCTATCTGGTCCTTCTATTACTATGAATCTCATTTGGTCTCCAGGTTCACTCGAAAGGCTGGACGATCTCGCCATCTTTTACGAAACCAAAGGCCTCAAGAGTGGAATTGAAGCGATCGGTCTCTTTGACCTGTTGTAGCATTTGGCGCGCAATGTCTCTGATTTCTACTTGAGCATGCATGGAATACCTGAGCTTCAAGAAGTGGGCGAAGCTTCTGAAATTGAACATGACATCAGCAGTGATTTGATTGCCATAAGGAAGATAGAGCCTGGCAGATTCCTTAGCACGTTTGCGGGAGATACCTTTGGACACCAATCTCTCCAGGGTTTGATGGTATTTCTTGAGAGCATCTTCCATGTGCCAAATGTAGAGTTGTCTTTCATGTGTATCCCAGTCATAGGGGACATAGAATTTATCGTCCTTGAGTTCTTTGTAACGGGCGGATTCAGCGTTGACCGAAACACCGATACGATGTTTAAGGATGTGGATATGACTAGCGAGATCTGATGTGACCAGAAAGTGGATCGATGATTTTTCGAAGGGAGTTTCATGTCCATTTTCTGCTAACATTTTCAGAAGGTTTGGTATCCTACCTCTTTTTTCATCAGATAAATCTCTGGATGTAGATGTCCAAGCAGAGAGTGCATGAGCCTCATCATTTCCATAACAACCCATGAGTTCAACTTTGTTGGTATATTCTTGATCTTGAGTCACAGGAGGTATAGTAATACCTGTTCTCCAGATTTACACCGTTAATGCTCTTCGACTTCACACTCGTATTTCTTGCAGAATTGTTTCATGTCCTCTATTGTGATTCGGCTTGACATGCCACGAGCGTCATCAAACATGAGTGTACCGGGTTTTTCACTGTGTTCAAGCCCCAACGAGTGACCGATCTCATGAGCAACCACCATCTTACAAAATGTCGGATCCCATAGTCTGTCGACCACGAGGTAAATTTGGGATGCCTCAGCACCTTCGCTGTAAAAACCATAGAGAGTTCCCATACCGATTCTGTCGAGGACGATGACGCCGGCAGAAGAGGAGAGGAGTCGACTCACGATGATGTGATCTTTTCCAAGTTCTTCCGGAAAGTCGGCCCGCTCAGAAACCTCTTTGAGTTCCAGCTGCACCATACCCTGGGCCGCTCGGACCCACGCTGTTGACGCACGAGAGAGGCACGTCTTTTCGTGGAGAGTAAATGTAGAATCCACGTATAAGAATTTCTTGACTGCCACGGGAACTCGAGAAGAATCGATCAACTCGGCTTCTATCGACGAAACTATGTTCTGCGTGGTGGCGAAGAGGAGAGCAGAAATGCAGAAGATGCTCAATAACCGTTTATAAAACTTCCGCATGAGGACTCCTTATCTTCTATGAAATAGATATGAGTCCTAATGAGAAATTTATACTTGTCTCATGAAATCAAGTAGCTTCTCTTCCAAGAGACTCTTGATTTCAGGTTCCAACTTTTTACAAACTTCGTTTGCCACTTCAAACTTCTTTTTTTGCTGAATAGCATCCGAACAAGTTTGTAAAATATGATTGTTAAGATGGTGTTTTAGATTGACTATAGCGGCCTGTGCCACTTCACTTAAAGCGAAGTCAGGAATTCCCTTGGCATAATCTTCCTTGAGAATCGTCCTGACTTCGCTTCTAATTAATCGTCTCAATGATTTATCGTTCATTTCGAACGATAAATAGGAACTCAGAAGTTATTTGTCACCCACATTTACTGTTCCCACAAGCCTCACAGGTGACACATCCTTCCTTATACACAAGAGACTCAGAACCACATTCTCCACATTTCTTATCAGATGAAGACTTGGTTCCATCAGGAATATACCCTTTCAAAACCCTCGCGATCACCTTTGAGAAGCTTTGCATGTCACTGTGCTTGTCCTTCTGGAGTTGTTCCACCACATATTGGACCGGGATTCCATGACGAAGTGCCAATGAAAGCGAACGAGTGAATGCACCATGGAGAGGATTCGCAAACAACTCGACCACATCCTTGAAGATAAGCTCGTCATCGTCTCCCACCGGAATTCGGAGGTTATATGTGGCAACGCCATCCTTCTTACCATTCTTCACCAGTGTAGCCGTCTTTGCCTTCTTTGGTACCTCGACGTGTGATGATAGGCCGCAGAACACCTCATAAGGTTTCTCTTCAAACTTTCCGACCAAGACAAGATAGCTCTCGGGACCCTCAGGACCCTTCACGTTAATTCGATGAATATCACAAGGTAATTCCTTCGGTCTCTTTGGCGCGTGATTTTCTGTGACACTTGCAGGTTGTGCAGATGGATCTGCCTTGTCCTTCTTCGGCTCTTCTGCCACTAGGACACCGCTTCGACAACCATCTCGATAAACAGTGAATCCCTTGCAGCCAGATTCCCATGCAGACATATAAACCTGTGCAACCGTCTCACGAGTCGTGTCATTCGGGAGGTTGCAAGTTTTGCTTAAACTGTGGCAAACCCAACGTTGAGCAGCTGCCTGGAGTTCGACCGACATAGGCCAGTCGACATCATTTGAAGTTGCCTTCCAATAAGGAGATTCTTCAACAACGTCACCTTTGCCAGTGACTTCCATCCATTTCTTGTAGCCGTGATGGTAAACCTTGTATTCCTGCCATTTGTCACCGAGGGCATCAACAAAGTCTACTCGAGATGTTACATCAGTAGACGTGATCTTCTTCCTACGAGTATAGGATACGAGGAACGCGGGTTCAATTCCGCTGGTCGTTTGAGTGAGACATGAAACAGATCCTGCTGGAGCAGTTGTTGTAAGTGCAATGTTCCTTCGACCGAACTTCTTGTACTTTTCGCGGAAAGGAACCGGAAGATGACCAACAACTTTTTCCACGAAAGGATGATCCTTTTCAGACTCAAGATTAAACACCTGAAATGGACCACGTTCTTCAGCCATGGTGATGGTAGAGCAATATGCGTTGGTCTCCAGCGCCTTATAGATCTCTTCGGTCTTCTCTACTGATTCCTTTGAACCGTAGCGAACGTTAAGATACGCGAGTGCATCACCAAGGGCTGTGACACCGAGACCAGTCCTGCGACCTTTCATGGCAGCCTTGCGGATCTTCCACCAGAGGTTGATTTCGGGCTTCTTGACGTCTTCTGCTTCTGGATCTTTTTGAATCTTTTCAATGATGGTATCGACCGCGGCAAGTTCCAGGTCGACCAGATCATCCATCAGTCTCTGAGCAACCACTACTGCCTTCGAGAAGCGGTCATGGTCAAATGTTGCCTTATCAGTGAATGGATCATTGACAAACTTGGCGAGGTTGAGGAGAAGCAAGCGGCAGCTATCATACGGAGAAAGCACGATTTCTCCACAATTGTGAACAAGAAGATCATTTGCAAAAAAATTATGAACATTGTTCACTGTCAAATCATAAACGTCTTCGTTATCAACTTTAGAAATGTCCGTCACTTCATCCCAGACAACAACATTTTCAACCATATTATCCATTCGATTTCTCCAAATTTCTAATCATTTTCCACTCGCCAAGAACTTCAAAAGAAGTTTTTCCTATTAAGGAGAACAACTCTTCAGTTATTAACTTTGAATTGATATCTGAATATTCTAATTTAAACTTTTCGAACTTATCAATTCTGTCCATCGATCCGTTCGCCCACTTCGACTTTATTTCAATCACGCTATCCAAACGATCATTAATGAATATGAAAAAATCCGGTCTATAGTACCTTCCGTCGGAAAGCAAATAACTTCTAACTTCTACGTCCCAAACGACATTTTGGGAATCTAGCCAATTTGCATAACCATATTCCCAAGAACTTCGAAGCCAAACATATTTGTTTTTTGATTTGTTGAAATACCAACCGCACAAATGGTGTTTATTCTTCTTGTCGCTGTCAATATTTTTTGAAGTCCAGTCAGTCCATGGATTCGACTTTTTGGCTCTTTCTGATCTTAATTTCTTTAAGCTATCTGTTACACATGACGTGCCAGTTCTTTTTTCTATACCCAAAACATCGAATATGGTTCTAAGACGTGTATAAGAAACATTTCCAAGTTCTTTACTAAGAAGTTTAAAACCCATTCCACGCTGATGATAAAGATGTTCTAAATTTTTCGTCAATTTTTGACTATCTTCATGGTCTTTATTGATAAAGAAACTCGAGGTCATAAATCCTCCCTTGGATCTAAATGTTCTCTTGGGAGAGCTACAGGCAATTATTTGAATTAGGTCTCGAGTTTCTTTTATCATCTCTTCTTCGTTTATCAGATGTTCGTACATAACTAATCCTTGTTGCAATAAATACATACAAGGATTAGTTATTTTCGTTTATTTTATTGAAAGAATTTTATCGCCTTTTTGTAAGGATCCTGCTTCGATCCATCCTCTTTGCGTATAAACTCGATGGTCAGGTGTTAATCTAATTTTTTTACCTGCTTTAGTTGTAAGTTGCAATATCTCAGCATTTTCTTTCGTTTTGAACGCAGTAGCGCTATTGTTGACAACAGTACTTGTTTCAGTGTCAAAAGATCTAACAAAAAATTGTGCGTTATTTTCGGCCAACTCTTTGACCGTCTTCGGACCGGCATTAGTTTGAACTACAGTATCTCCTGTTACACATGGATTTGTTGACACCGATCCGAATCCTTGATCAACATATGCCTCAGTCGGTGTATACTTCTTCACGGTGTCCCAGAAAAGAAGACCAGGTTCTGCCGAAGTCCACGCAGCATCGATGATCTGATCCCAGACCTGCTTGGCTTTCACGACTCGAGTAACCTTTGCATTTTCTGGTTTCTCCGTGACAGGCCAGCGCAGAGTATATTCGGCATCGTCCTTGACCGCCTGCATGAAGTCATCGGTGAGACGGATGGAGATGTTGGCACCAGTTACCTTCTTGAGGTCTCTCTTGATGTTGATGAAGGTTTCAATTTCAGGATGATTGACCGAGATGGTAAGCATAAGAGCTCCGCGTCTTCCTCCTTGTGCAACCTCTCGACAGGTATTAGAGAATCGTTCCATGAAGACGCCGATGCCATCGGTGGTACCTGCAGCGTTGGCTGTGTTCATGCCCTTGGGACGGATGGTGGAGATGTCGAATCCAACACCGCCTCTTCTCTTCATGATTTGAGCTTGTTCCTGATCGGAGAAGAGGATACCACCGTAGGAATCTTGTGGTGAATCAATGACAAAGCAGTTCGAAAGTGACTGGAGTTTATACGGATTGCCCATCGCCGACATGGGTGAACCTTGAGGCACGATCTCCCAACGCGAGAGATAACCATAGATTTCCTCTTCGGAGAGAGGGTTCTTATATTTGGATTCTATACGAGCAAATTCTTTGGCGAGTCTACGATGCATGTCATCGGGCGTGGCTTCAAGCAATTCTCCATTTTCGTTTCTGAGGGCATATTTTGAGATAAAAACTGATGCTGCGAGTTCATCGCCACTGAAATATTCGACTGATTTTGCAAAAGATTCTTCACTCGTGTGTGTCATACAAGATGCTCCTTGGGATGGATAACTATACTACATGGTCATGGAAGAAGCCACCGACGAATCTTCAGAAGTTGATTTTCCGTTGGGGAATTCTTTTTTCAATTCTTTCCACTTCTGTCGCAAGGCTTGCTTTTGGGCTTCTTCATTGGATGTAGAGGCTTGATCAGGAGACTCGGAATCTCCGGTCACTTCAAACTTTGATCGAGCCGTGTCCATCTTGATTGGGAAGATGAGACCATCTCGACCAGCTCTGTTCTTTGCCACATAGAGTCGACCCCAACCACTTGCCTTCTCATGAGGTCGACGTGACACTGAGACAATTAGATCACAAATCATGGCCTTACCATATGCCTCTGACATATTGGTCATATCGATGACCTCTGCGTTGGCTCCTTCCTTGTTGGACTGAGAAGCCGTCCAGATTGGGACTTGAAGGTCCATGGCGAGTCCACGAAGTTCTTCATAGACGAGTTTGAGTTCGTGTCGAAGAGAATCGAATTGTCGAGTTGACCTCATGATGTCTGCGTAGTCAATGATGATGATGTCAGGTTTGAAACCTTTGAGGTCGAGCCTTTCGATGTGAGACCTGATTGTGTAGATTGAAGCTGTGTTGGTGGGATATTCTTTGATGAAAAGACGACCAAGACGGTTGTCTTCGTAATATTTCTTCACGTCTTCCTTTCGATCCATGACTTCGTTTGAATCGATGTCACAGAGGTTGGAATCGTATCGAATGCCGACGGCCGTCTCAGAGAGTTCGAAGGTATAGTGGAGGACGTTCTTTCCTTCGCGAAGAGCATTGGCACCAATCATGGTAAGCCAATGACTCTTGCCAGAACCCGAAGCACCGACGACGCAGAGTAGCTCACCCTTTCCAGAACCACCATTGAGGATCTCTTTCTTATCCAACTCTGGAATGCGAGTGGGAATCGTGTCTCTCTTCAATTTGGTGAAGCGTGCATCCATTTCATTGAAGAAGTCGTGACCAACAGAAGGAGCAGTTCCGACCTGTACTGCTCGTTTGATGGTTTCAACGATAGATTCATATTTGTTGGCCTGCATCTGATCTACGGCATTCTCAAGAGCCTTCTTCAGAGCCTGCTTTCGACAGAATTCCAGGGATCGATCTTTGATGTATTGAAGGTCGCCAGGGTCCGGATTGGATTTCATCCTCTGGAGATAATCTATGATCTGATCGCGAAGGATTATGTCAGTTCCCACCTTCAGGTCGTCTCGAATGATTGTGACCAAGAGTTGCAAGGTTGGAAACACCTTGTATTTCTTTGAATAGGCGAAGTACCTCTCGGCAAGGAACTTGAGATAGTTTACCTCGAAATATGAGATGTCAACGACTTCCATCATTTGTTCGGCGAATTTGCCGTCGACGAGGAGAGCTTGGCAAAGCTTTTCCTGGAATGATTTACCAAATTGGCCGAATGACGCGCCGCCGTTGTTATTTTTGTTTTGTTCAGAATCAACCATTATTGCGCTCCGAGATGTAACTCATACCTTCGACACATGACATGTCATAATAGAAACCCTCGAAATCGAAGTCTGTGATGCCTTCTTTTATGAGCTTCTTGATCATGCCCACCTTATTGACCTGCGGCTTGAATGTATCAATCACGTAATCGACCTTCTTCATTTGTTCATGAGACAACATGCTTCCGTCCAAGTGGACCAGCTGCCAATTTCTTTTGATTTCTTCTGCGTTCTCCCAGACTCTCTTGTATATTGCGCTTTCGTTCATACGACTGGCTGCATAGTCAATGACATCCTGAACGAGGATCAATTTTTCTCCGCCCAACATGGGAAACTTATTAGTGGCAGTTTTAAATCCTACGCCTTTTATTCCAGGTATGTTGTCGCTCGAATCGCCACATATGCACTTGGCGACTGCGAAGTTTTCGGCAGTTATCCTGAATTCTTCGAAGACCTTTTCGACGGTGACGAAACCTTTTTTGTGTAGTGAATAGATTCTAGTAGAATTATCCAATAGCTGATACATGTCCTTGTCAGAAGACACGATCACCTTATCCTTTTCGCGAAGGGGACCTTTGCACAAATAAGATACGACATCATCACCTTCACAATCAGAGACGTAAATTTGGCATACGGGAGTACACTTGAGAACGTCCAACAGAGTTATGAGTTGATGTTGTTTATTCTCTTCCGAATCCGGAATGTCATCGCCATAAAATCTATTCAACTTTTCTGGTCGACGATTTAGCTTATAATCAGGGTATAACTTCCTACGTCTTGAAGAACCGCCACCTTCCCAAGTGACGTAAACCTGGGAAGGCTGAAATTCTCTGCACAGTCTCTGTAACGTCTTCAAGAAGCCTACGCAACCTCCCATTTGATGGCCGTGTGATGACATCTGAGGGAAGGCCGCGTAGGACCTAATAAACATGTTGAGACCGTCAATTATGAAAACAGGTCGTTGCATACCAGATTATAGGATCTGGGATGCGATTAAACACCCTCTTGCCACGGCGTGAAGAGGATCGACGGCGTGGCGAACTTCCTTGACGGGCAGAGGGAAATCGTTCTCCTTCAGTTTCTTCTCGAAATGTTGGACGAATCCTTTTGCCTTTGTTGTTCCGCCGGCGACCACAACAGGAAGCGGATCCTTGAATTTTGGAAGTGCCTTGTGTCCTTCCATCGCAGCAGCAAGTTGTTTAGTGGTGTAGTCAATGAGTCGATCGTAATATGAAGACACCGCGGCGAGTACCTGATTGTCATTGGGCTTACCAACAGTGAATTCTCCAGCTTCCTTCTCTGCCTGGACGATAGAGTCAGTTTCTCCTGTCGCCACGGCCGCCATGCGATCGATCCAGTCTCCAGACTTTGTGGTAGAGAACTTGACGACAGGTTCACCATTCAGCATCACGCAGACGTTAACCATGCCAGCTCCCCACGATAGACAAACGCCAGTGTAGTCATCCTTCTCAAGTTCGGAATAGCAAAGTGCCTCAGCCTCATTGATTGCCTTAGCATCATAACCACATTCATCGAGGACCTTCTTCACAACATCTTCATGGTATCCAACATCAAAGTCATCATCCTCCTGATCCACAGGTTGTGCTGGAATGCAGAACACCAGCTTCTCGCCTTTCTTCGCTGATTTTCCTGCAACCTCCTTAAGGATGTAAGAGAGGACTCGGCGAGCGTCTTTCTCTTTTGCAGATACAACGCCTTTGAACATGGGTCTTTTGGCGGAATCGTTCCTCTCAACGGCCTTCTCGATGGCATCTTTGCCGAGGATGATGAATGAACCATCTGCGTCCTTGACGAAGATCTTTCCAGCAAGACCCTTCTCGATCATCTTCGCCGCGATGGGTGTCGTAGGCTTAATGACGTAGAAGGCATCCCTGAAGTCTTTGTATTCAACGTTGCCTGATTTGTCCTCTGAAGATAAAACGATGAAAGATGTACCTACGTCCAGTCCTTTAGCCATTTACTTACCTTTCTTTAGTTGAGACAATTTATTCTTAGCACTTGTTATATCATCAGCGGTGACTGACTTTTCGCCGAGTTCAAGTTCTTCCGTCTTAGAAAAATTTACGTCAACGTCAACTACGACCTTAGATTCATCTATCGACACCGATTTTTTTGATTTACCTGACGTGCGTTTTTCATTGTTGACAGTGAAACTATCAGACCCGTGAGAACCTAAAAATTTGAAAATAGTATCGACACGTCCTGTGATATAACCCAAGACGAAAAATAAACAAGAAACAAAAACGCACAAAAATAATGTCACCATCATCATCATATCCAATAGAGTCTTAGAATTACAACATTCGTCCTGCGAGAAAGATACATAGAATTATGAATGAAAATTTAGTTAGGCAATTCATCAAAGAATCCATCCTACAAGAAAAGATCCGAACCAAGAAGGGCGTGAAGAGTGTGGCGGGAGAAAGATTCAGTTTTGACCGTTTCAAGAATCTTGGGACAAGACAGGCGATGTTGTCATACGCCAGCATTTTTCTAAATGAAATCGGAGGAGGCTCCCTTGAGGAAACAGGAACTTCGAGAAAAGCATTCGTTTTTTCTGGGAACAAAGTCCTAAAGGTCGCCAGGAATGAAGCTGGAATTGCCCAAAACGAAGCCGAAGTAAAAATAAGCCAAAATGCAAAAAAATATGGTGGCGATGTAGTCACAAAAATTTACGATTGGGATCCTGAATTCAAGTGGCTCACGGCGGACACCGTAAAAGTCAACAAGATAAATTCAGAAAAAACTTTTTATGAATTGTCTGGTTTGTCATTCGACACGTTCAAAGATATCATGCGATCTGCCAAGACAGCCTCGGAAGCCATGAAGATGGCCTATGATGAAAATTCCAATCCTTCAGAGGAACCGGTAAAGACAGAATCTGAATGGTACGAAGACTATAGGAGAAGAAGCAAGGCATCACTCTTCATGAAGAACATCATGAGACTTGTGGCAGAAAATGACATGATGCTCGGAGACGTATTGAAACTGGATCATTGGGGAGTCTTAAATGACAAACTCATGTTGCTTGACTACGGATTCACCTTTGACGTTTTCGAGAAATATTACAAGGGTAAAGTTGTGCTTCCCGAAGACCTATTTGGTGAACCCGGAGCCAAACCAAGTACCAAGCCAGCGAAACCTGAGGTTCCTGAAGCCTTCAAAGATGTTGGATTGAAGAGTCCAGATGATGAAGCGACTCGTCCAGGGGGTAGAGTCAGAAATGATTATGCAACTCTACCCTCTAGATAAGTGATAAAGATCTTACTTTCCCGTACTTCCGAATCCGCCTTCGCCTCTTTCGGTTTCACCCAGCTGGTCTCGCTGCATGAATTTGACTTGGGCGACAGGTGTGAATAATAGTTGGGCAATCCTATCGCCTATTTTCACCGAATATTCCTGGGTGGAGTGGTTCATCAGGATGACCTTAACCTCCCCGCGGTAGTCGCTATCTAAAATTCCCGGTGCATTCAACACCGTAATACCATTTTTTGCAGCCAACCCCGATCGAGGACAGACCAATCCAGCAAACCCGTCTGGAATTTCCAAGAACAATCCTGTGCCGACCAAACGCCACTCTCCTGCTGGAATGGTTACTTGTTCTACTGCGACCAGATCACATCCAGCGGAGCCGGCTGTTTGATAACGAGGTTTGAGGGGTGCAACGTAATTTACCCAAGGTTCCATTCTACTCATCTGAATCTACCTCGTCATTCTTATCAGGTTCAGCAACGTTTGAGGAATTAGTGTATGCTGCATCGATTGCAGTCATGATGTACTTCCTGTATTTTTCATCCTTCATAAGTTCTCCAAATTCAGCTTTGTAGAACTTCTTCTCAGCGAGGACAACACCATCCTTCTCGTCGTTGACCATAAGCTCCTTCCAGGCTCCTTCACCGCTGATGTTGACCTTGATTCCATCCCGAACAACGCCACCATTCTCCTTGCAGAAACTACGGACGGTGTCAAAGATGTACTCGTCTTCCACGATGCCCTTTCCAAAGATGATGTCAAATTCACATTTCTTGAATGGAGGTGCGACCTTATTCTTCTTCACGGTTGCAATGACGTGAATGCCGATGACATTGCCGGCCTTATCCTTGACGGGATTACCGCTGGTCAATGAAACTCGAATAGATGAGTGGAATGGGATTGCCTTTCCTCCTGGTGTAACAGTCGGATCCCCATACATCACGCCAATCTTTTCACGAATCTGATTGTTGCAGATTAGCGTTACGTTGTTCTGACCGATGACTCCAGTTATCTTGCGCATACCCTTCGATATGACGCGTGCTTGAAGACCGATTGTGTTATCTTCGTATTCGCCCTCCAGTTCGGCTTTTGGAGATGTCGCGGCGACTGAATCCCAAACGACCACGACGGGTACGTTCTTTTCAAGAACTTGTTTTGCCTTGAGAATGGTAGATTCGATGATCGCGAAAACTTCTTCAGTACAGTGAGAATCGCAATACACGAATCTCTTCTTTATGTCTATGCCCATCGTGGCAAGCTTCTGTACGGGTGTGGCATTTTCGGTATCGATGTATACGACAAGACCACCCATGCGTTGTGCAACTGCCGCCGCGTGATATGCGAGGTGAGATTTGCCGCTAGAAGGTGGACCGCTGATTTCAATGATTCGACCTTCAGGATAACCGCCGTCCGCTGAATTCTTGATAGCATAGTTGAGTTGAATAGATCCTGTATCGATCCAACGTTTCACTATTGTAGGAGCATCCATCTCAGATAAGTTGAATGCCACTCGAGTTCCAAATTCTTTGTTGATGGAGGATATCAAGTCCTTCATCATATCGTCGACGTCGTTCTTCTTCGAAGGCTTGGTCTCCGAAGTTTGCTCTTCAAGCGATGACTTTTCTTTCTTTGCCATGAATCCTCCATTAGAAAAGAATCGGGCGAGGTGGTTGGCCTCGCCCAATATCGATTGTTAGACTATCACTCGTCGCCCATCAAGTCGGCGAATGCATCATCGAGAGATTGCTTCTTGGTTGTCTCTTGCTTCTTCTGCGGTTTCTTTTCGACTTGTGGAGTCGCCTTGACCTCAGAAACAAGGTTGTCAAGTTCATCAGCCGGAGCAGCCCCGCGACTCACGCCACCTTCCTGTGAAGGTTCGGAAGAGCCACCGTTCAACCAGTTGTTCAAGACAGTTTCTATCTCTTGGGTGGACTTGAGACGATACATGTCATCGAGATTAGGAATGGATCCAAGCCATTTTTGAGCAACCGCAGAATCATCATGCAATTTTGAAGGTCTGCGAGCCGGATCGACCATCGTATCATTGAATTGCTTGCCTTGCGCCTTCGAGATAGTGACCTTGAGGTCGAAGCCTTCTGTCGGAGAAAGGATGTCGCCTACGTCCTCATCGAGGAAGAATCCAAGCATACGCTGATAGACAATCTTACCGAAAGCCCAGACCTGAACGCCTTTATCTTCCTCTCCACGAACAATGACTGGAGCATAACATCGCATCTTTGGTTGAAGCTTCTTCGCGAGGAGTCTGTCATCAGACTTGCCGCTGCTATACAGCTTACGAATCAAATCATTGATCGGATCTGGTTTGCCGAATTGATTCGGCGCCAAGATACCAGCATTTTCTCCGATATAATAGAACCATCTTTCCATGAATGGTTGGCCATCTTGAGTGGTGGGCCATGGTAAACAACGAATCTTATATTCTCCAAGACCAGGCTTCCACATCTGGATGGAAGACGTCTTCTTCACGCCACTCAACTCCGCCACACGACGCTTAATTGCTTCTAGGTCAATTGCCATTTCCGTTTCCTCTTCCTTTTTGCTCGAGGAGGACCGCGACAGACGAGGCACCATGCTTCGACGTTCGCTGCTCCTACGAAACTTCACCCTATCATCCGTTTCCGTTATTGTTCACTCGACAGGAAAAATATTTTTTCAATCATTTCCAGCGAATAAACTCTTTCTTTTTACCTTTGAATTTTTTCCCAGGCTTGACGGGCTTTTCACCTGCGGCCATCGCTGGAGCTCCTAATGGAGCAGTATATCCAGCGATATTTGCAGCTAAGCTTACTTCTTCGACCTCATCGGATGTTTCTTCACTCTGGCTTTTGGAGTCAGAGTTTTTGCCATCTTTAGGAAGAAGTTGTTGGGCGACACTGGCGCCCCTCGTCTCCTCGAGGACTTCAAGGATATATCTCTTCAAGAGATCTTGCATGCAATAAATACGAATGAGCCCTAGATGATTGCCTGCTTATTTTTCTCTAGCTTTTTCTGCAATTTCATGTTCCAAATCATGTTACTGTAGGTGACGCTAGACGGGATGATGTCTTTTCTGATTTGAACTCTCGGTACGCCATTGAATAATTGAGGTATATCGGTACGCACATAACCCGCCGGCTTGAATCTAGCTTCGAACTCCCTGGAAGCGTTCTTGCCAGAAAGAACCTTGCCGTCAAAGGTGTAATTCTTGAAGTGTCCCGAGACAAGAGGTAGATTAAATCTGCTAACGTGGAGGATAGCTTTGGGTTGATGCTTTTTCAACAAGCCCTCGACGAATGACCACGGTTCTCTAATGTGTTCAAAAATCTCATAAAATAGATAAAAATCGGCCTTGGGTTGAGACGAGTTGAGATGCATACTAAGATTAGATGGCGAGCCAAATTCTTTGTGAAACCTCTTCGCCAGAGCTACTTGCGTCTTGTTAGACGCGTTATTGTGATAGATGACCTTCGCATCTATTCCTGCCGCGGTGAGCTGTTGGGCGAGATAGATGGAGCTGAGTCCGACACCCGCGAAATAATCGACGAAAGTCCAACCATCCCCGAATCCAGGAATCTGCTTGCGAATATCGAGGATTCCTGCGACAGTCGACCTGACGCTGCCTTTCGTCCAGTGAGTATAACACTTACATATGTCAAGCGCATATTCAGGACTAGTATAAAGCTTCTCTTCGTCGTCAGGCGTCTGTGCTGACGATACCCACTGCTCATTGAGATTCTTGTGGATGAACCAATCTTCGTCATTGGAAGTGTCGACAGCTCGTGAGAACCAGTCTTCCTTAGTAAGATCAAGTATTTCACCAGCAATACTCAAAACATGTTTTAAGACTTTTGCCCGACTGTCATTCAATGTGATCATCAGATTTTACCTCGTTGTTTAGAAGAATTCACCAACCCGAATTGGTCTTTTCCTGCATCGTCGAAATATAATCGGCAGTCATCACTGCATACACGAG
>Ga0129336_10001177_pt1 | contig 15719 bp, 15 predicted proteins | sample CPB6_02_DNA_FD_96878 | JGI IMG/M metagenome (GOLD analysis project Ga0129336, IMG submission 96878) | Freshwater to marine salinity gradient microbial communities from Chesapeake Bay, USA - CPBay_Sum_0.6_0.2_DNA | ecosystem: Environmental > Aquatic > Marine > Coastal | place: USA: Chesapeake...
AGCACGCGGCGCATATCGGGATCGCGCACCAGATCGGAGGCGCGACTGCCGGCAGCGCGGGCCACCGGCTTGCGATGACGCGGTACACGATCCCTGACCAGCACCATCGTCACTGCACCGGCGCCGCTGAGCACTCCCAGCAGCAGATACGCGAACGCGTATCCGGCATGATCGATCGACAGGCCGGCACTGACAGGACCGACAAAATCCGCGACAGCGATCACCAGCGCGTAAAGATTGAAGTTTCGCGCACGCGAATCGCCGTCCTGACCGAGAGAACCGACCAGCGACTGGATCGCGACCTGCCCGAGGATGAAGCCCAATCCGGTCACGGCCGCGCCGATGTAAAGCAGGGTCATGCTGGGAGCGATCCAGGGAATCACAACACCGACCGTGCAAACGATCATGCCCGCCATGATCGGGACCCGTGCACCGTGCCGGTCAGCGACCCTTCCCGCGGCTACCGCCAACAACAGCGGGAACACACCATAGGTGGCGAGCAGCAAGCCCGTATCAAATGGCGTCGCACCGAGATTGACCGCATACAGTGTATTGAGAACCCGCGTGCCCTTGTAGGCACTGTTCCACAGCAGCACGATACCCAGTAACTGGAATAGCGTGATGACGCGCGCAGGAGCGGCGGAAACGGAAGAGGTGGATTCAGGCATGGGCGCTCTGATATTTTACTGCAGCCCCCCCTCGGCACTGCCGCCAAGTCCATGAAGTAGAATGCGGGCTTTTCCGGCCCGTTCATGGCACTTCCCTCTCTGCGCGCTCTGCGACACCGCAACTTCCGCCTGTTCCTGGCAGGACAGATTTTCGCGCTGATCGGTTACTGGATCCAGATGATGGCTCAGGGCTGGCTGCTGTACCGCATGACGGGATCAGCGACCCTGCTGGGAGTACTGGGATTCGCCAGCAATCTGCCGATCCTGCTACTCGCGCCGCTCGCCGGCTGGTGGTCTGACCGCTGCAATCTGCATCGCACGATGTTCGTGACGCAAATACTCGAATTGCTTCAGGCCGCGACCCTGGCGACGCTGGCCCTGACAGGCGTGATCGAGGCCTGGCATATCATCGCACTCGCCATGTTCATGGGCATGATGGTGGCAATCGAGTTGCCGATACGCCACGCCTACATGCTCGAACTGGTTGAAGGCAAGGAGGACCTGCCCAATGCCATCGCGCTGACCTCGCTGATGGCGAACAGCGGACGCCTCGTCGGCCCCGCGATCGCCGGCCTGCTGATCGGCGTCCTGAGTGAAGCCTACTGTTTTCTGGTCAATGCCCTGTCATACGTCGCCGTGGTCATCTCGTTTCTGCTGATCCGGGTGACGCCGCAAGCGCGTACAGCCTCTCATGTGCCGCTGTGGCAAAGCCTGCGCGAAGGCTTCGCCTACGCCTGGCATACGCTGCCGATACGCGCACTGCTGCTGATGCTGGCAACGCTCGCCTTCCTCGCCACGCCATATTCCACGCTGATGCCGGCGCTGGTGCGTGAGGTGTTTCACGGCGGCGCCGACGACATGGGCTACCTGATGGGTGCCAGCGGCTTCGGCGCGATATGCGGTACGCTGTTTCTCGCCTCGCGGCCCAATGCGCGCGGCCTGATCCGCGTCATCCTGTTTGCCAGCGGCGCGGCAGCGGTGGCACTGATGATCTTTCCGCAAATGCCCTCAACGAAGTATGCGCTGCCGCTGATGTCAGTCGTCGGCTTCGGCATCCTGGTGACGTCGGTGTCGGTCAACATGATCCTGCAGACCATCGTGGATGACAGCAAGCGTGGACGGGTGATGAGCCTCTACACCGTGGCCTTTCTCGGCATCTCGCCCTTCGGCGCGCTCGCGGCAGGCGCCCTGTCCGATCTCATCGGCCCGCGCGCAACGCTTTCACTGGGCGGAACAGGCTGTGCACTGGCGGTGCTGATTCTCGCCCGCAATCGCCCGCGCGTCGCCGCACACATCCGGCCGATCTACGAACGGATGGGGTTGAAGCGCGAAAAAGCCGCCGTCAGTCGGCCCTGACCCGCGCCGCCTTGACCACCTCGCCCCATCGCCGCGTTTCAGCCCGCATATAGGCAGCAAACGCTTCCGGTGATCCGGAGATGATTTCAAATCCGACGCCATCCAGCCGCTTCACCACCGCCGCATCCTCCAGCGCTTTGCGAATATCACGATTGAGCCGGGTCACCGGTCCCTTCGGTGTCCCTGCCGGCGCAAGCACGCCGTACCAGGCGTTTGCCGAAAAGCCCGGGAAACCCGATTCCGCAATCGTCGGGATGGATGGCGTCGCCGAGGTCCGCTTGGCACCCGTCGTGGCAATACCGATCAGCTTGCCGGAACGCACATGCGTCAATGTCGAAGACATGCCGCTGATCATGATCTTGACATGGCCACCAACAAGATCGGACACCGCCTGCCCGCTGCCCTTGTAAGGCACATGCGTCATGTCTATGCCCGACTGCAGCGCGATCAGCGCACCGGTGAGATGACCGATGCTGCCGACGCCGGCGGACGCATACGTCAGGGTTTTCGGATGCGCCTTGCCGTAGGCGATCAGTTCCTGCAGGTTCTTCGCCGGCAACGACGGATGCGTCACCAGAATATTCGGCGCTGCAGCGACCTGCGTTACCGCCGAAAAGTCCTTGTGCGGATCGTAGGGTGTCTTGGTGGTGATGTTGGGATTGATCGCCAGATTGGCGATATAACCGAGAACAATGGTATGCCCGTCGGCAGGCGCCTTGGCCACGAGTGACATGCCGATATCGCCGTTGGCCCCCGGCCGGTTGTCGACGACCACCTGCTGGCCGAGCAGACCGGTCAGCGCCGTACTGATGGTACGTGCCAACGTATCGGTGCTGCCGCCGGGCGCATAGGGCACGACAAATCGCACCGGGCGGGACGGAAATTCCTCGGCGTGAAGATGCGGGGCAAGGACAGTCAGCGCAATGGCACACGCGGTGACTGCAGGTACAAATCGGCCATGAAACATGATCAGGTCTCCTCGATTTTATTCACTGCACGTTTATTCACTACGCATTCAACAGGTGATTTGCCGGACGGGGCGCGTCCGCGGCATCTCAACGATGCCCGCGAAAACGACGCTCAGCGTTTCAGTCCGGCCGGATCGTTGCGCCAGCGCTCCCAGGCGCGCTGCTGGTCCTCACGAACTGTGTCGTCCTGCAGAAGCGAGCGGATCAGTGCCGTCGCATCCGATTCGTAGACGCCGCGTCGCTTGACCGGGGTCCATTGTTTGCCGGCGGGAAATACCGGTGATTTGCTCACTTTGTGTTCACTCATGGAAATTCCTTCAATGGGTCCGACAGGCATCCGGACAGGCATTCAAAACGGAGGAGCGAAGTTTACTGCGCCGGCGGTTCTTCTGCCTGACGGAAACAGGAGCAGCTGGGCATGATCGTCCCGTCACCGGACGGGCGCGGCGCCTCCTTGGTTGAACGCCACGACTGCGCCAGCCCCGAGAGTATGGCGCCGGCGACCACCAGCGCCGTCGCGCCCCGCGATAGCGTCAGCTGCCCTCCGGACGACCCGGCCGGCGGTACCGAGCCCGAGGAAAAGGATACCCGCCCCTGCCCGCCCAACGCGGCCGATCCCTGAATCCGGCTGCCGGTGACCGTGACGGCTTCTCCATTCTGCACGGTCTGTCGACCATGCAGCGACAGCGAACAGCCGCCGGCGGAGATGCAGACCGAGAGCATCGTGGCCAGGATCGCCACACGGCCGATCCCGAAGGAGTTCCTGTTGAGAAAAAACTTCATATAAATCAGACGGTTATAAACGCATTCCCAAGGCTCGAATTGAAGGGGTTTTCAACAGCTGTTCGGACCATTCGCTTCCATCAGAACGGATACGATGCACGCATGCGATGTAGGCAGATGACATCGCCGGTGAATCTCCTCATGCGGGCCCCTCCTCTCCCGCTATTCCACATCAGTGGAAGTTCTGGCGCAACCTTGTGTTGCGCCATTTTTTTTACGCTGCTACTGCGGACGGGGCAACTCCGCCCAAAAATCCGAGATATAGCCGTCCTTGTCTAGGGAAAACAGCACGCGCTTGATCACAGGCGTGCTGCCGCGGCAAACCCATTCATACAACGTGGTACGTCCGGTCACGTACGCCGGCACGGACTTGGCCCCCGGGTTCTCACGACAGAAATCGCGAATGGGCCTCGCAGGCTTCCGGCTCTTGTCGCCCTTGCTGCCGCAGGGAATGTTCGCACCGACATGACAAGCCCACACGGCACCGTCCATGCAGCGCAGATGCAAGCCCGCGACCAGCAGAGACTCGGGGGCATCCTCCGACAGGAAATGCATGCGTGCCGCCTGCAGGAAAATCTTGCGATGGGAAGCGTCCGGTGCCCAGCGCCGCTCGGCGATTTCCGGTTTGGTCCGCACTGCGCGGCAGTAATCCCAGGCGTTGTCGTACTCGCGCTTTTCCGCAGCACTGACGCGGCGTTCGAGTTCCCGGTTCCGTCCGGCGTCCTTCCCCTGCGCGAGAACAGGCGTGGCCCCGGCAAACGCGAACACCATCATCAGCACCCGGCAAAACAATCGCCTCAGACCGGGGATCCCCGGCATTACCTGCATCGCCACGAAACCGGCTAGCGGGCCGGTACGGCCAGAAGGTCGCGCCCCCGCACCAGCGGTTCCAGCACTTTGCCGGCCACACGATAGGTCCATTGCGACCGCGCCTGTTCAACCAACACGCGCGCCTCCAGACGCTTCACGGTCTCGGCGTATTCCTGATCCAGCTTGGCCGACTCATCGGCTTTTTCCTTGGCATCGCGTTTGCGCGTCTTCGACGGCGTTCCCGATACGGCGAACTTCACCAGATAGTCACCGGTCGCCTGTGGCAACGCGCGTATGCGATAGGTCAGGCCGTCGAATGTGTCGGCCGTCAACTCGATCGCCTTGGCAAAATCCATGCTGTCATCCACCACCACGTCCGTAAACTCGGGACTGCCCAGCGCGTTGTTGGCAGCCACGGCGGCGCTGGGATTCAGCATGCCGCCGCCCGCGAGAAACTTCCACTGCCCCCATTCTTCGTCACGTCCGATCTGCCAGCCATCGGCCCCGCTGCGACGTAACGCGCGAATCCGCTCCACCTTGAAGAAGTCGCGCGCCACCCATGCCCCGGGCGTGGCAACGGCCTTTTCCAGCGGATCGCCGACCACGACGACGCGGTCTTCGCGACCCGCGAGCAGCACATGACGGCCGGCCGGCACGCCATCCCGCGCGTTCGGCAGCGGATTCAGCGGGTCTTTTTTCAGTGATACCTTGCCGAGCATGATGCCGGCCAGACGTTTGCCCGAGGCATCAAAGAGCTCGATTTGCGTACCGGTCCCTTCTGTCGCATCTTTGCCATCCGCTTTGCCACCCGCTTTACTATCGCCTTTGACGGGCGCCAGCAGATTCAGGCGGCCATGCAGACTTGCCCCGACCGTCTCCGACTGCAGCACCTTGACGTCCAGCAGCTTGAGAATCAACCCGCTGATCTGCCCGAAGTCTGCGGGATAGCCGCCACGCTGCTCGACTCGCCAGAACTTGTCCTTCAATACCAGCGTCGTTTCGTCACGCGCATCCTGCAAACGGATTTTCGCCACATCACTGACACGGATACCGGTCAACAACTGGGCACCGATCTTCGCACCGCTGTCACGGTAGGCGGTGATGTCTTTCCAGAACACGCCAAGCCCCGCACCGCCCATGACCACGACGAGCAGCATCAGCCACAGAAATTGCTTGCGATTCATGATGCACGGATCCCGCGTTGTATTCTCAGATCGGACTTGCGCCGGCGCAGGATGGCCAGCGTCAATCCCAGCAGTGCAACCAGCAACGGCACCAGCGCGATGTTCACGATCTTGGTCTGCAGTTGCAGCGCATCGGTCTCCTCACGCAGATTCTTGCGGACGTCCTTCAGTTCACGCCGCACCTCGACGGATTTCTTGCGGAAATTGTCGAGCTCGGCCTGCTGCTCCGGCGTCAGAATCGCTCCGCCGGTCGCTGCGGCGGATTTCCCGCCGCGCTGCAGTGCCTGCAGCTTCTCCGTGGTCTGGTTCAGGGTGTCCTCAAGCGACTTGATCTTGCCGAGATAAGCCTCCTGTGCGCGCGCTTCCATCTGCTTGATGACGGTAAGCGGACGGCTGAAGGCGGCACGGCTGCGCAGGTTGATCAGCGCGCTGTCGCCGGCCATCTGCTCGACGAGACCCTGGGCGAAGGCCAGATTGCCGTTTCTCGGCACTGCGACGCGCTGGCCGAAGATATCCTGGATTTCGACTGCAGCGCCGTCGGTCAGCATGTCGGCATCGCCGACAATCACAACGGTATTCTCGGCCTGCGATTCGCGAAGATGCGCCTTGCGATCCGCCTCGAACTGCACTGGATCAACCGGCTTGCCGCGGGCGAAGGGATCGGCTGGCTTGCCGTTGGGAAAGGCGGACTTGAACTTGCCGGTGAGGCGCAGCGCCAGCGGCTCCTCCTTGCCCGACGGCTGGAAGCCCCGCGTCGATGGTTCCCCGGTGAGGGTGGCAATGATCAGATCGGCCAGCATGGAGTTTTTCGAGGTGTGTACCAGTGTCGTGGCCTTCATCCACTCCGGCGGTTTGATCGTCAGCGTGCCGCCGAAGGGAATCAACAGCGTCCCCACCTGGCTGGTCACGACGTCGTCCATGTTCAGCGCCTCAGTGTTCAGCGACAGCAGTGTCGGCAGCAGGCGAGGGCCTTCGCCGCTGGCGAAGGTCAGGTCAGCAACCACTTTGCCGTGGCTGGGGGTCACACCCCAGGCCTTGTACAGCGTTGTCAGCGTCGACTGGCCGGCCGCATTGCCGCCCATCGGATTGTTCAAATCCGGCTGCTGGTCAAAGTAGGCATAGGTATCCGTAAATGCAATCACCTTGCCGCCGCGCATGATGAACTGGTCGATCGCGTACTCTGTCGGCTCGAGAATGTCGCGGGGGTGAATGATCAACAGCACCTTGACGTCGTCGTCGATCTTCGTCGCAGTGACGTCAATCTTGCGCACGTCAAAAATACGCTTCAGTTCCGACGCCAGAACCCAGGGCTCCAGCGGCTGCTGCTTTTTCACCGGATCCAGGGGACGGCCAAGCACCGGCAGTCCGCTCATGATGCCGACCACCGGCTTCTTCGCCTGTGCCACCTGGGAAATCGACCGGGTAATGTCGTACTCCAGCAGACGCTCGCGATCCGGCGTCAGCACGGGAATTGCGGACTTCTGGTCCAGAAAGGAGACCGACAGCCCGAGATAGAACTTTTCGCCGGAATTGGTCAACTGGCCTTCAACGTTGTCGAGCGCTGCCGATTCCTCGGCATCGGAATCCGGCTCGGGGTTGAACTTTTCAATGACCACCTTGCCGTTTGAGGCGGACCGGTATTCGTTCAGCAAATCCTCCACGCGACCGGCAAAGGTCTTGAGTCCCGGCGGCACCGCAGTGCTGCCCTGCGTGTAATAGAGACGGATCTTGACCGGTGCTTCCAGCTTGGACAGGATCGCCCGCGTCCCCTCCGAGAGGGTGTACACCTTTCCGTCCGTGAGGTCGACACGCGCGTTGAGGGCGCTGAACAGGAAATTCGCAGCGACCAGCACAATGGCGAGTGCAATGATGCCGCCCGCCGAATACATCAAGGTTTCGAGATTCTTGTTTTTCATGATTACTGTCCTCAGCCCGCGCGCTGGTTGCGGATGATCACCCCGGTGGTAAACAGCATGAATCCGATCACCGACAGGAAAAACACGACATCACGCGAGTCCAGCACGCCGCGCTGGAAGCCTTCGAAATGCGTCATCACCGAAAAAGCCGCGACGACATCCACCACCACCGGGCTGACAAACCGCGACAGCAGATCGGTGACAGGCGTGTAGCCGGCCAGAATCAGGAACAGGCAGATCATGACCGACAGAATGAAGCTGATCACCTGATTGCGTGTCAGCGCAGACGTCATGCAGCTCACAGCCAGATAGGAGCCGGCCAGCATCAGGCTGCCCACATAGCCGGCGAATATCACGCCGTTGTCAGGATCGCCGAAATAGTTGACGGTAAGCCAGACCGGAAAGGTCAGGGAAAGCGCCAGCGCCAGAAACAGCCAGGATGCCAGGAACTTGCCGACAATCGCCTGCCAGTTGGTGATCGGCATGGTCAGCAACAACTCCATGGTGCCGAGCCGCCGTTCCTCCGACCACAGGCGCATGCCCGCAGCGGGCACCAGAAACAGATAGAGCCAGGGATGCCAGGTGAAGAAGGAGACCAGAGATGCCTCACCGCGCTCGAAAAAATTACCTACGGTGAAAGTAAAGAACCCGGCAAGCAGGAGGAAGATCACCAGGAATACGTAAGCGATCGGCGAGGTGAAGTAGCCGACAAGCTCGCGCTTCAATATCGTGCGAATGCTGCTCCAGGCACTCATGATTGCACCTCCGCCACTGCCGCTTGGTGTTGGGCCTCGTGCCTGACCGTGTCGGGCAGGGTGATGGCACGGAATACGTCGTCCAGCTTGCCCTCGGGAGACCGGGCCTTGAGTTCCGCCGGGGTCCCGTTTGCGACGATACGGCCGCGATCGATGATGATGACGCGCGAGCAGGCTGCCTCGACCTCCTCCAGAATATGTGTCGAGAAAATCACCACCTTTTTTTCACCGAGGCGCTTGATCAGGCCGCGCACCTCGTGTTTCTGGTTGGGGTCCAGCCCGTCGGTAGGTTCGTCGAGTATCAGCACTTCGGGATCATGAATCAGGGATTGCGCAAGGCAGGTTCGGTGCTTATAGCCCTTCGACAGGGTATCTATCGACTGGTAGAGCACATTCTCGAGGAAGCACAGTTCCACCGCCCGGTTGACCGCCCGGTTTCGGGCGTCACCGCGCAAACCGCGCAACTCGGCGCAGAAACGCAGAAAGGCATTGACGGTCATGTCCGCGTAGCCGGGAGCATTCTCCGGCAGATAGCCGATCAGCCGTTTGGCGGCAATCGGGTCCTCGATCATGTCATGACCGCCCACGGTGATGCGCCCCGAGGTCGGCGGGTAATAACCCGTGATCATACGCATGGTGGTCGACTTGCCGGCGCCGTTGGGCCCCAGGAACCCGAGGACCTCTCCGCGCTCAACACCGAAAGACACGTCATTGACGGCCAGTTTGGGCCCGAAGGCCTTCACCAGATGCTCTACCTGTATCAAGGTATTCCTCTCCGAAGTTGTTGTCGCGGCGCACAAAAACGCAAACGCCGCCGGATTTTTTCTGTGCGTTTAGATAGGACTGCAATCAAAAAATTCAACTCAGCTTGCCAACTGCCGAACACTCGCAATGAAATTAATTTAAGTTATTGTTTTTATTGATATATTTAACTTCCGCAAGAGTGGCGACAGTGGTGCCGACAGTCTGACTCGAACAGACGACCTACCGCTTACAAGGCGGTTGCTCTACCAACTGAGCTATGCCGGCGCGAGGGCCGGATTATACCGCCTGAGGTAGCCCCCGAACCCTATAATCACGTCGATTTTCACTCTGTCACTGACAATTCAACCATGCAATCAATGAAAACCGACATCGGGATCATCGGCGCCGGCCTCATGGGCAGCGCCTGCGCGCGCCGGCTGGCAGCGGCCGGTCACCCTGTCATCGCCTACGACATCGATCCGCAGAAAACCGCCGCGCTTGCTGCTGCCGGGATCAGAGCCGCGACCACAACCGCCGAACTGCTCGCACGATGCCGCGCAATCGTGCTGGCCGTATTCAACACGGATCAGGTTGAGGCCGCCCTCGAGGGTCCGGACGGCCTCGCTCGTCGCTTGCCGGCCGGCGCCCGGGAGCTGCCGGTGATCTGTGTCAGCACCTGCGACCCGGACAGGATCAGTGCGCTCGCAAACCGCCTGGCAGGGACGGGAATACGGTTTGTTGAAATGCCGGTATCCGGCACCAGTGAACAAACCGCGCGCGGGGATGCACTGGGTCTTGTCGGCGGCGATCCGGCAGCGGCCGATGCGATAAAAGACGTACTGGACGCCATTTGCCCGCGCCGTCACCATCTGGGTGCAGCCGGTAATGGCGGACGTGCCAAGCTCGCCATCAACCTGATTCTCGGCATCAATCGCGCAGCCCTGGCCGAAGGACTGGTTTTCGCGGAACGCATGGGGCTGCCGCTGACACCCTTTCTCGCGGTGGCACGCGACTCGGCGGCCTATTCGCAGATCATGGATGTCAAAGGCGACAAGATGATCGCCGGAGACTTCACCCCTCACGGGAAAATCGCGCAGACACTGAAAGACTTTTCACTGATGCTCGATGTGGCCGGCAAGCTGGATCAGCAGCTTCCGTTGGCATCGACGTACACCGGGATCGTGCAGGGCTGCATGAAGGCCGGCGAAGCGGAACTCGATAATGCCGCGGTGATCAGGGAAATCCGGCGCCGGCGCTAAAAAAAACGGCGCGGAAAATCCGCGCCGTGTTGACCGAACCCGCGATTTCAGGCCGTCTTCTTCGCCACGTAGCCGTAGGCCAGATTGGTCCGCCCGGGCCCGTGCTTTTCATACTCTTCCTTGAGCTGCGCCACGCGGTCCACGACGACAGCAGCCTGCTGCTTCGGTGAGTAGTTGTACAGCCTCGCGTTGTTGCCGCCCAGAACAGCGTTCTTGACCGGTCCGTCCGCAGCGCCGAGCGGCTTGTAGCCGTACTTCTTCTGCATGTCTTCCGGAATTTCCAGACGGCGCAGCGACTCGATCTGCCATTGCGGCGCACCAGTCCAGACGGCGTCGGTTCCCCACACGACATGGTCGACGCCCAGTCCCTTGATCAGCGTCCCCATCACCGCTGCTCCCAGCAAGGGGTTGGCCGTCGTGGTCCAGGCGAACAGCTGTCCGAGATCGCCGTAGACATTTTTCACACCGAACTTCTCCGGTATTTCGGCAAGATCGGTCACCCATTCAATACGGCCGGTTTTCTGGAAATGTTCCCAGGCCATCTTGGGTGCATTGGGCCCGGTCCAACGCCAGCCGGAGTGGTAAATGACAAAGTTGAGCTGCGGCCAGTCCTTCGCCGCCTTGCCGACGTCGCGCACGTCGGCATAGGGCAGCAGGTTGGGGAATTTCTCGGCAATTGACGGCGGGAACAGGCCCTTGTGTATGCAGACATTTTTCAGGCTCGGGTTGTCCTTGCTCCACCGCACCAGCTTCTCGTAGAAGGGATACATCACCTTTTCGTCGTCAAGACGGAAGGGCCACTTGGACAGGTGCTTGTTGGTGTTGTCGCCGATTGTGTATCCCTTCCACGAATCCGGCTTCAGCCGCGCCTGCTCTTCCTCGACCTTGTCCAGCCAGCCGGGATGCCCCGGGGTGAAGATGGCATGGGAGAACATGCGCTTGGTACCCGCCTCCTTGTTCACCTTTTCGCGGGCCGCATACTTCATGTCATTGGTGAGGAAAGAGTACTTCGGGTCCACGGAATAGGAACCGCTGATACAGGCGACCTTGGTATCGCTGTCCATGAAGATTTCCTTGAAGTAGTTAGGAAACTTCAGGTCATCAATCGTCTGCTCTTTTTCGCTCAGATAGGAGTTCCAGCCCAGCTTGCCGACCGTCGCCCGCTGCGCCACGAACGTCTTGATCGGCGTGTCGTCACGCAGGAAATGCGTGTGCATGTCCATGATGAACTGGTTCTTCAGTGCCTTGGCCCGTTCGTTCGCCATGTCGGGCGAGGCCGCCTCTGCGCGGCTGACCATGTACAGCGGGCCATAGGTCTCGTTCATGGCGACAAACGCCGCCGCCATGCCGGCGGCCGACTGGAAAAACCGGCGCCGGGACAGCCCTTGTTTGCGCGCCAGTTCATTGCCGTACTGCTTGATCCGCGACTCGAACTCTTTCTGCTTTTCGGTCTGCGGACAGGGCATATATTCATCGCTCGATACGCACTGCGCCGGTATCGGGGACGGGAACATCGACGATTCAGCCGGCGCGATCTGCGCCAGTTCCTCCGGGGTCAGCATGACTCATTCTCCTGGAATTGCGTTGATGCTGAGCGTGCGCCGTGCAGCTGTTGAGACAGCTTGTCGATGTACTTGCGTAGTTTTCCGGCACCAAGAAATTCTGCGGCGGTATCCGGGCGTTGTCAAACCAAGCCCTCGCCCGGACCGGCAGTCGTCACGCCGGGGTGCCGAACAGGCGTCAGCGGCGAGGAAAACGGGCTACTTGACGACTTGCAGGCGCGGACGGCCTCCGGGCGCCGGCGCACCGGGCTTGGGGTCATCGGGTGGCGATGCGCCCTCAGAGTGCTCCGCTTCCGGTTTCGTTGACGCGGCTTCCTCGGGGGCGGATTCCGCAGAGAAGAACATGCCCTGTCCGTTCTCGCGCGCAAATATGCCCTGCACAGCGGCCATCGGGATAGAGCACTCCCGGGATACGCCGCCGAAACGCGCGGCAAACTGAACCGCGTCGTTGCCGATCTTGAGCTGGTGGGTAGCGTCGTAGCTCAAATTGAGCACGATCTCGCCGTTCTTCACGAACTCCATCGGCACACGGGTCAGTTCATCAACCTTCACCGACAGATAGGGCGTCAGACCGCTATCGATGGCCCACTCATGCACCGCACGGATCAGATAAGGCTTGGTAGAACGCTCTGCCATGGCCCGGCTTACTTGCGCATCACCTTCTCGGAAGCCGTCAGCGCATCAATGAACGCCGGGCGGCTGAACAATCGCTCGGCATACTTCATGATGGGAGCCGCCTGCTTGCCCAGCTGAATACCATAGTGATCCAGCCGCCACAGTAGAGGAGCAATCGCCACATCAAGCATGGAAAATTCCTCGCCCAGCATGAATTTCTGCTTGGCAAAAACCGGCGCAATCTGCGTCAGCGCATCGCGTATGGTCTGGCGCCCCTTGTCGGCCTGTTTCGGCGTACCTTTTTCGATTGCGATGACATGCGAAAACATTTCCTGCTCGAAACGGAACAGGAACAGCCGCGCGCGCGCGCGCATCACCGGATCAGCCGGCATCAGCTGCGGGTGCGGGAAACGGTCATCGATATATTCGTTGATGATGTTCGACTCGTACAGGATCAGATCACGCTCGACCAGCACCGGCACCTGGTTATACGGGTTCATTACCGCAAGGTCTTCCGGCTTGTTGAACAGATCCACGTCGATGATCTGGAAATCCATCCCTTTCTCGTACAGCACAAATCGGCAACGTTGGCTGAAAGGACAGGTGGTGCCGGAATACAGTGTCATCATGATCAAGGTTCCATCAAGTTATTGCCGCGCCGGAAATACCGGCCCGGTTCAGGCGTTGGTCGGTCGATTCGTGTTGCTGCGGCGTACCGGGAAACACACCGGGAGACAATCGGGGCCGTGACACGCAGTGCGCGCACGGCCCCCGGTGATTGGCCAAACAATCGTCAGTGCACGTCTTTCCAGTATTCCTTCTTCAGGGCATAGGCAAAGACGAACAGCAGGCCCAGGGCCGCCAGAACGAATACGCCAAGCGTCTTGCGTGTGGCCTGACCCGGCTCTCCCATGAACACCATGAAGTTCACAAGGTCGGCGACCATGCGGTCGTATTCGACCGGAGTCATCGTTCCCTTCCCCGACAATTTCAGGACGTGCTCGACTTTGTCGTAACCGTCGGCTCGCACTTTGGTCTCCGCCAGCACCTGCTCGCCCTGCAGTTCCCAGAGCACATGGGGCATGCCGACGTTCGGAAACACGGTGTTGTTCCAGCCGGTCGGCCGTTCCGGATCGCGATAGAAGCTGCGAAGATATGTGTAGAGCCAGTCCGCACCGCTGCCGGCATGCGATGCACGTGAACGCGCAATCACCGACAGTTCCGGCGGCGTGGCGCCGAACCACTCTTTCGATGTCTTGGTGTCCATCGCGGATTTCATCACCTCACCAACTTTCACGCCGGTGAAAATCAGGTTGTCGCGGATTTGGGCATCCGTCAGCCCGATGTCCTGCAGCCGGTTGTAGCGCATATAGCTGGCGTTGTGGCAGCTGAGGCAGTAGTTGACGAAATGACGTGCGCCGCGTTGCAGAGATGCATGATCATCCGGATTGATCGGTGCGCGGTCGAGCTTGGCTTCACCGCCGGCCGAGAGCGCAAGGGCGGGTGCAAGCAACAGCGCAGCGATCAGGGATTTGAAGTTGTTCATGTTGATTATTCCCATCACATCGTCACCCGGTCCGGCTCCGGACGGGTCTTGTCCATCACGGAATACCACGGCATCAGCAGGAAGAACGCGAAGTAAACCAGCGTCCCGATCTGTGAAATCACCGTACCAACCGGCGTTACGACCTGCACACCGTAGTAGCCAAGCACGATGAACGTGATCACAAAAATAGTCAGTGCAGTACGGAACAGCGATCCCTTGTAACGAATGGATTTCACCGGACTGCGGTCAAGCCATGGCAACAGGAAAAATATCAGCGTTGCGGCACCCATCATCGCTACGCCCCAGACCTTGGCTTCAAGAGCAAGCGGTCCGCCCTTCATCAGAACGATGACCACCAGGCCAATCGCCGCCGCCGCCATCTTGACCTTCGCATCGCGCACGGTCAGCCATATCAACACGACATAGGCAGCCACACCGATTGCGAGCACAAGCATGAAGTCTTCGGTGATCGCCCGCAATATCGAGTAGTAGGGCGTGAAATACCAGACCGGCGCAATATGCGGCGGCGTCTTCAACGGGTCGGCCGGGATGAAGTTGTTGTATTCCAGGAAGTAGCCGCCCATCTCCGGCGCGTAAAACACTACCGCGAAGAACAGGAAAAGGAATACAACCACACCGACGATGTCCTTCACCGTGTAATACGGGTGGAAGGGAATGCCGTCGAGCGGTTTGCCGTCGGCATCCTTGTGCTTCTTGATTTCGACACCATCGGGGTTGTTGGAGCCGACCTCGTGGAGCGCCATGATATGTGCGGCCACCAGTCCCAACAGGGCGAGCGGGATCGCGATGACATGAAACGCGAAGAATCGGTTCAGCGTCGCATCCGAAATCACGAAGTCCCCGCGGATCCACGTTGACAGATCCGGTCCGATCAGCGGCAGCGCATCGAACAGATTAACGATGACCTGCGCGCCCCAGAACGACATCTGGCCCCAGGGAAGCAGGTAGCCGAAAAAGGCCTCTGCCATCAGGCACAGATAGATCAGCATGCCGAAAATCCAGATCAGTTCACGCGGTTGGCGGTACGAGCCGTACATCAGCCCGCGGAACATGTGCAGATACACGACAATGAAAAACGCCGAGGCGCCGGTCGAATGCATGTAGCGGATGAACCAGCCCGCCGGCACATCGCGCATGATGTATTCCACCGACGCAAAGGCTTCGGCCGCGGACGGCTTGTAATGCATCACCAGGAATATGCCGGTCACGATCTGGATGACCAGCACCAGCATTGCCAGTGAGCCGAAGAAATACCAGAAGTTGAAATTCTTCGGGGCGTAGTACTGTGACAAATGATCGCGCCACAACGACATCAGCGGGAAGCGCTGGTCAACCCAGGTCAACACCCCGCTGATCGGGGCATTCAATGGACCGGCGCCGGTAAATTGGACGGGTTCTTTCGGACTCGCAGCCATCTCGGTCAGGCCCCCTTGGTATCTTCGCCGATCACGATACGCGTGTCGGACAGGTATTTATGAGGAGTCACCACGAGGTTATCGGTGGCCGGACGATTTTTGTATACACGCCCCGCC
>Ga0129336_10001178_pt1 | contig 15719 bp, 16 predicted proteins | sample CPB6_02_DNA_FD_96878 | JGI IMG/M metagenome (GOLD analysis project Ga0129336, IMG submission 96878) | Freshwater to marine salinity gradient microbial communities from Chesapeake Bay, USA - CPBay_Sum_0.6_0.2_DNA | ecosystem: Environmental > Aquatic > Marine > Coastal | place: USA: Chesapeake...
AGAGGGCGACAAGTGCAAGATCACGCTGCGCTTTCGGGGCCGCGAGATTACGCACCAGGAGTTGGGTCTGGCAATGCTGGAGCGCATGCGGGCCGATTTGGGCGACGCCATCGTGGTTGAGCAGTTTCCCAAACTGGAAGGCCGGCAGATGATCATGATGATCGCGCCGGGCAAGAAAAAAGGCGGGGGCGTTGCGTCCCGGCCGGCTGCCGAAGCAGCCTGATTGGTTTGCCGGGGATCTGTGCCCCGGCCTGATTTTGCAGAGGAGCTTTCGAGCCCAACTGCAATGGGCAGGGCCTCTGGCTCTGCTGCCGCAACCGTCGCAAGGCAGTTGCGAAAAAGTGGCTCGGGGCCGACAAGTGCCGAAAAAGGTTTTCGGACGCCTCACGAGCACAAGTAAACAGGAGCATTCAAATGCCCAAAATGAAGACCAAGAGCAGCGCCAAGAAGCGCTTTCGAGTTCGTCCAGGTGGCACCGTCAAGCGCGGGCAAGCCTTCAAGCGTCACATCCTGACCAAGAAGACCACCAAGAACAAACGCCATCTGCGTGGTGCGGTTGCCGTGCATGAGACCAACATGGGTCACATGGCGCAAATGCTGCCCGGCACCGGTATTTAATTAACGACGAACAAGGAGTACTCATATGCCTCGCGTCAAACGTGGTGTAACGGCCCGCGCCCGTCACAAGAAAGTTCTCGCCCTGGCCAAGGGCTTCCGCGGTCGCCGCGGTAATGTCTTCCGCATCGCCAAAGAGGCGGTGATGAAGGCTGGTCAATACGCTTACCGTGATCGCCGTGCCAAGAAGCGGGTGTTCCGTCAGCTGTGGATTGCCCGTATCAATGCGGCAGCCCGGCAGTGCGGCATGACCTACAGCCAATTCGCCAACGGTCTGAAAAAGGCTGATATCGCCATCGACCGCAAGGTTCTGGCCGATATTGCCGTCAATGACATGGCCGCCTTTGCTGGCATTGTGGAGCAGGTTAAGGCCAAGCTGGCTGCTTGATTCCCCGCGCAGGGGCTGCACGTCTTTGTGTGGCCCACTGCAAAGAACAAGGGCTAGAGCTTTTCATTGAGCTTTAGCCCTTTGCCTTTGCAAGATCTAACAAACCGCAGGAAAAAATGAACGAGTTGGATGCCATTGTTGACAGCGCAAGGGTTGCTTTTTCCCAGGCAGCGACGCCTGCCGCACTTGAAAACGCCAAGGCCCGTTTTCTGGGAAAAACCGGCAGCATCACTGAACTGATGAAGGGCATGGCTGCGCTGAGTGTGGATGAAAAAAAATCCCGAGGTGCAGCCATCAATTTGGCCAAACAGGCCATCGAATCTGCGCTCAACGAACGGCGTCAGGCCCTGGCCGATGCTGAATTGCAGCAACAACTGCAGGCCGAAGCCCTGGATGTCACCTTGCCGGGAAGGGTTCGTGGTCAGGGCAGCCTGCATCCGGTCTCACTCACCATGGAGCGCCTTGAGGCCATTTTTGGATCGATGGGCTTTGAGGTGGCACAAGGTCCGGAAATCGAAGCCGACTGGTACAACTTCACGGCCCTCAACACGCCCGAAGACCATCCCGCCCGATCCATGCATGACACCTTTTATGTGGAAGGTGGCAGCACAAAAACCCCCAATCTTCTGCGCACCCATACCAGCCCGGTCCAGGTCCGACACGCCCTTCAACATGTCCAGAGTTACAAGACACTTACCGGTTCTGATGATCTGACTGGCATGCCTGAAATCCGGGTGATTGCCCCCGGACGCACCTATCGGGTTGACAGTGACGCGACTCACTCGCCCATGTTCCATCAGTGCGAAGGCCTGTGGCTGGGTGAAAACATCAGCTTCAAAGACCTCAAGTACCTGTTCACCGAGTTTTGTCGCACCTTCTTCGAGAGCGATGACCTGGTGCTGCGTTTTCGGCCCAGCTTCTTTCCCTTTACAGAGCCCAGCGCCGAAATCGACATTCAGTTCCAGCAGGGCCCCTTGGCTGGACGCTGGCTGGAAGTGGCCGGTTCAGGCCAGGTACACCCCAATGTGGTGCGCAACATGGGCCTGGATCCGGAGCAATATATTGGTTTTGCCTTTGGCATGGGTCTGGACCGCTTCACCATGCTGCGCTATGGCGTCAATGACCTGCGCCTGTTCTTCGATGGTGATTTGCGCTTTTTGAGCCAGTTCCGATGATTCACTGCCCAGCATCCCGTGATTTAAGGCATCACCTTGTGCAGGCACATACCGATAAAAATTTCGCAGAGATAACCCATGCAATTTCCTGAGTCTTGGCTGCGCGAATTCTGCAACCCTGCGCTGTCCACCCAGCAATTGGCCGATACCCTGACCATGGCGGGCCTCGAGGTGGAGGAGCTGCGACCGGTCGCGCCGCCTTTCAGCAAAGTCGTGGTCGGTGAAATCAAGGAAGCGGTACAGCACCCCAATGCCGACCGTTTGCGCGTCTGCCAGGTGGATGTGGGGCAGGGCGACTTGCTTAACATTGTCTGTGGAGCGCCTAATGCGCGAGTTGGTATCCGGGTGCCATGTGCCCTGGTGGGCGCTGAGCTGCCGCCGGGTGAAGATGGCAAATCGTTTCTCATCAAACTGGGTAAGTTGCGCGGTGTGGAAAGCCAGGGCATGTTGTGCTCTGCCCGCGAGTTGCAGCTGTCCGAAGACCATGGTGGCTTGCTGGAGCTGGCGGCTGATGCGCCATTGGGTCAGGACATACGTCAGCACCTCAAGCTCGATGACACCCTTTTCACCTTGAAGCTCACACCCAATCTGGCGCATTGCCTGTCGGTCTACGGTGTGGCACGGGAGGTGGCTGCTCTGACCGGCGCTCCGCTCAAAGAGCCCAGTTTTAGAGCCGCGTCTGTGGCAATCAAGGATGTGCAGGCGGTCAAGGTCAGCGCGCCTGATTTGTGCGGCCGTTTTTCGGGTCGCATTGTGCGCAATTTGAACACCCAGGCAGCCACGCCGCAATGGATGGTGGACCGGCTGGCACGTTGTGGCCAGCGCAGCGTGACCGCGCTGGTGGACATTTCAAACTATGTGATGTTTGAATTCGGGCGTCCATCCCACATCTTTGACCTGGAAAAAATTCATGGTGCGCTGGATGTGCGCTGGGGCAGGTCGGGGGAGCAACTCAAGTTGCTCAATGGCAACACGGTCACGGTGGATCAGGAAGTGGGCGTCATTGCTGACGCGCATCAGCTTGAATCGCTGGCCGGCATCATGGGGGGTGACGCCACGGCCGTGTCAGACGCCACCCGCCATGTGTATGTGGAGGCAGCCTTCTGGTGGCCCAAAGCGATTGCCGGTCGTTCGCGTCGCTACAACTTCTCAACCGACGCAGGGCACCGCTTCGAGCGGGGGGTGGACCCGCAAACCACCGTGGACCATATCGAGCGGATCACTCAGCTGATTGTGGAAATCTGCGGTACTCCCGATACCCTCTGTGGCCCAGTGGATGACCAGCAGGTCTCGATGCCTGTTGCCCAAGCTGTCACGCTTCGGGTTGCCCGAGCGGCCAAGATCATTGGCATGCCAATCACGCAGGCGCAATGCGTTGGAGTTTTCCAGCGACTCGGGTTGCCGACGACCGAAGGCAAGGGCACGCTCACCGTGACACCACCACCCTACCGCTTTGACCTGCAGATTGAAGAAGATCTGATTGAAGAGGTGGCGCGCCTGGTGGGTTATGAAACATTGCCGCATACCCCGCCGCAGGCGCCAGTCACCCCCAAGTCGCGCCAGGAAAACCAGCGTAGCCCGTTTGCTGTGCGCCGCCAACTGGCTGATCTGGGTTACCAGGAAACCATCAACTACAGCTTTGTTGACGAACGTTGGGAGCAGGAACTGGCGGGCAACAAAAAACCGATTCGCCTGCTTAACCCGATAGCCAGTCAGATGGGCGTGATGCGTTCAACCCTGTTGGGTTCACTTCTACAGGTACTCAAGTACAACCAGGACCGCAAGGCCACCCGGGTTCGGGTATTTGAGCTGGGCCGGGTATTTTTGCGGGATGAATCGGTGCCTGACTCCCACCTTACGGTCAAGGGATTTGCCCAACCCATGCGGGTGGCCGGATTGGCCTGCGGTCCGTTGAATGGCTTGCAGTGGGGGCAAAAAGAGCAGCCTGTTGATTTTTATGATGTCAAGGGTGATGTACAGGCCTTGCTCTCACCCCTGCCGGTGCAATTTGAAGTGGCCGAGCACCCCGCGATGCATCCAGGGCGTTGTGCGCGGGTGCTGCTCAAGCAGGAGGCCATTGGCTTTGTTGGGGAGTTGCATCCCAGATGGCGACAAAGTTACGAACTCAATCAGACGCCTGTCCTGTTCGAACTGGATCTACAGGCTGTATTGCAGCGTGAAGTGCCAATGGCCCAGACCGTGACCAGGCATCAGTTCGCTGAACGCGACCTGGCCCTGGTGGTGCGCGAAAGCATATCCCACGCTGACTTGATGAAAGCTGTCTATGCAGCGCCTACACAGGGCTTGCTACGTGATGCGGTGTTGTTTGATGTTTACCGATCCAAGGCCGGGGCGAGTGTTCCTGGCATGTCTGCCGATGAGAAGAGCCTGGCCGTGCGCTTGACACTGGGCATGGACACCGCTACCTTGACCGATGAGCAAATCGATCAAGCCCTGCGGGCCATCCTTCATCAGCTGGCGCAGGACATCGGGGCCCGGCAACGTGTCTGAGTGGCTCCATCGCCAAAGCAGAGAACAATCATGGAAATAACGGTTGAAAGTCTTGAGACGCCCACCTTGACCAAGGCGCAGTTGGCCGAGTTGCTGTTTGAGCGCATCGGACTAAACAAGCGCGAAGCTAAAGACATGGTGGATGCTTTTTTTGAGCTGATTGTCAGCAACCTGATCGAGGGGCGTGACGTCAAGATTTCCGGCTTTGGAAATTTTCAGATTCGAACCAAAGCGCCTCGACCTGGCCGCAACCCTCGCACCGGAGAATCCATTCCGATCGGTGCTCGCCGGGTGGTGACTTTTCACGCCAGCCATAAGCTCAAAGACCAAATTCAGGACGACAATCCCGCTGAAGATTTCCTGTGAGGTTGATTTGCGCTTCAGAATCTGAATTTGCTGACTGACTCTTGCGACAAATTTTTTTGCACACTTGCGCAAGTTCAGGTAACCTAACACTCTCGAAAAAAAACGGTCAATACAGCACCATGGAGACCCTGCTTCCCCCAATTCCAGCCAAGCGCTACTTCACCATTGGTGAGGTGGGCGAGCTTTGCGGCGTGAAGCCCCATGTGCTGCGCTATTGGGAGCAGGAATTTACCCAGTTGCGCCCGGTCAAGCGGCGAGGAAATCGACGCTATTACCAGCACCATGAAGTGCTGATGATCCGGCGCATTCGAGATCTTCTCTACGATCAAGGCTTCACCATCAGTGGTGCGCGCAACAAGATGCAAGAAGTCTTGCAGGCCGAGCGCGGCTTGCGGCGTGTGTCTGGCAGTGACCGTTCCTTCGGCCCGGGTGATGATGAGACTATCCCTTTTGTGGTTGCCCAGGAAAAATCTTCTCACAATGAAGCCTATGAGGTTCGCTCCCCGACCGGTGCCTGGGTTCAGGCGCTTGCCAGTGAGCCCGCACAGGCCTTGCACTTGATCCGCAGCGAGCTGCATGCCATTCGTGATCTGCTCAATGCCAGTGCTGAGAACGCATCAGGCCAAGGTATAATTCAGCGCTTCGGCGTGTAGCGCAGCCTGGTAGCGCACTTGCATGGGGTGCAAGGGGTCGCGAGTTCGAATCCCGCCACGCCGACCAGTATTGACGAGGGTTAGCAGATGAGTGTCTGCTAACCCTTTTGTCTTTTCCCAATTCACGAAGACGCTGGTTACCGTTCGGTTGCTATTGCTGCGGCGCTTGGGCGTTCTTGCATTCTCTGATTTCGATAGCACGGCACGACTGAACTGCCTTTTGATATCTGAGCACACAGCTTATTGGATCGATCAGCGTCCATCGATCAGGGTCACCAGTTGCTTGTGCCTGACTCTTGAGTTGTGTGATGAAGCATGGTGTTGGGAATGCTTGGGATCGGAATGCATTAGATCAAACTTAGATCCACGCACCGAATCACAGTTGGCCACCGCGCAGTTACTAACCAAAGGGGGGCAACATGGAAGGCGACGCGATGACCAGTTTGCGAGGAATGGCTTTATTCTTGTGCTGTTGGGGACATTGGTCTTCCTGTTGCATCAAGTAGAAACCTAGGATTTCTAGGATTTCAGCATCTGCGATGCCCCCGGTAATTTGGTCTGTCAAGTTGAGTGATGATTTCGCCGACAATCGGTCATTAACTTCTGGCGAACTACTTTTTGACCGACTCAATGGCCGAACACCTGATCCCTGTACACAGCAGCCTTGACCTTGAACTGGCCAGTCGAATTACCGAAGAGGTGATTCGGCTCAGGCAACACCATCAACTACTGCCGTTGGCAATTGCCGTGCTGGATGCGGGCGGCAATCTGGTGAGTTTCAGACGAGAAAATGGGTGTGGAGTCATGCGCTTTGATATTGCCTTGGGCAAAGCCTGGGGCGCCTTAGGTATGGGCATGGCCACGCGGCAAATCCGTGATCGATTGGCCAACCGGCCCAGTTTTCAGTCAGCCCTGGCGACTGCTTCTGACGGCCGCTTCATTCCCACACCCGGTGGCGTGCTGATCCTCAATGACCAAGGCGTGGCCATTGGGGCGGTGGGGATCAGTGGCGATGCCTCTGACAAAGATGAGTTCTGTGCCATCGAGGCAATTCGAGCAGTCGGACAGCAGTCTGAGCCGGCTCAGCCGGCAGCCGATTGGGGTAGTTCGGGCTTGTAAATGTTGTGTTGCTTCCCTCAAGGTTTGCCCCCTCTCCAATCTGTCCCCTGGTAAGCCTGATTAGACAAGCCTTTACAGTAACTAGATGAAAGCGATTGATGGATGACCTGGCAATTTGTTGAGACGCCCTGGTTGAGGATTGCTTACGAAGATCACAACCCCCAAGGCAAGGGACCGGTTGTGTTGCTGCATGGCTGGCCTGATTCCACCCGTACCTGGGCGGGTGTCGTGCCTAGGCTGGTGATCGATGGATGGCGGGTGATCGTGCCGGCCCTGCGGGGTTTTGCCCCGACCACTTTTCTCAAGGCCGATACCCCTCGAAGTGGCCAATTGGCTGCTCTGGGGCGCGACCTGCTGGAGTTTCTGCAAGCGATGAAACTTGAGCAGCCTGTATTGGTCGGGCACGATTGGGGGGCGCGCGCTGTCGCCAATGCCTGTGGCCTGCAGGCGGGTGTGGCCAGTCATATGGTGTTGGTCAGTTCAGGCTATGGCACCAATTCACCCGACCAGCCCTTGTCCATGGAGCAGGTGCGCAACTACTGGTACCACTGGTTCATGGCAACTGCACGCGGTCAGCACACAGTGCGCACTGATGGCAAAACCTTTGCCCGCACCATGTGGGATCTTTGGGCACCCGCGGGTTGGTATGACCTAGCCGAGTTTGAAGAGACCGCCAAGGCCTTTGACAACCCCGACTGGTCCGAGGTGACACTGAATTCCTACACGCATCGCTGGCGGCATGCGCCCGGCAACCCGGTGTACGAGCAGGATGATGCGGCCTTGAACCCCGCGCCCGTGCTGGATGTACCCACCTTGATGCTGCATGGTGAGGCTGACGGGGTGAATCCGGTAGCCAGTTCAGCAGATAAGGAAGGTTTTTTCAAGGGGCGCTATGAGCGGGTGTTGTTGCCCGGTATGGGCCACTTTCCTCAGCGCGAAGATCCGCAACGCGTAGCCGCAGAAATTCTGCGATTTTTGGCAACTTGACACGCCCAGGTCTGGGTTGTGACTGCTGATCGAATGTTAACGAGTCAGATCAGGTCGATACGGGTCGATTCGTCATTACCGACTTGAGACCTTAGACCGCATAGCCCGGGTTGGTTCGGTCAATCAGGCGTTGCATCGCGGCGAAAGAGTCTTCACCGGCACCGAAGTTCGGATTGAAATTGAGGGAGTCACGGACACAGGCCTCCAGCACCGGTACCGCAATGGGTTGCAGTGGCCCGAGGGCCTGTGAGGCCACCTGCACTTCGCAGGCTCGCTGCACCAGCCACATCAGATTGAAGGCATGGGCCAGGGTCTGGCCGATCACGACCGGCCCATGGTTGCGCAGCAGCAGCACGGGCTTGTTGCCGGCGCTAGCCAGGATGCGCTCGCCCTCATCCCGATGAACGGTGATCCCCTCAAACTCATGGTAGGCCACCTGGCCCCACAATTGGGCCGCGTAAAAATTGGTGAACGACAGGCCTTGCTGGGTACAGCACACCGCCAGAGTGGGTGTGGTGTGCACATGCATCACGCAGTGTGCTTGAGCGCGTGCCGCATGGATGGCACCATGAAAGGTGAAGCCGGCCGGATTGATCGGCCAGTCGGAGTGGCCCACGGTATTGCCATCACGGTCCACCTTCACCAGGCTTGAAGCGGTTACCTCGCTGTAATGCAGGCCAAAGGGGTTGATCAGATAATGGGATTGCGGCCCTGGCACCCGTAGCGAAATATGGTTGTAGATCAGTTCTTCCCAACCCATATGGGCAAAGATTCGGTAGGCTGCGGCCAGCTTGACGCGGGCATCCCATTCGTCCGCAGTGAAGCGGGCGGGTCGGAGGTAAGGTGATTCCATACGGCGGGCTTCGGGTCTGGATAAAGAGTTGTTGGGAATTGTAGGCAGAGATGCGTGTCCCTGAATCAGCAACGGGGGGGGCTGTTGAATTCGGTTTACCATTGCCGAATGCTGAACCCCTGACTGGAGCGAGACCCTATGCGCGCCGAACAAAACGAATTGATGACCCGAATCGGCCCGGGGACACCTTGCGGCAATCTGATGCGTCACTATTGGCAGCCGGTTGCCCTGGTGGATGAGTTTGATCCCGCCCTTGATCCGCGAATGGACAAACGGCCGCTCAAGCCGGTTCGCTTGCTGGGTCAGGACTTGATATTGTTCAAGGACAACCAGGGCCGCTGGGGTTTGCTTGATCGTGATTGCCCCCACCGCAATGCCGACCTTGCCTTTGGCCGCCATGAAGGCGATGGGGTGCGCTGCCCCTTTCATGGCTGGAAGTTTGATGCAACCGGCCGCTGCCTGGAAACGCCGGCCGAGCCACTGGGCAGCAAACTTTGCGAGCGGGTCACCCAGGCCAGCTACCCGGTGCTTGAGCGTAGCGGGGTGCTCTTTGCATGGCTCGGCGACAAGGACAAGGTGCCTCCCTTGCCCGAGTTTGACTGCTTTGCCGCACCTTCCAGTCATGTTTTTGCTTTCAAGGGCTTGTGGCATTGCAACTGGCTGCAAGCGTATGAGGTGGGCCTGGATCCGGCCCACACCTCTTTCCTGCACCGTTTTCTGAACGACGCGCCGCTGGAGAGCGTGGGCAACAACCCAGGCGGTCGGCAGTTCAGGAGCGCCAGTCTGGGAGATTTTGCTGGCGAGCAGTGGCCCATGACCCGTGTGATGCGCGAGTTTCATCGGCCCGACATCAGTTTCGAGCCCCGTCCCTGGGGTCTGCAAATTACCACCCTGCGACCCATGACGTCCGAGCTCACCCATGTGAGAGTGACTCAGGGCATTTTTCCCTACAGCTTTGTCATCCCCCTCTCAGCCACGCTGACCATCACCCAGATGCATGTGCCGGTGGACGACACCCACACCTACTGGTATTCATTTTTCACCAGCTTTGCCGAACCGGTTGACAAGCAGGCCATGCGCAATCAGCGCACGCAGTTCATCTCCTTGCCGGATTACGTGCCCAAGGCCGGTCGCCACAACAGCTGGGGTTTCAATGCTGAGGAACAGCGCAGCAGCACCTTTCTGGGCATGGGCGAGGAAGACATCAATGTGCATGACCAGTGGGCGGTTGAAAGTATGGGGCCGATCCAGGACCGCACCCGCGAGCATTTGGGCACCAGCGACAAGATCATCATGGCCAATCGGCGCAACCTGATGTCAGCCATCGAGGCGGTTCAGGCTGGCAAGACCCCACCCGGCATCGCTGATGTCAGCCTGGCTGGCCAGATGGTCGGCCCCGATACGGTTGACGGCATTGCGCCCGCAGGAACCTGGGGTACCTGGTGGCAAGATCAGGTTCGTGAGCGGCGAAACAAGTGCCCTTGGCTCAGCGTTCAGGCGGCCCGGGCTTCAGAGACGACCCCATGAGGGGCTGTGATGTGCTGGACTCCGGTGACGACGATCGGGCCTGATTGAGGCGATGAGCACATTTGCCGAACGCTGTGGCGAGCATGACGCCGATCGCGAGCGCGCAGTCCAGTCGCTGCTTCAGAAAGTACAACAATCGGGTACCGAGTTGGTGCGGGTGGCCTGGTGCGATGTGCACGGAGCGTTGCGAGGCAAGGCAGTTGTTGCATCGCACTTGGAGTCAGTCTTGCGCAACGGCATTGGCATGGTCAGCACGCTGATGCTCAAAGATAGCTCAGACCGCACCGCGTTCAAGGTCTTTGAACCGGGTGGCACACAAAATCTTCCCGGCTTTGGCCAAGCCAACAACCTGCTGCTGCTGCCCCAACCCGAAAGCTACCAGCAGTTGCCGTGGACGCAGGGCGTTGGCTGGTTGCGGGCCCAGCCCTGGCACCAGGATGGCACCCGCGTTGAATTTGACACGCGCCGAGTCCTGCAGCGCGCCCTTGAGCGTTTGAACATGGCCGGCCTGGACATGCGTTGCGGACTGGAAATCGAATTTCATATTTACCGCATCAAGGACAGCTGGCAACAGCTCGATCCGGCGAGGGCCGCCTGGCCTGGTGAGCCGCCCGAGCTGGAGATGATCCATCCCGGCTATAACCTGCTCAATGAGGCCTGGCTGGACATGGCCGAGCCGCCTTTGCGGATCGTGCAGCACACGGCACAGGCGCTGGGTCTGCCGCTGGTGTCCCTGGAGCTTGAGTTCGGACCCTCCCAGGTTGAGGCGGTCTTTGATGTCACCGATGCCATGACGGCTGCCGACAACATGGTGTTGTTTCGAAATGCGGTGAGGATGGCCCTGCGGCGTTCGGGTTACTACGCCAGCTTTACCTGCCGTCCTCCGTTTCCCAACATCATGTCCAGTGGCTGGCACTTGCATCAATCGCTGGTGTCGCTGGAGCGCGGCCAGAATACCCTGCGACGAGAAACTCCTGCCAGAGGTAGCTCTGAACTCGATGCCGCCCATACCCTGAGCGATCTGGGTGAGCATTACCTGGCAGGTTTGCTCAAACATGGCCGGGGCATGACCGTGTTCTGCACACCCACCATCAATGGCTTTGGCCGCTTCATGGGCAATCCGCTAGCACCACAGTCCGTGCTGTGGGGGCGGGACAATCGAGGTGCCATGTTGCGGGTGGTGGGAGCCTGCGGTGACCCGGGCACGCGCATCGAAAACCGGATCGGTGAACCCGCGGCCAATCCTTACCTTTATCTGGCAGCCCAGATTCACGCCGGGCTGGATGGTATTGAAGGCAGCTTGCGTGCCCCCAAGGCCACCGATGCGCCCTATGCGCCCAGTTCAGAACGACTGCCCACCAGCCTGGCCGAGTCGCTTGAGGCTCTGACTGGCGACCCGGTGCTGGTCTCAGCCTTTGGTAAAAATTTTGTTGATTATTTTCAGCAAATCAAGCGTCATGAATTGAACCGCTTTAATGAAGCCGTTGACAAAGACGAATTTCAGCGACGCGAATATTTCAGCAGGATTTAAGCCCATGCCAACCCTTTATTTTCTGACCCGCCAGCGGGACGGATCCCTGACGCCTCAGGACATTGAGGCCGAAGTGGGTCAGACAGTGATGCAGGCCGCCCTGGCAGCACACATTGACGGGATTGCCGCCGATTGCGGTGGCATGCTCACCTGCGCCACCTGCCATGTCTATGTGACCTCCGAGTGGGCGGCCAGACTGCCACCACCCGCTGCCGAGGAACTTGAGATGCTCAACTTTGCCGCGGCTGAACAACGCGAGACCAGCCGATTGAGCTGTCAGATCAAGGTCGGACCCGAAACCGACGGTTTGATGCTAGAACTGCCTAGCCGGCAGTATTAGGGTTTGGTTTGGAGGCCTGGTATGTTCTGGCGTTGCAGCCTAGCCACGGGTCACCCATTCAAGCGGCTCGGCAAAGACGCCCTATCCCTGTGCGCTGAGTTTGGGTTTAGTTTTGCCCGTTGAAGAAGTCAACGATCTTTGATATCTGCCCGAGCATCATTTCACGGCCGCGCACCACCGTGCATCCACAACTTTGTGCCAGTGCCAATAAGGGGGTTTGCTCTGGTTTGACAATGGCATCAAACACAATCAGGCTTGACGGCAGTGTGCTGACCGGAAATGGCAAGCGTGCATCGTCAAGCATGCCCACGGGGCATGCATTGAGCAGGATGTCAATGCCGTCGATGCTGGGGGGGGAAATTTCCACCCGGGTGTCGGGGCTGACCCGGCCAAACAGATCGGCCAGGCGCTCAGAGCGCTCTGTGTCCTGATCAAACAGTCGTATCAGGGCGGGATGCTCGGCCGCAATGGCCGCTCCAATCGCTGAACCGGCGCCGCCCTGGCCGATCAGCATGACCCGCTTGTCTTTAAACGACAGGCCTCTGCGGCGAAAGCTCTCCACACAGCCCAGCCCATCAAAAATTTCACCATGCCACTGGTCGCCACGCCGTGCCAAGGCGTTGATCGCGCCTACCTGCAGGGCTTGGGCTCCAAGTGCCTGAGCCAGCACGATGGCTTTGGCCTTGAAAGGAATGGTGAAAATCAGACCGTCCAGGTTATGCAACTGCATCAGGCGGGGCAGCACGTCATCAAAATCTTGCTCACGCACATGCATTGGAACCAGGACAGCGTTCATCGGTCTTTGATGCATCTCCCAGGTCACCATCTCAGGCGATCTGACCTGCTCGATCGGGTCGCCCACGATGCCATAGAGCCGGGTCTTGCCATTCAGAAATTCGACTTGTTCCATTTCAGCCTCATCGTGGTTTTGGCGATTTTATGAAAGACCACAGCAGTCAACTCAATCCAAGTGCACTTGAAGTGCATTGCAAGTGCAAGACAAGCCCAGTCATTACTGAGGCTTGGGTCGTGGCGTCAGTCGGTCGAGTTGTTCGTTGCGCTGATGCGCGGGCAGGCCGGCAAGGGTTCGCACTGCCGCATAGAAATTTGGCAAGTTGCCTGCATGTTGAGCGAGTAGCGCCTCAAATGCCGGGACATATTGGGTGTACATGGCCACCGAGGCCAAATGGGCGTTACCCAAGGGCTGAGCAAACCAGCGGTCATACCCGCTGAAGCTTGTCTTATCCAGCTTGCGGTTGGCATAGGCCGCTTTGAGGCTTTCAAAAGCCGCAGCTTTGCGCTGGCGCTTTTCGGCGTCAGTGAGTTGACTGTCATACAGTTGTGAAAGGGTTTCTCGGGTCTGCGCAATCAGAGCTCGGATGCTGGTCCGAAATTCCTGCAACTGGGCATGGTGCTCAAGCTGCGCGATGCTGCCATGCTGCATCAGCCAGCGTGAGATTCCTGCCTGCTCGACCACGGTGGCGAACGATTCATTGAATACCGAGTCGTCTTGCACATACACAATCTGATGAGCCAGCTCATGAAACAAAAGCCGGGCCAGTTCGGTTTCCGGGTACTGAATAAATGTGTTCAAGACCGGATCGGCAAACCAACCCAGGGTGGAGTAGGCAGGGACTCCGCTGACATAGACATCATCCCCGCTCGCAGCAATATGTTTGGCCTGAGCCTGAGCGTCAGCTTCGGCAAAGTAGCCCCGGTAATTCACGCACCCAGCCACGGGAAAGCACCATGTTCTGGGCTTGATCGAAAACTCTGGGGTCGCATACACATTCCAGACCACGTAGGGGCGCTGCAAATCGGCGTAGCCCCGGTAGCTCTTGTTGTTGGGCAGGGCCAATTCATGAATGGCAAATTCGCGGATCCGCTGTGTCAGCTGTAGTTTGTCGCGCAGCCGGGTGTCCAGCTGATCGTCCTGCAGCAGCAATTCAATCGGTTTTTCACGGTTCATGATTTCCAATTGACCGCCTACGGACTGCAGATAGTAGGAAAGATGCGCGCAGCCACCCAACATCATTGGGAGCAGCACTGCAAAGGCAAAGCGTTTCATGTTGATTGAGTGAAATGACCCATGCGCAAAAAATGTGCGCATTGATTTGCCACCTCGCGCGAGTAAAGCATTTCGCTATGGCTGACGTTCATCAGAATTCGCTGATGGTGACCTGGAAGTTCAGTCTCGGCAACGCTAACTGCCCCATCGTTGGGGCTTGGCAAGTCAGGGGCAACCAGCCGGCCCAGGCCGAAACCGCGTGTTCCGGCCAGGATACCTATCGCACAGTCGGGCAGTGGGGGAGGTGGGTCAGCCAGCCATTGGGTCATGCTGTGACCCAGCAGTGCCTTGCCGCCGGGCAATCGCGCAAGCGCCTGCGCCGCATGACTTTGGGCGTAAGGCGTTCCGAGCATCAACAAGCTCTCGCAGCGGGGATAGGACGGTGTCTGCAGCATCTTGAGCGCCACCAAGCCCCCCAGACTGTGGGAGACGATCTGTACCCTGGGAGCATCGAGTTGAGCGCAAAAATCAGCCAGCCGGCTGGCATTGTCACTGAGCGTCAGACGCATTGAGGGGTAGGAGTAGGTTTTGATGATGAACCCATGCTGCTTAATCCTTCGTGCCAGCAAGGCCATGAAGAAGCTATTGAGCCACAGCCCGTGAATGAGGATTACAGGCATTCTCGAGGTCTCTTTGTCAGCCATGGGGTTCAAGCAGATGAGTGGAGGTCAGCTGAAACGGATCTTGCTTGGTTGTCAGATCAATTGAAAGGTTTGGCATCGAAATCCGACGGGTTTAATTCTGGATCCGGAATCGGCCTAAGTGTGTTGAACCGATCCAGTTGGCAACTTCCCAAAATATGCCTCACTTCTGTGTTTTGGCGGGTCACGGGGCACTTGGGTTGAAGGTAGCTACGGCGTATCATGCGCGAACTTTCATGACCAAAATCGATCGATCCAATTTTCGAACCTACCCATGCGCAAGCAGCTAGTGGCTCAAAGTGGATTGGGCGCAATTGTCCTGGTCGACTCAATCACTCAGATTGATGACGCTGATGCGGGCAGCGTGGTGATTGCTGCATCACACGGCGGTTCCAGCTCGGCCCAATTTGCCCTGGAGCAGCCCTTGCGCCTGGTGGTGTTCAACGATGCCGGTGGTGGCAAGGATCAGGCGGGTGTTGCCGGTCTGAAAATCCTGCAGGACCACAAGATGCCAGCAGCCACGATCGCCCACACCAGCGCGAGAATTGGGGACAGCGCTGACATGTGGGAGAACGGCGTGATTTCGTATGTAAACCTGGCAGCCAAGGCATTGGGTCTCAGGCCAGGGTATTCACTCAGACAAACCCTCTTGCAGTCTCCCTTGCCAGACGCATCCGAGGAAGGCGCAAGGTAATTAACAGGATAGAGCTATGAGCCAGGGTTGGATGTTCCGCGATCTGCTTATCGCTGGGCTAATGCTTCTGGGCGGCAGTAGCTGGGCACAGCCCGTGCTGACTTGTCTGCCCGAACAGCAGGGAGAGTTGGTACTTTTTGCCATCCGACCCAACTTTCACACTGTGAACGGCCGCATGGGCGGTTTTGATCCTTGTGAAGCCAGCGTCAAATTCCGGCTTCCGGCGGGCGTTGCCAAGCCTGCACTGATGA
>Ga0129336_10001180_pt1 | contig 15715 bp, 15 predicted proteins | sample CPB6_02_DNA_FD_96878 | JGI IMG/M metagenome (GOLD analysis project Ga0129336, IMG submission 96878) | Freshwater to marine salinity gradient microbial communities from Chesapeake Bay, USA - CPBay_Sum_0.6_0.2_DNA | ecosystem: Environmental > Aquatic > Marine > Coastal | place: USA: Chesapeake...
ACGGAGCACGATCACAGGACCACGCTACCCTCCCGGCCCGACGATCGCCTGCCGTGGATCGCACATGTCGCGACCCTCGATCGGCAATGGCGCGCACGAAAAGGCCGCTGTCCGGTCGCCTCACCGCACAAACGCCCCGCAGGGGTCCCTTGAGAGGTGAGACGACCTCGACCGCGGCAGGACTATGCGCCCGTGAGCACCCGGCCGAGCAGATCCAGGGCCGCGCTGACCGCGTGCCGGCGAACGCCCTCACGATCCTGCCCGGCACAGGCGAAGCCCACGACGACCTCGCCCTCGGGCCCGACGACCGCGACGTAGCCCTGTCCGGGTGGTACCGGGCCGGCCACGACGCCACCGGGATCTGGGTCGGGGCCGGCTGAGCCGGTCGTGGCCACGGCGTAGTCGGCGGCGAGGAGGCGCCGTGCACCCAGAGCCATCTGCACGGCGACGGCGGGATCGACCGCGCCCTGTCGCTCGAGCAGGTCGGCATCGACTCCGAGTACGTCGGCCTTGACGGCCACGGCGTAGGAGACGAGGCCGCCGCGCACGCAGGCGCTCGCCCCCGGGATCGAGGTCAACTCGGCGCAGACGAGTCCCCCCGTGAGGCTCTCCGCGGTCGCCACTGTCTGGCCCCGCTCGACGAGCAGCGAGACCACCTCGTCGGCCTTCACGAAGCGCCCCGTGACATGCGCCGTGCGCGGAGGGCATAGTCCAGGCCCGTCGCGACGGTGAGCACGAGGGCAATGGCCATCGCCGCGATCTTCACCGGATCCGCCCACTCCGGCAGCGGGGCGAGGTAGAGCGAGATGGCGATCACCTGCGCGACCGTCTTGGCCTTGCCACCGCGCGAGGCCGGAATCACCCCGTGGCGGATGACGACGAAGCGCAGCGCCGTGACGGCGAGTTCGCGCCAGAGGATGATGACGGTGACCCACCAGGGCAGGTCAGCGAGCAAGGACAGGCCGATGAGCGCAACCCCGGTGAGCGCCTTGTCGGCGATGGGATCGGCGATCTTGCCGAGAGTGGTCACCGTGCCACTGCGACGTGCGATCTCACCATCTGCCAGATCCGTCAGCGCAGCGATGACGAAGACAGCGGTGGCCGCCCACCGCAGCGCCGCATCACTCCCGTCGTCCGCAAGCAGGAGCCAGGCGAGCACCGGGACGAGCAGAAGGCGCACCAGGGTGAGCAGATTGGGCAGCGTGGCCCAGCGCGAGGTGCCGATCGGATCACCGGCGTGGTCCGGAATGCCGGCGAGGGGCGAGTCACCGGACCCGTCGCGGTGACTCCGGTCCCGTCCGGTGGCCGTCACGCGGACTCCGCGACGAGGTCGATGCCGTCCACGCCGGCCACCCTCGCACGCACGACCTCGCCGACAGCATGCGCCGTGTCGATGATCGTCGCCGAGTCATCGGGCCCCTGGTGCGCTGCGCGCGCGATGCCCGGCTCCTCAACGAGGAGCTCGACCTCGTCACCCACGCGCTCGCTGGCCCGCTCGAGCATGAGTTCATCGACCAGCGCGGACACCTCGGCCACGCGGCGGTCGATCTCGGCCTCGGGCAGATGACCGTCCAGGGTGGTCGCCTCGGTGCCCTCCTCGTCGGAGTAGCCGAAGACGCCGACGGCGTCGAGTCGCGCCGACTCCAGGAAGCCCATGAGCTCGGACAGGTCATCGTCGCTCTCGCCCGGGAATCCGACGATGACGTTGGTGCGCACGCCGGCCCGCGGATTGCGCGCGCGGATCATGTCGAGCAACCCAAGGAAGTCGTCTGTCCCGCCGAATCGACGCATCCGACGCAGGACACGCGAGCTCGAGTGCTGGAAGGACAGGTCGAAGTACGGCGCGACCCCCGGAGTGTCGGCGATCGTGTCGACAAGGCCCGGCCTCATCTCTGCCGGCTGAAGGTAGTTGACGCGGACCCGAAGGATTCCCGGGACACGCGCGAGGGCCGGAAGCAGGCCCTCGAGCATGCGGATGTCACCGAGATCCTTGCCGTAGGACGTGGAGTTCTCGCTGACGAGCACGACCTCGCGCACGCCGGCGTCGGCAAGGTCCGCGATCTCTCCCATCACCTGCTCCGGGCGCCTGCTGACGAAGGAGCCACGGAAGGAAGGAATGGCGCAGAAGGTGCAGCGTCGATCGCATCCGGAGGCGAGCTTGACCGACATCACCGGCCCCGTGACACGTCGGTTGAGGCCGGCATGACCGGGTGCACCGCCTGCATCAACGCGCTCGACGGGGGCAAGGGGCAGCAGGGTCCGCCGGTCCACCGGCGTGTGGGGCGCGAGACTCTCGCCGGCCGCCACGCGCCGGACGCGATCCGTGATGTCGGCATAGTCGTCGAAACTGAGGACCGCGGCGGCTTCGGGCAGCGACTCCGCGAGTTCGGCGCCGTATCTCTCGGCCAGGCATCCGGTGACGATGACGCGCGCGCCCGTGTCGGCCGCTGCCAGAACGGCGTCGATCGAGTCCTTCTTCGCCGAGGCCACGAAGCCGCATGTGTTGACGAGGAGGACGTCCGCCCGCTCAGGATCCTCACTCAGATCAAGACCGTCAGCGGCGAGCCGCGCCTCGAGTTCGTCCGCGTCGACATCGTTGCGTGCGCAACCCAGGCGCAGCACAGCGACTCGGGGATCCATCCCCTCAGGGTAGAGACTCTCGAGCCTGCGTCCGGTCGCGGGAGGGCGCTGGCAGGCGTCCCTACTCCGCGGGACAAGGCCCCGAGTGACTAGTTCCCGCCGCGAATGTCGATGATGAAGCCCGGCAGATCGTCCGCCTTGAGCAGCACCTCGCGCGCCTTAGATCCCTCGCTGGGGCCGACGACGCCGCGGGACTCCAGCAGATCCATGAGCCGACCCGCCTTCGCGAATCCGACACGCAGCTTGCGCTGGAGCATCGACGTGGAGCCGAACTGCGTCGTGACGACGAGTTCGGCGGCCTGGCACAACAGATCGAGGTCGTCGCCGATCTCCTCGTCGATCTGACGACCCACGGCGGCCGGAGCGGTGACATCGTCGCGGTAGTCGGGGTCCATCTGCTCGCGCACGAACCGCACCACGCTGCGGATCTCAGTCTCCGAGACGAAGGCTCCCTGGATGCGCTGAGCCTTGCTCGCCCCCATGGGCAGGAAAAGTCCATCGCCTTGCCCGACGAGCTTCTCGGCACCGGGTTGGTCGAGGATCACACCACTGTCAGCGAGCGAGGAGGTCGCGAAGGCCAGACGACTCGGCACATTGGCCTTGATCAGGCCCGTGACGACGTCGACGCTGGGACGCTGCGTCGCCAGGACCAGGTGAATGCCAGCAGCGCGTGCGAGCTGCGTAATACGAACGACTGAATCCTCGACATCGCGCGGAGCCACCATCATGAGGTCGGCAAGCTCATCGACGATGACGAGCAGGTACGGGTAGGGGCGCAGCACACGCTCGCTTCCGAGCGGAGGCGTGAGCTTGCCTGACCGGACCGCCTTGTTGAAGTCGTCGATATGACGGAAGCCGAATTGCGCAAGGTCGTCGTAGCGGGTGTCCATCTCCTTGACGACCCACTGGAGGGCGTCGGCGGCCTTCTTGGGATTGGTGATGATCGGCGTGATGAGGTGGGGGATCCCCTCGTACGCCGTGAGCTCGACTCGCTTGGGATCCACGAGGATCATGCGCACGTCGTCCGGCGTGGCGCGCATGAGGACCGACGTAATGAGCGAGTTGATGCAGCTCGACTTGCCCGCGCCCGTGGCGCCCGCCACGAGCAGGTGGGGCATCTTGGCGAGATTGGCCACGACATAGCCGCCTTCGACGTCCTTGCCCAGGGCGACCGTCATCGGGTGATGCTCATCGGTGGCCGTCGCCGAACGCAGCACATCCCCGAGGCTCACGAGCTCGCGATCGGCGTTGGGGATCTCGATGCCGATCGCGCTCTTGCCCGGGATCGGGCTGAGGATGCGGACCTCGGGGCTTGCCACCGCATAGGCGATGTTGCGACTCAGGGCTGTGACGCGCTCCACCTTGACGCTCGGACCGAGCTCGATCTCGTAGCGCGTGACGGTCGGGCCGCGTGTGAAGCCGGTGACACGCGCATCGATGTTGAATTCCTCCAGCACCTGAGTCAGCGCCGACACCACGCCGTCATTGGCCTTCGTGCGGCTGCGCGGCGCAGGACCGGCCTTGAGCATCTGCGCACCCGGCAGGCGGTAGTCGATCGCCCGGTCCAACGGCAACTGCTCGACAGGGCCAGCGGGCGGGGCCTCGAACGTCGGTGCCGGCGCGGACTCCGGCGCCGGTGGGGCGACGTCGTCCGCCGCGCGAGGGACCTCGGTCGTGAGATGGCGCGGGCCCGTGTCGAACTTCGCGGCATCGGCGATCTGCTTGGCCGCTCCCGCGACGCCGAGTGCCGGCTCGGCAGCAGACATGAGGAACTCTTCCTCCGCCTCGATGTCGATCTCGCCGGCGATCGCCGTGTCCTCCGGGTCGATGAGCTCCGCGGAGTCGACGACGAAGCCATCCACCTCGTCGGCGGCGTACGAATCGAGGAGTTCATCGTTGGCGGAGCGGCCACCCGAACCCGGACGCAGGATGTGGCCGCCCACGCGACGCAGAGCCTGGGGCACGGCCATGAGCGGCGTCGCCGTGAGCACGAGGATGCCGAAGACGGCGAGCAGGCCGAGGAGGACGCCGGTGACCACCGGGCCGAGCGCGGCGGCCACGGGCGCTGTCGTGACCCAGCCCGTGATACCGGTGCCCGCTGATAGTCCGTCGAGGCCATCGCTTGGCGTGGGCAGGCCCTGCACGAGATGCCAGAGGCCCGCCGCGGCGAGGAGCAGTGCCAGTCCACCCACGATGAGTCGCCCGTTGGTCACGTGGTCTTCGGGATGTCTCAGGGTGCGCCAGCCGATGAGGAGCAGGACGATCGGCACCGCGATGTCGAACGCGCCCACGAGGTACGCCGACACGGTGCCCAGCCCGATGGTGAACCAGCCGTCCACTCCGAACCACACGGCGGCAGCGACGATGACCGCAAGGGCGATGAAGAGCAGGCCCAAGCCGTCACGGCGGTGGACATCGTCGAGATCGCGGGCACCGTGACCGACGCGGCGGGCCGCACCACCCATCGCGTGGGCAATCCCCAGCCAGAGGGCGCGCAGGGCCCGGCCGACTCCGGCCAGCCCGCGGGCGAGGGGCCCGGGACCACTAGATCGGCGCGAGGACGCCGTCGAGCGCGACTTGGCCGTGGAGCGCGGCTTGGCGGTCGAGCGCGGCTTGGCGGTCGAACGGCGAGACTGGGAGGGGCTCGCGGAGGAGCGGCTACGCGTGGGCACACTGGATCGACTCGCCATGTCCCGAGGGTACCCGCGAGTACCACGAATCACGGGTGTCACACGGGTCACGCGTGTCGTCGCCCCGAGCCCATCCAGGCGCCCGTCTGGGCTGGCCTAGGCCTCCACGACCACCGGGATGATCATCGGCCGGCGCCGATGGGTCTGGGATACCCATCGGCCGACGACCCGTCGGACCCGCTGCTGGAGCTGGTGGGGGTCGACGACACCGTCGGCGAGGGCACGCTCGAGCTCGGCCCGCACCTCGTCCCGGACGGGCTTGAGCACCTCCGGGTCCTCGTGGAAGCCGCGCGCCTCGATCTCGGGCCCGGCCACGACCTTGCCTCCCGTGATGTCAACGGCCGCGAAGATGGAGATGAAGCCTTCGTTGCCGAGAACCCGTCGATCCGTGAGCGCGGCCTCGGTGATGTCGCCAACACTCGCACCGTCAACGAAGACGTAGCCGACCGGCACAGCCCCGACGATGCGAGCCACGCCGTCCTTGAGATCCACCACGACACCGTCCTCGGCCAGGACGATGCGCTCGCGGGGCACGCCGGTGCGCTCGGCGAGCGCGGCATTCGCACGCAGGTGACGCCATTCACCATGGACAGGCCTCACATTGCGCGGCTTGACGATGTTGTAGGCGTACAGCAACTCCCCCGCCGAGCAGTGCCCGGAGACGTGGACCAGCGCATTGCCCTTGTGAACGACGGACGCACCGCTGCGAGTGAGGCCATTGATGACGCGGTTCACGGCGTTCTCATTGCCCGGGATGAGCGAGGAGGCCAGCACGATCGTGTCGTCGGGGCCGGCCTTGATCTGGTGGTCGTTGTTGGCGATCCGCGAGAGCACCGCCATCGGCTCGCCCTGCGAGCCGGTGCAGACAAGGACAACCTCGTCATCGGGGAGGTCCTCGAGTGCATCCACCGACACCAGCACGCCCGGAGGGATAGTGAGATAGTCCAGGTCGCGCGCCACCCCCATGTTGCGCACCATCGACCGGCCCACGAACGCCACCTTGCGACCATGCTCCGCAGCGGCGTCGATGATCTGCTGGATCCGGTGCACGTGGGACGCGAACGACGCGACGATGACCCGTCCGCGGGCCCGATCGAACACCTTGTCGAGGACCGGGGCAATGTCTCGCTCGCTGGGGATGAACCCAGGCACCTCGGCATTGGTCGAGTCCACGAGGAAGAGATCGACGCCTTCGTCACCGAGGCGAGCGAAGCCATTGAGATCGGTCACCCTGCCGTCGAGCGGGAGTTGGTCCATCTTGAAGTCGCCCGTATGCAGGACAAGTCCGGCCGGGGTCCTGATGGCGACGGCCAGCGCGTCGGGAATCGAGTGATTGACGGCAAGGAACTCCAGGTCGAAGGGTCCTACCGAGACGCGCTCCCCCTCGCGGACGACGCGGACGTCGGGCTTGATGCGGGCTTCGCGCAGCTTCGCCTCGACGAACGCCAGGGTGAGGCGCGAGCCGTAGAGAGGAATGTCAGGACGCTGGCGCAGGAGAAAGGGAAGGCCCCCGATGTGGTCCTCGTGGCCGTGGGTGAGCACGATCGCGTCGACGTCATCGAGGCGCTCCTCGATGGATGAGAAGTCCGGCAGGATCAGATCGATGCCGGGCTGGGACTCCTCAGGGAAGAGAACCCCGCAGTCGACGATGAGCAGGCGTCCGGCGTACTCGAAAACCGTCATGTTGCGCCCGATCTCGCCGAGGCCGCCAAGCGCAACGACGCGCAATGCGCCTTCGGGCAGCGGTGGCGGTGTGGGAAGTTCGGGATGCGCGTGACTCACGACAGATCGACGCCGCCCTCGCGTAGGTCGCGCTCCAACTGCTCGATCTGATCGGCCGTCGCGTCCACGAGCGGTGACCGTACCGGGCCCGCGGGCAGCCCCTGCAGCGCGAGTGCGGCCTTGGTGAGGATGACGCCCTGGGTGCGGAAGATGCCGGTGTACACCGGAAGCAGCGCCCGGTTGGCAGCGATGGCGCCGCAGACATCACCGGAATGGAAGGCCTGACCCATCGCGCGAATGCGATCGGCCACGAGGTGACCGACCACGGAGATGAAGCCATTCGCCCCCACAGACAGCAGCGGCAGATTGAGGATGTCGTCGCCGGAGTACCAGCCGAGATCGCAGCGCGCCATGGCCCACTGCGCAGCCTCGAGGTCGCCTTTGGCGTCCTTGTTGGCGACGATGCGAGGGTGCTCTGCGAGCCGCACGAGCGTCTCGACCTCGATGGCCACGCCGGTCCGCTTGGGGATGTCGTAGGTGATCACCGGAAGGTCCGTGGCGTCGGCGACCGTGCGGAAGTGGTGGAGGAGCCCAGCCTGCGGCGGGCGGTTGTAGTACGGCGCGACGACGAGCAGGCCGTCGGCTCCCGCAGCGGCTGCCTCGCGCGCAAGGTGGACGGAGTGAGCCGTGTCGTAGGTGCCGACGCCGGCGATGACCCGAGATCGATCGCCGACCGCCTCCTTGACCGCGCGGACGACGGCGGCCTTCTCCTCGTCGGTCGTCGTGGGGGACTCCCCCGTTGTGCCGTTGACCACGAGGCCGTCGTTGCCGAGATCGTCGACCAAATGCGTCGCGAGTCGCTGGGCACCGTCAACGTCGAGAGCACCTTCCGCGGTGAAAGGCGTCACCATCGCGGTGAGCATCACCCCGACGGGGCCGCTGGCGGGCACGGGCATATCGACAGGCTATCGCTAGGGCGCCACGCGGCCGTTGGCGACGAAGGCCTCGTGGGTGATCGGCATGAGCGCTGCCCACTCCGACTCCATGAGGTCGGCGACCATCTCGATCTCCCGCTGGGGGTACGACGGGAAGTGACTGTCGGGGTGCTTGGTGCGCAGTGACAGGAAGTTCATGAGGGCCCGAGCGTTCATCGTGACGTACATCGAGGAATAGGTGCCGACCGGCAGGACGATGCGAGCGACCTCGCGCGCCACCCCGGCGTCGAGCATCGCCTGGTAGGCGTCATAGGCCGCCCGACACGAGGCCGTGGTCTGCTCGACCACGACGGCGTACTGATCCTGGGTGCCCTCGACGAAGTCGTAGGCCCCGGGCTTGCCCTGCTGAACGAGCCTGCGCTCGGGACCGGGGACGTAGAACACCGGGCGCAACTCGCGATAGCGCCCGCTCTCCTCGTTGTAGGACGCGATGCGATGCCGCATGAACTCGCGGAAGACGAAGATCGGCGCGGAGATGAAGTACGTCAGCGACGTGTGCTCGAAGGGCGTTCCGTGCCGGTCGCGCATGAGGTAGTTGATCAGGCCCTTGGCGGCCGCGGCATCGGAGTCGACGTCATCGAGGGACTGCTCGCCCTTGGTGGACACGCGGGCGGCCCAGATGACGTCGGAGTCGCGCGCGGTCGCCTTCACCAACTCGACGGTGACGTCGCTGCGGAACTCGATTTCGCCGGCCTCGGACACGGGTCCTCCCTTCCCGTGGACCCTATCCAAGGCGTGCGGCCCGATGGTGATAGGCAGGAGGCATGTCGTCGACCCCGGACTCGGTGCGGCTCGCTCGCACATCGGACGTCGATGACGTGGCGCGCGTGCAGATCGCGGCCTGGCGAGCGGCATACGCCGACCTCCTGCCTGACACCGTCCTCGCCACGCTCGACGCTGACGACATGGCCTGGGAATGGGGTCGCGCGCTGCTGCAGCCCGGACCCCACCGGCTGCTCGTGGCCATCGGCTCGGACGGCGGCGTCGCTGGTGCGGCCGCCGTGGGACCGAGTGCCGATCCCGATGCGGCGGGGGCCGGTGAGATCACGCTTCTCGTCGTCGATCCCGAGCACTGGGGCGCCGGACACGGATCGCGTCTGCTGCAGGCGAGCGTGGACCACCTCATCGCCGCCGGCCACCACGAAGCCATGACATGGGTACCCCTCGCAGACGAGCCTCGGCGCGCGTTCTTGCAGTCAGCCGGATGGGGACCCGACACGGCGTACCGCGATCGCGAGGTTGGCGACGACGTGGTTCGTGAGGTGCGCCTGGTGACCGTGATCGCCGACGCGGCCGAGCCCACCGACGAGTGAGCTAATCCAGGCCAAGTACGCCGGGATTGAGCGTGACGTCGGGATCCAGTGTCGACTTGACCGCCCTGAGGACGTCGATTCCCAGCGGACCCACCTCGTCGACCAGCCACGGCGCGTGATCGCGACCAATCGCGTGGTGATGGGTGATGGTGGCACCGGAGTCCATGATCGCCCGACTGGCAGCGGTCTTCGCCCGCTGCCACTGCCCGACGGGGTCACGGCGGTCCGCCACGGCGATCACCGTGGTGTAGAGCGATGCACCGGTGTCGTAGGAGTGCGACAGATGCGACATGACATAGGGTCCGACGCCCTGCCCTTCGCGGAGGGCCTGGCGCAGCGCGTCTGTCACCGTGGTGTGCAGGTCGAGGTACGTCGACCAGTGAGTCGCGGTCTCCAGGGTCTCCACGAGGTATCCCGCGTCCATGAGGGAGTCGCGCAGGTGCGGTCCATCGAATCGGTGGCGCCGCCAGGACTGCCCCGGACCGTGCCCGAGCGACACGGCCCCGTGGCGGCGCAGTGCGCGCAGCGTCGCCGACCGCCGCGCACCCACGAGATCACGGTCCGTGCCTTCCCAGCCGAGGATGGCCAGCGAGGGATCCGCGACACCCCGCGCCCGCAGGTAGCGGTCGAATGCGCGCGCGGCGATGCCGTGCGGCCCCGACATGAGCAACGTGGTGGCGGTCTCGGCCTCGTCCGACAGGCGCATGACGTCGGCACTCGAGCGCGATTGCACGGCATCCCGGAAGGCCTCCACGCCCGCGGCGAAGCCGGGGAGCATGATCGCGTCGTAGATGCGTGCTGTGGGCAGCCGGCGTACCCGCAGGCTCACCCGGGTGATGACGCCGAAGGCCCCCTCGCTACCGATGATGAGGCCGCGCAGGTCGGGTCCCGCGGCAGTCGAAGGTGCCCGACCGAGTTGCATCGTGCCCTCGGGGGTCGCCACGACGACGGCTTCGACCATGTCGTCGCTGCGTCCGTACCCGGTCGATGCCTGGCCCGCTGACCTGGTCGCGACGTAGCCGCCGATCGTCGCGCGCTCCCAGGACTGGGGCAGGTGCCCGAGGGTGAAGCCGCGTGCCGCAAGCAGGGCTTCAAGCACCGGGCCGGTGATGGCGGGGCCCACCGTCGCCACCCCGGAGATCTCGTCGAGGTGGATCAGCCGACCTAGCCTGCGCAGATCGAGCGCGATGTGCGGGCTGTGCGTGCGCAGGCCCCCGACGACGGAGGTGCCCCCGCCCACGGGGATCACGGCGAGCCCGTGCTCCCGGGCAACGGCGAGCAACGCGACAACCTCGTCATGGGTCGCGGGCGAAACGACGGCGTCAGGCGCGTCATCGACCTCGTCAGCACGCCGCCGTGCGTAGTCAATGAAGGCCGCCCCGCCCATGGCTCGCAGCCGATCGTCGCGCTCGACGCTCACGTGATCGGCACCGACGACAGAGCGCATGGCGTCGAGGTCGCTGTCACTCAGACGCGACGCGGCGAGCACCCACCGCTCGGTGTCGGCAGGCGGCCAGGGGGACGCCACTCCGACGTGGCGGGCGAGGTAGTCGCGCACGCGTTCGCCGAGGATGGGAGCGTCGGCTCCCCAGCGGGCGAGATCGTCGGGCACGCGCCCAGTCTCGCACCGGCTCCCGGACGGCGGAGCCACGCCTGCCAGGCTCACCCGGCAGACTGTGGCCGTGCCTGTGCCGACCGTCGATCTCAACGCCGCGCGCCGGCACAGAGATCTGGAAGCGACGGCCGCTGGCGAGCCCGTGGACGTCCTCGTCATCGGCGGCGGCATCACCGGCTGCGGCGTGGCGCTCGATGCGGCGAGTCGCGGGCTCGCGGTGACCCTGGTCGAGGCCCGCGATCTGGCCTTCGGCACGTCCCGCTGGTCGAGCAAGCTTGTCCACGGAGGCCTTCGCTATCTCGCCCACGGCGATGTGGGCGTCGCGTGGGAGAGCGCGGTCGAACGCTCGCGGCTGATGACCACGATTGCGCCTCATCTGATTCGCCCCCTCCCCCACGTCATGCCCCTCGATCCCAGCCGGACCCAGCGCGGACTCGTTCGCGCTGGCCTCCGTGCCGCTGATCTCCTGCGGGCAGGTGCCGGCACTCCGCGCCGGGTCCTGCCGCGACCGCGCACCGTGTCGACGCACGACGCCATGCGCCTGGTCCCCGGAATGGCTCCGGACGCCGGCGGAGCGACCGTGCACTGGGATGGCCAACTCGTCGACGATGCGCGGCTCACCATCGGCGTGGGCCGCACCGCCGCACGACTGGGCGCCCGGATCATCACGGGTGCACGCGCCAGCGATGTCACCGGCAAAGGTGCGCAGATTCGCACCCGAGAGGGCGACGTCATCGACGTTCACGCTCGCCACGTCATCGTCGCGGCCGGTGTCTGGACGGGGCAGCTCGATCCCGATACCGCGATCTCCGCGTCGCGCGGCACGCATGTGCTCCTGCGACCCGAATCCCTCGGCCATCCGCGCGCCGCGCTCACCGCGCCGGTCCCCGGTGAGCGCGGACGCTATGTGTTCGCCCTGCCGACCCTGGACGGGCCGGTCATCGCCGGCATCACGGACGTCGCCGTCCCCGGGACGATTCCCGACGTCCCCGAACCACCGAGAGAAGACATCGACTGGATTCTCGGGCACCTGTCCGCAGCGCTCGCTCATCCAGTCACCGCATCCGACGCGATCGGCGCCTACGCGGGCCTGCGGCCCCTCGTGGGAACCCCGGGCGAGGAGGCAACCGCCGACATCTCGCGCCGGCATCTCGTCGAGCAACGTCCGGAGGGCTACGTCGTCGTGACCGGCGGCAAGCTCACGACGTACCGTCGCATGGCCCAGGACGCCGTCGACGCGCTGAAGATCGAAACATCAGACGCGCACGCCGCTCACGCCATCGGCCGCTGCGTCACCGCGACGCTACCGCTGGTCGGTGCGCAGTCGTGGAACAGGCCCATGCCGGGTGTGCCCGAACGGCTGATCCAGCGATATGGCACCGAGGCACCGCGGGTCATGGCGTACGCCGACACAGATCCCACCCTGCTCGAGCCCATCGCCGACGGGATACCGGCCCTGGGTGTTGAGGTCGTGCACGCGATTCGCTGCGAGGGCGCCCTGGACATCGACGACGTGATGGAAAGGCGTATTCGCCTGTCCATGGTGCCCGCATGGGCTGAGTTCGCACGTCCCCGCGTTGCCGAGATCCTCGAGGCTGCGCCATGACCGACCGCCGAGCAATCGTCGGTGATGCAGTCGCTCTCGGTTTGGGCACCGGTGTCTACGCCCTCTCCTTCGGCGCCCTCTCGGTCGCGTCCGGCCTCAGCATGTGGCAGACCCAGGCGCTGTCCCTCCTCATGTTCACCGGCGCCTCGCAGTTCGCTCTCATCGCCGTCGTGGCATCCGGGGGAAGCGCCGCCGTGGCGATCGCGACGTCGACCCTCATCGGCACGCGCAATTCGTTCTACGGCTTCGCGATGGCGCCGGTTCTGCGACCCCGCGGCCTCACCCGCTTCGTCGCGGCGCAAGCCACGATCGACGAGTCGACCGGCATGGCCGCGAGGTACGAGGAGGATCGCGCATCCGCGCGACTCGCCTTCTGGTCCACGGCCGCGGCGATCTACGTGCTGTGGAACCTCGGCACGCTGATCGGTGCGCTCGGAGCAGGCCTCGTCGACGACCCCAACACCTTCGGCCTCGATGCCGCTGCGCCCGCGGCGTTCCTCGCCCTGGTCTGGCCGCGGCTCACGTCGTGGCCGATGCGCACGGTCGCGATCGTCTCTCTCGTCGCTGCGGTGGCCCTGGCACCGTTCCTCCCAGCCGGCCTGCCGGTCCTGCTGGCAGGTGCCGGCGGCATCGTCGTCGGCCTCGTCCTGGGCATCCGGGCGGGTGAGGAGTGATGTGGCCCACCGTGCTCATCGCATCCGGAGCGGCATTCGCGCTCAAATTCCTCGGCTACGTCGTCCCGCAGCGTTACTTCGACACGCCCCTCGCCCGAACGATCACCCTGCTCATCCCCGTGGCGCTGCTCTCCGCCCTCATCGGCCTGTGGACCTTCGTCGACGGCAACCACATCGCTGTGGACGCCCGGGCTGTGGGATTGCTCGCGGCGCTCATCGCGCTGCTGCTGCGAGCTCCATTCCTCGTGGTCATCATTGCTGCCGCCGCGACCGCCGCGATCGTGCGCGCGCTAGGGCTCCTCCCGTGAGACGGCCGATCTTCTGGTTCCTCTGGCCCGCTGCCGAAGCGGGACCGGTCGATGATGCAGCCGTCCAGTCGCGCTGGCTGCGGGTATGCGGCCGCGGTCCCTGGCGCTGGACCTTCCTCATCGCGTGCACCGCGGGTGCGGTGACGGTCATCTCGGCAGCGGCCGCAGCGACGTTGTCCCGCCCGGGGCTCCTCACCGCGATGCTCACGGTCCTTATCGCCGTTCCCGTCATCGCCCTACTCGCGCGGGCATGGGTCGCCGGCACCTACGTCTGCGATCGCGGCGTCAAGGTCTCGGACGTCATCACCACGACGATCATCCCGTGGTCCGAGGTGATGGACGTGGAGGTCTCCTCCCGATCCCGCCTGCTCGGGACTCCGGTGCGCCTCACCGGTCGCCAGGTCAGGGTGCGGTGGTCCGGTGCAACCACCCCGACGCACGTCGAGACCGCGTCCCCCGATCTCTGGCTGCGTCCGCAGGCCTTTGACGCCGCGCGTGATCGCCTGCTCACCTGGCACCGCGAGACCATCTGATCAATTACCTGGTCGGCGAGGCAGGCTGGAGCCGCGTCATCCAGACTCTCGGAGGCGCCGGGCCTCGCGCATGGCAGCGCGAGCGCGACGTCGATCGCGAGCCGCGTCGAGGGCCAGACCGAATCTGTACCAGGACTTCCAGTCGTCTGGGCTGTCCTCGACTCGCGCCCGCTCATCAGCGAGGAATCTCTGCGCATCCTCGGGCACGATGCGTCCTGACGGCGTGCGCGCGAAGTCGTCGACGGGCAGGTCGCCCTCCCCTGCGAGGTACCTGCCCATCTCCTGCATCGCGTAGCCGAACGCGATCTCTCGCCAGACGACCCAGGCACCCACAAAGGGCAGGGCCAGCACGGCCGCGCCCAGGAGCGTCGCGGTGGGGTCACCCGAGGTGAGCAGTGCCCAACCGCGCACGCCCGCAAGCACGAGGTACGCCGCAACCGCAGCGGCAAGGATCCAGGCCCAGCGGCGCGGGGTCACGGGCCGAGGAGGGCATCGAGGCCCACGGTGAGTCCAGGACGCGAGTTCACGCGGCGGACCGCCAGCAGGACTCCCGGCATGAAGGATGCGCGATCGAGGGAGTCGTGACGCAAGGTGAGTGTCTCGCCGGGATTGCCCAGGAGGACCTCTTCGTGCGCGACGAGACCGCGCAAGCGGACCGCGTGCACGCGCACGCCGTCCACATCCGCACCCCGCGCGGCCTCCAAGCCTTGGTCGGTCGCATCCGGGCTCTCCCCGAGACCAGCGTCCCGACGCGCTGCAGCGATGCCCTGCGCCGTATGCCGCGCGGTCCCCGAAGGCGCATCGAGCTTGTCAGGATGGTGCATCTCGATGACTTCGACGGATTCGAAGTAGGGCGCGGCCTCCCGTGCGAAACGCATGAGCAGGACAGCTCCCAGGGCGAAGTTGGGCGCGATGACCACTCCTACCGCCGGATTACCGGCCAGGAGACCACGCACCTCGTCCAGGAGCTCGGGAGTGAAGCCGGTCGTGCCCACCACGGCATGGATCCCGTGCTCGATGCAGTAGCGCAGCGTGTCCATGACCGCGTCCGGCGTGGTGAAGTCGACAGCGACCTCGACGCCCGAGGCGGTCAGGCGATCGACGGGGTCGCCGATGTCCACCACGGCAGCGAGGTGGAGGTCATCGGCCGCATCGACCGCGCGCACGACTTCGGCGCCCATGCGCCCCGCCGCGCCCACGACCCCGACCTTCGTCATGCGGGCAGCCTAGTGGGCCACCTGGCGTGCGAACGGGACGCGGGCGGCCCATGATGTCCGGATGCGCCTGCCTGTCCTCACCCTCGCGTCCTCCGCAGCACTCGTCGCCGGACTCCTCGTGGGAGCGTCCTCTCCTGCCGGAGCCGAGCCTCGCGTGGCCGTCCCCCTGCCCACTGTGACAGCCATGCCGGACGGCCCCATCTTCACCGGCGCGCTCCAGGACCTCCCTGCTCGCGGCTATGCGGAGAGTGAGTACGTCGTCACGCTCACCGAGCCGAACGTATACTCGTACGTCGGGAAGTCCACGCGCACCCAAGCTCGCAAGGCACCTGCCTCGCCTCAGGGCGACTATCGCTCCAGGATCATCGTGCGCGCACCCGAGAATCCCGAGGATTTCAACGG
>Ga0129336_10001182_pt1 | contig 15683 bp, 21 predicted proteins | sample CPB6_02_DNA_FD_96878 | JGI IMG/M metagenome (GOLD analysis project Ga0129336, IMG submission 96878) | Freshwater to marine salinity gradient microbial communities from Chesapeake Bay, USA - CPBay_Sum_0.6_0.2_DNA | ecosystem: Environmental > Aquatic > Marine > Coastal | place: USA: Chesapeake...
TGATGGAATAGATAGCAACCGGTCGGGGTTGTACTAGGTGAAGCCGAGTGTCAGGGAAAGTCTCCCGTTGATGCTGGGGTGACAAGAGCCAGCGGCCGAGCCTCCGGGCCCTCCCCGCTGGCTCTCCCCGTTGGAGAACGAACAAGGCCCCGGCACATCGCCGGGGCCCTGCCCAACCACCAACCAAAGAGGAGGAGAGATTCCTCTTGAAGCCGCACCAGCAACGGCCCTGGGGTTACCAGTGCCGTAATGCTAGCACACCTTCCGCCCTAACCGTCAACGTGCGCTCTCGAACGTCTCCGTCCGCTGACGGTCGCTCATGTCGCCAGGGTCCTTGCAGCCTTCGGGCCAGTTCACCGGCTCCCGGACGATGATGCCAGTGCCAGCAAGACACTGCCGGATGTCCTGAGCCGCAGCACGGCCAGCCCGGTCGGCATCGGTCATGAGTACATACGCCATCGGGTCAAGACGCTGGAGCAGCGTTGCCTGAGTAGGCGACACCCGTGCGCCCAACAAGGCCACCGCTGGGATGCCTGCCTGCCACATGCACAAGGCGTCAATGGAGCCCTCGACTATGGCGACGACGCGTGAGTTCGCTACCCGAGCTTGGTAGGAGCCGTAAAGCTGCTGGCTGATCTTGAAGCCAGTTCGGTACACGTACTTCGGGCCGTCTCCGCTGAGGTTCCTGCGGATGAAGGACACGAGGTCCCCAGTTACAGGGTCATGCACAGGGATGACTAGCTGGTCCTGCGTGCTGTCATAGCCAAGCTGGAAATCCTTGAACACTCCGTCGTCCGTGATACCTCGCTCAGCCCATCGTGCGCGTGTGTCTGCACTTAGCTGCCAGAGAGCTATCCACTTCGACGGGATGGTTTCCAAAGCAGCGGGCTCCGAGCCCCACGCCATCAACGTCCTGCGTAAACGGTCAAGAGATTCGTCGGCCGTTTCCTCACCGAGTTCAAGCCCAAGATGCCGAGCCAGCATCTTGGCGTTGCCTTTCGCCCCGCACGCGTAACACACGTACACGAGCTTTTCGACATTGACCCAGAAGCTCGGCTGGCTGTCGCTATGGAACGGACACAAGGCGGCCCACTCGTCGCCCGACCGAGATCGGACATCAAGGTGAGCCTCAACCATGTCGCTAAACGTCCGCATCGGCCAGCTTCTGCTTCTTCTTGCGGTCACGGTTGCTGTCTTGGAGCCTCCGAGCATCCCGGCACGGCTCGCACACGGGCTCGCCAGCACGCTGGTGCCGCTTGTACCCGGCATACGTGCCGCACGGAGCCTGCGACCGAGAAGCAGGCGTCGAGTAACCCCATCGACGCTGCTGGCTACCCGACCGAGAAAGCTCGCTCACGTAATCCTTGTACGTGGCAGGGTTGTAAGCCGGAACGGGGGCCCCATCCGCACGAGGCTCGTCTGGCCCGTAGTACCGCTCGTACACACGTCGGCAACCATCGCACGGGGTCTCGCCAGCACGACGATGCGCCCGGTAGCCATCCAGAGTTCCATGCATCATGCGTCCTCCAGTCTGTCCTGATCCATGAGGTCTTGAGCGTGGTCGCCCGTGATCTCCACGAACAACCCCGAGTTCGGCCGAAACTCGTTCCACCACATCATGCCGTCCGAACCATGCCGGTATTTGGCGAGCTTCATCCGAACCACATGCCGAGACTTCTGCACCAGCGTGACCACCGCATCGGCGTCCTGCCCGATGGCGTCAGCACCAGCGAGGTGCTCCGCTCCGGGGAGGTCGTCCCCGATGCCCATGCGGTTGATCTGGGCAGCAGCAACAATCGGCACGCTGTACCGCATCGCCAGCCCCTTGAGTTCACCGCTGAGGTTCGAGATTGCCTGCCAGTCGCCAGCCTGGCCGTTCATCAACGTCAGATAGTCGATGAACACGATGTCAGGCTTGTTCCGCTCGATCTGAGCGGCGATCATCGACGGGCTCACTCGGCCTCGGGACGTGTCGTTCACGATGAAGCGCCCCGAAAGGTTCTCCTTGAGTTCCTGAAGGAACGTCTTGTACGCCATGAGGTCCACGCCTCGGCCGGACATGAGATCCTGTGTCGTAAACCGCTTCTGCTGCGTTGACAAGAAGCTGTGCGCCCTCATCGCAATCTGAGTTCGGCTTTGCTCCAAAGCGTTGTATTGGACCGTGTGCCCGGCAAGCAACGCCGTGCAGGCCATCCGCAACAACGTCCACGTCTTGCCCTGCCCAAGCCGAGCGGCAACGATCCAGAAGTCGCCTTCCTGGGGCCCGTGGGTAACGAGGTCCAAGGTGCCGAATCCCGTGGGGATGCCTGCCAGCCCTCGTTCATTTGCTCGCTGCCAGCGACGCTCAACCTCGTTGTAGACGCTCTCCCAGTCGTCCACCATGTCCTGCTCGTTCGCCACCCCAGCAGCGCTTTCGCCCACGAGGTTCTGGAGCCCGCCCTGGAGCTTGCTGATGGCCTCCATCGGGTCGGCCGACACACCGAGTTGCTGGACAAGCGCCTCGACTTGCTTGATGGCCGACCGGCGCAAGTAGTCCTGACGAACCTCGTTGCACGCGTATTCAGTCTCCTCGTTCGGCGTCAGCCGGAAGCCAGGAAACTTGGAGCCGAACAACCCGACGGACGGCACTGACCGGTGCCGCTCGATGAACCGCTCGATCCACTCCCATTCATCAGGGTACGTGGCGAACCAGTATCGCTTCACCCCGAGCAACGCCGGGGTCCGGTGGTCTTTGGTCTCAAGGACAGCCGAAATGAGCAGGCTCTCGTTCTTGGCGGTCATCGCTCTCCTCGTCGCTGGTTTGCTGGTGCTGGACAGTGTATGGCGCAATGTCGAACAATGCCAGTTGATCGTGGTACATGCCTTCTCCTACATGCCGATGTCTCTCAAAGCTCCTGCCAGCCGCAGCTTCTCAACCACGCCAGTAAGGATGCCCTTCTTCTTCCAGTCCTTGAAGCCCGTGACAAGCCGAGCCTGAGTCCTCGAAGCAAGATCGTCAACAGAAACGTACGGGGCGTTCGCAGCGATCTCCTCTGCTGCCTTTGATCCCACGCCATGCAGTGAGTTCAAGCCTCGACGGATAGCGCCAGCGTCTCGGTCGATTGTCCACACGGCCTTCGACCGGTTGACACACACTGGCAAAATCGGGATGCCCACGCGACGCACCTCCTTCACGTAATCATCCTCCTTCGGAGTTCCCACCGAGGTCTCCAGCAGAGCAGTGTGAAACTCCAGCGGGTGATGAATCTTGAGGTACGCAAGCTGATAGCCAAACAGCCCGTAGGCCGTGGCGTGAGCACGGTTGAAGCCGTACGCAGCGAAGCCCTCGACCAGAGTCCAAGCGTAATCCTGAGCGGATTCGCTCATACCCACGTTCTCGCACAGCTTCAAGAACTTCTCTCGGTTCTCGTTGAAGATGGCCGTAGAAGCGTCCGAGTACCCGGCTTTAGCGTGCTTAGCCTTGACGGCTTTCAGGAAGGCGTTGAGTTCCTCCACGGGCATCCCGCGGTCACGGAGGATGCCAAGCACTTGCTCTTGGAAAGCTGGCACGCCGTATGTCTCACCAAGGTGCCGCTCGAAGATCGGGTGCGGGTAGACCACAGCCTTGGGGTTTTTCCGGTTGTGGAGGAACGCCTCGACGTAGCCTGAGTCCCTCGTAGCCGGGCGATACAAGGCGTTCACGAGGATGATGTCACGAACGGTTCGCACCTTTACTTGACGGCACCCGATTGCGGCAGCGTGTCCTTCAAGCTGGAACACGCCGGAGCCCACCTTGCCTTTGCGGAGGAAGGTCATGGTCTCGTGGTCATCAAGCGGTATCCAATCAAGCCCGTCTTTGCCGAGAAGCTCAAGGCAACGGCTTGCAGTGCTTAGCGAGCGAAGCCCAAGGAGGTCAATCTTGATGAAGCCCGCGTCCTCGATGTCGTCCATCATCATCTGAGTGACGGTCGTCTTGGATGATGGGATGTACATGAGCGGTACCCAGTCAGCGATGCGATGCTCACTGGATTCCACAACGAAGCCCGCAGCGTGTGCTCCCGGTGAGCGCCTCAGTGGGATCTCACCTAGCTGCATGACCTTCTGCGCCGTCTCGGGCTCGATTTCGCTCAAGGCATGGAGGGACCGCACGCCTTTGTATCGTTCGGCAAACGTCTCCTCGTCCAGAAGCTTCCGCTGGTTGGCAATAAACTGTACGAACAACGAGCCCTTGCCAGTTTCATCGTCAAATGCCAGGCGGTTGTACGTGCCGATCTGCACAATGCCGTACTTCTTGATGAGGTAGTCAACAATCTCGTGACGGCGCTTGTCCTCAATGTCAAGGTCAATGTCCGGTGGCCTAACCCGGTCAGGGGTCAAGAACCGGTCGAAGGTGAGATCCCAGAAGATCGGGTCAATCTGCGTAAACCCGAGCAGCCAGCACACAAGCGACCCGGCAGCCGAGCCTCGGGCCATGACAAAGATGCCTTGCTCAGTTGCCCACTCTACGTAGTCGTGGACCAACAGAAAGTAGTCGGCAAAACCGAGGTCTCCGATAACCTTGAGTTCGTATTCAAGCCGCTCTGTGTAGGTGCTGTCCTCGAAACCCTTACCGGCAAGGGACCGTTCGCAGAGTTCACGGAGCGTGGCGTTGGCATCTTGCGCCAGTGACGGTACGTGGTACCGGTATGTGTCGAGATGCGGGATAGCCAGCTTGTTCGCTTCGAGCAGTTCAAGCTGAGCGGCTTCGGACGCCTCCCAGACAGCCGGGTGGTCCCGGTAGTGGGCCTTGACCCATTGCTCAGAAGCAAGGTGGTACGAGTCCCCAGGGAAAGCCACCTCGGAGGCTTCTGACCGGTATGCAATCGACTTCATCATGTCGTGCAACGGCTTGTCGGCCTTGTCGCAGTAGTGGCAGTCGTTCGTGATGAACGGCGGAGCCCCAGTTGACAAAGACAGCCGGTACAGGGCCTCCACAAGCCGGTTGTCATCCCATGTCTCGTGGTTCGTGTGGTGGTGCTGGATCTCGACGTACACCCGGTCAAACATGAGTTGCAGCGTGTTGACCAAGCTTGCTGCTTTCGCCATCCCAACGTCCGGGTCCTCGGCCGTGACGATGGCTTGGCAGATGAGTCCGAAGTAGCAGCCGGTCAGGCACGCGATGCCTTTGAGCATCCCCCTCGCCGCCAGGCTTGCGAGGTCACCGAGGTCAAAGCGTGGCTTGATGTGAAAGTGGGTTGGCTGATGTGTCAGGGTCGAAAGAGCAGCGAGGTTCTGGTACCCCTCGGTCGTGTACGCCACCAGTGTCATGTGGTGGCGCTTGGCGTCCTTGTCCAGAACGTCAGAGACAACGTAAGGCTCCAAGCCGAGGAACGGCACGAGGCCCTCTCGCTTGGCGGCTGTGTACAGGGAGAAAACCCCGCTCATGTTGCCGTGGTCGGTCAGCGAGATTGCTGGCTGGCCGAGGCTCGCCGCTTTGGCGACAAGAGCTTTGACGGAGCCCATGCCATCGAGTGTTGAAAACTCGCTATGTACGTGGGCGTGCCAGAACACCGTCTCTCCTTACGATTGGTGAGGAGGAGTGTACCTCACCAGTCCACGTCGTCAAGCACCATCAAGGGCTCGAATACTTCAAGCGCCGGATCGTACCGGTCGTTCTCTCGTGCCAGCCGCTTGAAGCGGAACGAGTCCATTGACCGGCCTTTGCCGGATTTCCTGAGCGTCCACTCGGTGATGTGTTGCGGGCAGCGAACCACACCGTTGCCAATCAACCACCAAGCGTGGTCGTTCTGGTCACGGAACGTGACCCGACCGCACTTGTCGCAGAAGATCGGCTCGCCTCGTCTAAGCCTCTTGCTTGACCGCACGCTGCCGCTCAGCGTCGTAGCCGCTCTGCTTCGAGACACGGTAAGCGGGGTCAAACGGCAGTGCCGCTTCGTACTTGTACAGGGTTCCGTGCTCAGGGTCACGAAGCCGGAGGATGGTGAGTTCACGATCCTCCAGGGCACGAAGGACAAAGCCCATCGTCCTCGGGCTCATCTTGCCGACAGCTTCACGGATGTCAGTCCAAGACACCGTGCGGCCCGAGAGGATTAGCTCGGCCACCGTCCAGCGCTTGCGGTCACGGTGCTGGTCAAACGGGTTGAGAGTCATGGTGCTCCTTGTGCAGCGAATAAGCCGTAATGCTAACAGCTAGGCGGGCCCATGAGTTCATCATCGCACGTACAACGGTCGATGGTGCTGGCAGCCCAGAGCAAGGCAGTGGCGAGGTCAAGATCCTGGCTGATGACAAGCGCCTTGTCAGCGAGGTCTCGCAGGTAGTTCGTCGCTGCCTTGTTTGTATTCATTAGAAGCAAACCCAGGGATACCAGCCGGATTCCTCGTACAAAGCCCGAGCAACACGGATGTTGACCATCGGGTCAAACAAGTCCTCGACAGACATGCCTGCCGCATGGCCGGATGGTCCGCGATGGATGTCGTTGATCTGGAACAGCCCACTGTCACCAGTTCGGCTCCGAGCCTGAGGGTCCCACTGGGATTCACACGTCACGATGCGAACCGCCGTATCAGGGTCCTCGGGGAAAGCCTGCCGGACGAGTTCCTCTAGGGAAGGTCCTGCCAGATGAACCGGAGCTTCCCATTCTTCAACAGGAGCACTCGCTGCCGAGTGGCCTTCTCCTGTGTTTGCTTCTGGTGTGACGGCTTGTTCGCCTTGGACTTCATGTTCCCGTACCTCCTCTTGGGCACCTAGCGCCCTTACCGGATGAATGGCAGCCGCACACACGGCTGTAATAGCCAGCACCGTTCTCAAGCGCATGATTACCCCTTCTCGAAAGTCAGCCTCACGTATGGCGTACGAGCCACCTCGGTCGAATGTTCAGCTACCAGTTCCATGTCGATTGCTCCTTCCGAGACGGCGGTTTCAAGCGCCTTCTCGTCAAGAACCACCTTGGTTACCCGCTTGACCATGCTCTCGTCCAGAGCAGCAAGCAGCCCGGTTTCGTCAATCGACAGCGACGTGGGGCGCACAACAATGGCCTTGGCAGCCTTGCCAGCGTACGACCAGTCCGTCGATTCGAGCCCGAGGCTCGTGACCAGTTTTGTGGTCAGAATCCGATCAAGCTCCTTGAGGCGCTTGAGTTCATCACGAACCTCAGCGAGCTTCGCAAGTGTGGTTTCAATCATTTGTCCTCCTCGGGGAAAAAGGAGGGGCCCAGGGTGAAGAACCACCAAGCACCCTGGGCCCCGGCTAAGCGGGCGGAAAGGAGAGAAACACCCGCTCAGCGACCTTAGGCTTCTCCAGCCTCGATGATCTCAGCGATCAACGTATCCCGATCCTTCTGGTTCGGGTCAATGTTCAGCGCCACAGCCTGAGCCCGGAGGTCCCGCAAGCTCATCTTGTCGAGCGTGGGCACCGCCTCACCGGAGTCCGAAGCTGCTGCCGCATCCTCGTCCCCGAGCGCCCGCACGCGTGCCTGGAGGAGAATCTCCCCGAGGTCGTGGAGTTCGTACTTGGCGGCGTTGAACGGAACAGGGGCGTCGGGAACCACCTCGTAGGTGGTGTTCAAGCCCTCGCCGTACCGGTTGAGTTCGTACGGCCGGTCCACGAGGGTGCCGTACTTCTCGTACCGGTTGAACAAGCTGGACGCAGCCTGCTTCGGCAGCTTGAGCGGGATCACTCGGTCGTTCACGAGGTCCACGGCGTTCACGAGGTAGCGGAACGACGGCTTCGTGCCGTTCGGCAACATCTCGCCTTCCACCATCGGGATGAACAGCTTGGCGAGCGGGTCGAAGTACTCGGAGTAACCGAACCAGCCGTCCGGCTCGGTCAGGAAGCGGACGTTGAGCCCGTCTGCGGGGATGTTCTTGATCCAGATTTCCCCGTTGTCGTTGGCGCTCTTGGAGTTGAGCGATGCCTTGGCGGCAGCGATGCTGCCCATCGGCCGTGCTGCGAGTTTCATCGTTGTCCTCTCATTTTCTTCTCAGAGTTGCCGGAAGCCCCGGCGTCCACACCGGCAGGAGCGCCGGATGCGATCTTTCCCTTCGACGTACCCGATGCCGTACGCACCGAGTACCGCCGTCAAGCAAGCGAGGAACGCCACCATAGCTCAGCCCTCGCTCAACTTGCTGTCCACAGCCCTCATTGCTGCCTGGTACAGCAGACGCTGTGTGTTGAGACCTTCCTCGACTTCCTCAGTGCTGATGAGGTCCCCATCTTCGTCTGAGTGCTCGGCCAGAGCCCCGGCGACAAGATGAGCGGTCTCCCAGCCGACAACATCCACACCGGGGACATTCCAGCACGAGTACAGCAAGTGCCCGAGGCTCAGAAGGGCGAGGTCAGGGTGTTCCTTGTCCTCGGTGCAAGGGCAGTTACGAAGGCTGTGGTCTTGGCAGTCCGTGAGTGTCTTGACGATGCTCGTGGATGCGTACGTGGACGGAGGCCAGTACGAGCCTTCTTCTACGTCAAGCAGCAGCGACACTGCCACAAGGTTTCTTCCCATTTCTCTCCTTTGGCGCTGGTTGGTGAGCAGTGTAGCAGGGGAGGGTGACATTGCCACCCTCCCCCACTCGGATCAGACGGAGACCGCCGCCAGGATGTCCAGCACCTTGGCATCCGCCGTGCCCGTCCGGCCGGTCACGAGGTCCAGCATGTTCCGCTCGGCAGCCCCGATCTTCCGGGTCGGGCGGACGTGCTGCCGCCAGGTGTTGACAGCCTGGGAGACACCGAAGGCCGTGCCAGCCCAAGGGGCCACCCGGTCGTCGTGCCGGTAGAGGTTCCGAAGCTGGTTGCGGGTGTTCTCCGCTCGCTTCTTCCCCGTGTCGGTCGGAGCCTCGTCCTTGACGAGTTCCCGAAGGAACCGCTCCCACGTGGCGTCGCTGACCTTGATGGCGTCGAGAGCCTCGATCTGCTCCATGATGTTGTCACCGAGCCGCTCCATGACCCCGAGAGCCTCACGGGCGGACAGAAGCTTCATCTCGGAGTTCTTGGTGTGCTTCACCTTGAACGCCGTGGAGGATTCCGCCAGAGCGGCGCTTCGGGTGTTGTCGCACACCACGAACGTGCTCACCGGCTTGTAGGTCGTGGAGATCGAGCCGTCGAAGCTGGTGGTGGCGAGAAGGTGAGGCCGAAACTCAATGCCCGAGCGGGTCGTGAGGTTGTCCTCCATCTCGACACTGACCCAGGCGATGGCACCGCCCTTGAGCAGCCCAGCGGACCCGATCCGAAGATCGTCGTCCAAGATGGTGCTGACCGAGTTCACGAGCCACTCCTCGTACTGGTGCATCGAGTATCCGTCCTTGAACACTCCGAGCACGTCGTACGTGTCGTCGCGGGCGATGACCTTGCGGTCCGGCACCGTCTTGTAGGTCACACCGGAAGGGCCGGGGACCGGGATGATGAGCGGCAGTTCCGTGGCCTTCCAGTGGAACAGTCGGCGCACCACGTCCTCCACCGGAACGGCGGTCTCGTAGTGGTTCGGCTCGTCACCCTGATCGCTGGCCCGGTAGTGCCAGGCAGTTCCTCGCTTGGAGGTGTACCCGATGAGGGTGTTCTGGTTCAGCCACTTCGAGGTCTCTGCGGACATTCTCTCTCCTTTGCTGGTGGTGGTTGCTTGCCATTGCTACAACCGCTTTGGTTAGCAGCTTATTCCATCCTGAGGGAAGGTGCGGGGGAACCGTGTCTGGCACACGGCCCCCCGACCCTCAGGGGAACGTCAGGCGGCGATGAGCCCGAGTTCACGGGCTCGGGAGACACGGCGGGATGCCGTGACCGTGCTGAGGTTCATCGACTTGGCGACGAACGTCAGAGGCCCTCGCACGCCCTCGGCCTGAGCCTGCGCCCAGAGTTCAGCGGCACGCTTGATCTGGCTGTCCATGTCACCGTCTCCGCTGGGCTGGCGGCCCGGCTTGCGGGCACCCGTCACCTTCGGCAACGACTTCTTCGCCTTCTTCGCCTTCGGCTTGGTCGGAGCGGCCTCGGGCTTGGCGACCGTGGTGAACGGCACCGGCTTGAAATCAGCCGGGTCGAAGTCCTCGACGGTGAGGGTCAGCAGGTACTGGCGGGTGATCGTCATGATGCTCCTTTGGGGCTGGTATGTGACGTTGGCAACCATAGCACACGATTTGTGCTCGTGTGCAAATCGGTCTCAACGTGATCCCTAGCGGAGTTATTCCGAAGGGAACAAGAATGAGCACGACGTGGTTGTACTAGGTGCCACCAAGAAAGGAGCCAGGAGGTTTCATGACGGTCTACGCACCAGTTCCGTTCGAGGGCTCGGAGAAGGAAAAACGCCGGAACTACGAGAGCCACGACTGGCACACCGAGGACCACGAGACGCTATGCACCCGATGCGGAGCCAGCCCGTGGCTGATTGCCAGCAAGTGGCCTTGCGGCGCTGAGGTGCCGATGGTCGAGGTCGAGAAATGGTGGTAGCCGGGACATTCCTCCGGTTCCCCCGGTTGCCGTACTAGACTCCAAGACAGGTAGGTAGGTAGACAGGTACAGGGCCTGTTTACCTATCTGCTTATCTGTCTCACCCCTTATCTAACATCCCTGTCTACCTACTACTAAGGGTGTGAGTATCTGTGAGCTTGAAGAAGCACATCAAGATCGCCAAGCAGAACACGATCATCACGCCTCGGCTGTATGGCTGGTTGAACCAGCACAGCGACGGGGTGAAGGTTCATGACCCGGAGATCATGGAGAAGGTCACCCGGATTCTCACCGGACCGGAGAAAGACCGTTCGGGGAGCTTCCACCCGAGTCAGCTTTACCAGTGCCCTCGGCTGCAAGTGTTTGAGTTCTACGGCCTTCCCGGTCCGTCGAAGGCGTACAACCCGACGCTCCAAAACCTTTTCAACGACGGTCACTTCCGGCACTTGCGTTGGCAGATCATGCTGCTGTCTGCCGGGATCATCAGTGACATCGAGGTCAGCATCGCTTCTCCTGAGTTCAGGCTCACCGGGTCAATGGACGGCGTGAACCGAGAAGAAGGATGGATGTTCGAGCTAAAGGGCACCAGCCAGTATTCCTCGGTGCTGTCCAAAGGCGTCATGCCTGCTCACGTCAAGCAAGTTCACGCGTACCTTCATGCCTCCGGTTTGGACAAGGCTGTGGTGGTCTACGAGTGCAAGAGCAGCCAGCAGTGGACCGAGTTCGAGGTGTCCAAGGACCCTGAGATCATCGCTGAGATCGAGGGTATCCTTACTGTCCTGAACCGTGCTATCGACACGGACGTACTACCGGAGCCACTTGATGACTGCAAGAATCGCAAGGGTGCCTTCCTTCGATGCAAGTACGCATCCTCCTGCCTCGGCTTCAACAACGCCTCGGAGGTCCGTGCGGAGCTTCCAGCTTCACGAAGGGTTGCCGAGGCTGGCACACCTACGAGCGGAGATTGACGAGTACCTCGCTGTGCTGCTCGGCCGGGCTGAGCCTCCGGTTGACAACGAGGACATGACCCTCATGGAGTACGCCAACGCGGTGTATTCACGGGCTGTGGAAATCAACATTCTGCTTCAGAGGGCCGAGAGCGACGGGGAAGTTGTGAAGGCGTCTCCGTTGTACAAGTTCCGCACTGGTGAGCTTCGGTCGTTCATCGAGCTTGCATCCAAAGCCATTGACCTAGGTTCAAGACGGGTAACGGCGGCAAACGTCCGCTACGATGCCCGGCGTGGCTGAGGAAACCATTTCGATAGGGATTGACCCTGCCAGCAGCAAAGTTGCGCTGGTAGCCCTGGGAGATGGTGGCACGCTGTGCCTTGCTCGGCTTCATGGGAAGCTGGGTAAGAGCGGCGGAGAATCATGCGCCAAGGCGATGGAAGTGGTTGGTCAGTTCGTGACCGACATGCGAGAGGCTTGGCCCGAGGTTGGCCTCATGGCATGGATCGAGGCTGGGGTAGTGGGCCGGGGTGGCGTAAGAGCCACGCTTGTGCAGAGCTACACAAGCGGAGCCATCCAAGGGAAGCTCCATGAGTGCGGAGTTCCCGTCTCCACAGTCAACGTCTCGACGTGGAAGAAGAACGTCGTCGGCCGAGGTAACGCCACGAAAGAAGATGTGGGATCGTGGCTACGACTTCGATGGCCTTATCTCCACTCAGTTGCAGGCGGGAATCAGGATCTCATGGACGCCACCGCCATTGCCCTCTACGGACGACAAGTACTTGCGGAGAGAATGGGCTGAGTTCGCTTCTTGTGCCGGGCTGGTGGACGTGTTCTTCCGCCACTCCTGTACGGGTAAGTGCAGCGAGCACCCGAAAGGGTGCGACCGCATCCGCCGAGTCCGAGAATGCAAAGCCATGTGCGCTGCCTGCCCCGTATTGGAGCATTGCCGCATCTGGTCGTTGCATTTCAACCTTGAGTTCGGCCTAGCTGGGGCGATGACGGAGAGCGAACGCAAAGAAGCACGTCACTACCTGGGGATTCAGGACGATCCAGTTCGGTCAGGACTATGGCCGTCCGAATCAGATTCCGACTACCCTGCTGGTTGATTCATTACTGAGGCAGGAGCGTCATGCCGAACAACATTTTCGGGGAAACCGGCGTCACTGGCCTACGGAGAGCCGGTGGGTACGTCCAAGAGGAGTTTCTCCCGCAGCTAAGCGGCTATCGAGCAATCCAAGTCTATCGGGAGATGAAAGACAACGACCCGGTAGTTGGTGCCATTCTGTACGCCATCGACAAGCTCATCCGTCAGGTCACTTGGCGTGTGCAGCCCGCTTCGACCGCCCTTGACGACCAGAAGGCAGCCAAGTTCTTGGAGTCCTGCCTTCATGACATGAGCACGTCATGGGAGGACACGGTTTCCGAGATCATGTCGATGCTCCCGTACGGGTTCAGCCTCCATGAAATCGTCTACAAGCGTCGTGATGGGGACAAAGGCGAAAGCGGAACCTCCTCCCGGTACGACGACAAAGCCATCGGCTGGCGGAAGCTCCCGATTCGAGCCCAAGAGACGCGCCAGGAGTGGACGTTCGATGAGCGAGGTGGCATCCGAGGGATGATCCAGTCCGCTCCCCCGGATTACACGGCCGTGACCATCCCGATTGAGAAGTCGCTGCTGTTCCGCACGACCACGTTCAAGAACAACCCGGAAGGGCGCAGCGTTTTGAGGAACGCTTACCGGCCGTGGTACTTCAAGAAGCGGATCGAGGAAATCGAGAGCATCGGCATCGAGCGAGACCTTGCTGGCTTCCCGGTCATGTACGTGGACCCGGAGATCATGCGGGCCGATGCCAGTGCGGGCAAGCAGGCCATCTTTCAGGATTACAAGGATGCAGTTATCAACATCCGCCGTGACCAGCAGGAAGGCATGATCCTGCCGTCGATCTTTGACGACAACGGCAACGCCCTGTACCGCTTCGAGCTTATTTCTTCGGGCGGCACCCGGCAGTTCGACACAAGCTCCATCATCATGCGGTACGACCAGCGGATTGCCACCACGGTGCTGGCTGACTTCATCCTTCTTGGGCAGTCCGCTTACGGCTCGTATGCACTGTCCACAGACAAGACGAACTTGTTTGCCTTGTCGCTTCGAGCGTGGCTGGAGGTCATCAAGAATGTGATGAACCAGTACGCCATCCCGAGGTTGTTCCGAGTCAATGGCTTCAGTATGAAGAAGCTGCCGGAGCTTATGTACGGGGACATCGAGACTCCGCCCCTTACTGAGATCGGCACGTTCATCCAGCAGTTGGCTGGCGCTGGGGCTCCGCTGTTCCCCGATGGGGTGCTGGAGAACCATCTCCGGGCGATGGCGCATCTGCCGGAGCGTCGAGAGGAGGCTCGTGGCGACATTGCTGGCGCTGGCGCTCAGCAGGCAGCCGACCAGGCAGCCGCCCAAGGCCAGCAGCCTCCAGTTGATCCGCAGCAGCAAGCAGCCGCTCAGGCTCAGGCACAAGCGGAAGCTATCTACCCTGTTGATGGTCCGCCCGAGTCCGATGGCGAGATTGCTGCCGACATGGACGACGAGTACGAAGATGACGACTGATGCCCAGCCCCGAGGATCTTGATACCGGCAGCTTTAGCTCGGCGGCGATGGCTGCCGATGTTGTGGCGGCGATGGCGATGTTCGAGACTCGGCTGTACAACGCCTTTCTGCGATTTGTGAAAACAATCACAGATGATGTGGCGTTGATGTCGCTGCTGGATGACATCCAGAACGGCGTGTACATCGCCATGACTCCTGGCGTCGAGGACCGGCTGGCGCAAATCAACATCCCCACGAAAGACCTTGCTCGTATCCAACGGCAAGCTCTTGCGCGTGCGGCGAGAACCACGGCGAAGAACGTGGGGATGACCGGCAGGCTTGACCTTACGAGTCCGACCGCTATCGACAAGGCTCGGAAGATCACGGCGGAGATGGTCCGCTACGTCACCGAGGAAACCAAGGCTGCTTTGCGTGAGTTGGTAGGCCAAGTTGTTGCCGGTGACATGACAAAGGCGGCGGCGAAGCGGTTGATCGGCCAGCGAGTTGGGCTGCTGCCGCAGCACGCCAACGCAGTTGGTAAGTACTACGACAAGCTCCTTGAGACCTTTGACCGAGGTCGAGCACAGGAGATGGCTGACCAGTACGCGCAACGGCTGCTGGAGTACCGGGCCGAGAACATCGCCCGGACCGAGATTGCTCGTGCCATGTCCTCCGGCCAGCTAGAGGTCTGGGAGCAGATGCAAGCTCAGGGGCTGCTCCCGTCGAACGTCATGCGGACGTGGATCGTGTCTTTTGATGAACGGCTTTGCAGGCTTTGCGAGCCGATGAACGGCATCACGGCAGCGATTGACGGCACATGGTTGACCACGAACGGCATCCTTGTTCGAGTTCCTACGGACATTCATCCGCAGTGCCGTTGCACGTCCGGGCTTGTGTTCGTGGACGAAGTTGGCAAGGCTGACCCGCTTGGCTGGGAGCATTGGCAGATCGCCAAGCACTATGAGCACGACCAGAGGTCTCACGGAAACTGGGCTAGGTACCGGGCTGAGGACCAGCGGTCAATGCTTGCAGAGATGGACGTTGCCGGTCAGTTCAAGAAGCCCACTGCCCGCAAGGCTCACCCGTTGCGTTTCCTCGGCCCCGGAGATACCGAGGACCAGCTTGGCCTTGACCCCAGCACGTCTACTGAAACCAGAAGGATGCTGGCGATTGCAGGCTATGACGAAGAAGCCAAGGCGCGAACCGACCTTGAACGCTGGAACATTGCAGCCCAGGCCAAAAACAACATCGTAAATAGGATGAGGGATGCAGGCGTTACTAACGAGGACGTTGGCAAGGCCATCGACAAGCTGTGGTCAATGGCTAGAAGCGGTGACTACCCTGGCCTCGTTAGGACTAACGCTGAGTCCAATGCCTTGAAAACAAACGACAGCTTGCTCAATGGTGGCTGGCCTGCGTTTAGAGGCGAGGACCCTACGGAGTACGTAGTTTCGGCTTTTCGCCTAGCTTGGGAACGCTCGTCGCTGAGCTTGTTTTCTGTCGGCCTGAAGGCCGCTGCGGAAAAGCGGCTTGGTGCAGTGTATGAGGTGGAAGAAGTACACCCGGATAACGTCAGGTTCTGGCGAGATGCTCTAAAGAACGAGAGCGTGTCCAAGGTGTTTGAGGCCCTTGTGCAAGCTCAGTACGACGAAACCCAGGCAGTGTTGAAGGGGCTTGGCCTCAAGCATGTGATGCTCGTTCGAGGTGTCTTTAGCGAAGCCGTAGGGTTCAAGAAGGATAGAA
>Ga0129336_10001187_pt1 | contig 15664 bp, 19 predicted proteins | sample CPB6_02_DNA_FD_96878 | JGI IMG/M metagenome (GOLD analysis project Ga0129336, IMG submission 96878) | Freshwater to marine salinity gradient microbial communities from Chesapeake Bay, USA - CPBay_Sum_0.6_0.2_DNA | ecosystem: Environmental > Aquatic > Marine > Coastal | place: USA: Chesapeake...
ACACATGACCCAGCAGCACACAGCGTAGCATGGGCGTATAAATGCTCATGGCGCGGCAGTCCTTGTCCTTTGTCGGCGTGATACACGTTAAGCACCGCGCCGTCATAGGTAAAGGAATGTGCCGGAGCAATTAAAACCGTCATAGGCTTTGTGTGCCTTGGGAAATTGGTTGTGTAATCGGCTCAGGCTTGGGTTGATTGGTAATGCACTCAGTACCATTCCATGTAAACCCAATCTGCCCGCCGCCCATTTCCTGCGCCAACACCCAATCTTTAATTGGCGCATCCCACATCCATACAAGTGCCATTGTGGTTGCTTGCACAAGCATTAAATACCCAGCAGGGGGTTGCCATGTATCGGGGTTTCCGTCCCACAGGCATACGTTGTCCACCGTGTTGGTGGATTCGTTAATCATCAAATAATTTTGTGTGGTCATGTTAATCACCATTCAAAAATAACTACGCCTGCCGCGCCAGCACCTGCCGTACTGCCGCCTCCACTTCCTCCGCCCCCATATGCGCCGCCAGCCCCGCCCGTATCTCCTGATGTTGGAAATCTGCCTCCGCCGCCCATAGTTGAACTTCCTCCAGTTGCTCCTTTCCGCGTAGACGATGCGCCTCCTCCTTGCCCGGTTATATTAATTGTCCCGCCGGATGCCGTCCCGCCTGCTCCAGCCGTAAAACTGGAACCGCCGGGATTGCCGGGGCCGCCGCCACCGCCAGTAATAGTTGAAATGGTTTGTGTGCCAGATGCTACAGTTGAATTGCCGCCAGAATTTTGAGAACTACCCCCACTTCCAATAGTTACGGAAAGTGTATTGCCGGGTGTCAAACCTGTTAGATATGAGATTGCTGTACCGCCGCCGCCGCCTCCGGGGCCGGGTTCGGAATAGCCGCACCCCAGATTTACCATATTGCCGCCACCTCCACCGCCCCCAACAACAGTTATTTTTAACGCGGTAACATTCGTTGGGATAGTAAATGTGCCGTTTGATGTAAACGCTTGGCCCCTAGTGCCGGGGTATGCGGATGCGGCCGTACTTTGGGTTGTGCCGTCATTAAACAGAATATCCGTGTTTCTTAGTGTGGTTGGCATGATTATTCCTTTAAGGTGTGCCGCCGCCGACAATATCCCCGGATGCTGTAAACACCCCTGCGGAAGTCATTGACGCAATTACAGTTGAACCATATTTAAAAACCAATTTGCCGCCTGATTCCTCAACGGTAAAGTTTGTGGTTTTTATACCCTGCGAACGAATCGCCCAATCGCCAGTAGCGCCGCTGCCCAATGTAGACGGTACGTCTAAATTTGTTCTTGCGCCCGCCTGTGTGGATGATCCCGTGCCGCCATTGGCAACAGGAACAGCATTGACCAACCCATCGGCTGCGTCTAGCTGCCCAGACGAATTAAGATTGTTGGCTAGCTGACTAAGGTTGTAGGCTTGGGTCATTGCTTGTCCTTATGCTGCCCCGTCTCGGGCAAAAGTTTGCTGATTCAGCAACGTGAAATTGTTGTTGATTGCATTGGTCAAGTTATACCCCGCTGATGTGGCAGTATAGTCATAGCTTGACCCCTTGGCAAATAATGCGCCGTTTGCGTATAGCTGCATTGATAGCGGATTATTGGGGAACACATAGGACAACGCGCCATTGGTTGAATACGCCACGGTGTTTGTAATGTTGGATGCCGGAACCCCAAGATTATTTGCCGCCATTTGGATGATGATTACCCGGCCCGTCACGTTAGCCGGGAATCCTCCGATGGTTGTCCCGCTAAGGTCATAATCAATTTCATTAAACGCCGACCCGTTTACATATATCAATTCAAACCCGTTAAGGATTGATATTTCTGTTGGTGTAATTGATGTGACGTTGGTTACGTCAGCCTCAATACGGCTAAATGGCCGATATGTGCTGGATGCTGCGCGATACCGATATATTTGCAGCCCAGCCGTAGCGCCGGAAATGCTGCCCGTAAACGTAATTGTTTTTGTGCCGGTGTTGACCGACTGCACCGTGTACGCAGTTGGCGTTCCGGTATTGGAAAACGTCAATTGGTCGCCCGCTTCAATTATTTGGTACGGGGCATCGGTATATACAACGGTTGTGCTGGTTGAACTGCTGATAGCCGTATATAGCGGCTCATAGAATGCGTCTGTGCTTACAGCCCGCATATTTAGCACGACAATTATTTCGCCAGCAGCACAAGCATTATTCAAAACAACAGTTGTGCTGGTTTCTGTATATTCCGATGTGCTGGCTAATACGCCATTGCGGAACACCAAAATATTGCCAACTGTGTGCGTTACTGAAAAACTGGTTTGCCCGCCGGTTGCGCTAAACACAGTTTCGGTGAAATAAAACGAATCAGGCTGCGTAAAACCAACCACCCGACCATATACGTCAATTGTCAGCGTTGCCGCGCTAAATGTTTTGCTATAAACGCCAGCGCCAAAATTAAGGAATTTTTCCAACGACACAATCATTGAGCCGTTGGTGTTATTTGTAACAGCCAACAGCCCGTCACCGCTGCTAATTGACGTTGTGCCAACCTTGGTTAATTGACCCGTGCGTTGGTCAAGATCAATGATGTTTGTTCCATCAGGCAGGCCCGACCAAATAGACGTATCAAATTTCGCCGTGTCAGTTGGCACGAACACGCCAGTTTGATTGGCTTGAGCCGCGCCGCCAATGTCAAAGCTCATTTTGCGGCTTTGCCTACTTGCAAAAAGCAAATAATTAGTTGTGCCAAAATTGCTGCTAGCTTGATACCATGTGTACGCGCTAGCCCCGCCTGCCGGTAAATTTGCTACGCTGTTGTTATACAAGCCAAAATATGCTTTGTTACGCGGATCGGTGCTAAACCCGGATGACCCGGTTGCGTTGTCAGCATACGCCACCGCCAAATATCGGTCGGTGAATTGGAACGTCAGCGGTCGCCATACCAACACGCTTGACGCAGCCGAAAATACGCTAGTACCCAACGCATTGACCATGCGGCTGAAAAAATACCAATCACCCTGCGGAATTTCTGTCAGCGTAACCGTGCCCATGCTTGAGCCGGGATTAAACGGGTTGCCGCCGGGGTTAACCGCTGTCGTGCCTGCAAAAATGCGCTGCGCCTCGGTTGGTGTTGCAAACGCTGAATAATAAATTTCCGCGTATTGCACAATGCCCGCCGTGGATGCGGTTACAGCCACACCGAATGACGGGATTGCCGCGCTTGGCAACGTGTTAACGATTGTTGGCGGGGTAATCGTGCCAAAACCCAATGGCGAACCAATGCCGCTATTTGGTGCGGGCGTAAACTGCGTGACGTTTGCGTCATCGTAAACCGCCGGGTTGTATTCCATCAACGACAGGCTTGCCGTAACAGAACCATCGCTCTTAAATTGCTCGACCACTTGTGCCACGCGGAACAGCTTTGCCGCCCAACCGTAGTTGGCGTTTGTGACCGTCACAATATCCCCGGCCTCCAATTGAATGCCAGAATAGTTAATTGTGACTTTTAGCTGCAAATCTTCCCGCGCCGCTTCCAAAAGCCTGTTGGCTATGTATTGCGCCCGAACACTTTGATTGACCAATGGCAGATTTACGGTCTGTTTATTGACCGGCTCATTGGGATACATCAACGATGGATTGACTACCGCCAGATTGAACAATGCGGTATTAAACGAATCCTGCGCCGTGCCGTCAGGAAATTTGACCTCAATAATGTTGTAGCTTGACGATAGGTCAATGGGCGTGATTTGGATAGCCGAAACCATGTTGGAATCGTTAATATCCATAACCACCGAATAGGTCGGCGTTTGAACAATAACCCCCCACTTGGCTGTAATTTCGTTGTATCGGATCAAACAATCAGCGCATGAGGCCATTGTTTGAATGTTTTCCATGACGGTTTGATCGGTTAACAATACCCCATCAAAACGAAATCTAGGCTGCGAGGCTGACCCGCCGCTATATGTGGTGTAGTTAATGGTGGCATCGCTGTATGTATTCAACGCGGCCAAACTCGTTGAATCTATTTGCGCCGCAGTTAACGCCGCGCCGTATCGCGTAGACCGCAAATAATCGTTTAAGCAATCACCGGGCTTCGTGCGGCTGTTGGTTACTTGGAACCGCGTTTGTTGCAGCCCGGTTAAATTGGCATTTTGGCTGTAAGTAATTTCAACGATAGCAAATGCTACGTTGGTCATCAGCTTGTTTGCGTCCCATTGATAAACCAAATCACCATTGGACATGATTTGGATAGCAGTTTGCGCTGTATTTACGCCGGACGTTGACCCATTGCGGAACAAATAAATGTTCAGCTTGCCCGCCACGGTTGTGTCGGTTACGCCGGTTGATTCATCCAGCAAACCAACAACCTTGTATTGGTCTGTGCCATCAAAGACGCATCGCTTGCCGCCCCAATACACGTTGCCAAACGTAATGGTGTCAGGCGTTTGCCCCGGCTCTGTATTGGTGACTTCGCACAGCGTCATCACATAGTAAAGCCGCTGGTTATTGCTTGTGATACTCAGGTCGGTGACTATGCCGCCAACGTAAGCCGTTCCATAGACTACGGGAACTTTGTTGTCACCAGCCGGGGGTAACTGTGTAGGACTGCCGGGGTTTGGCGTTTGGTCTACTGTGCTGCCGAAACTTTTAGGGGCAAATGCTTTGGAAATAATTGCCGATGCAATCATGTTGATTGCAAAGCCAACCGCCGCCGCCGCAAACGTGCCAGCCGCCAGCCCAAATACTTGTACCGCAATAATTGAACCCGGCATTACATCACCCAGAATTCTTCAAGTTTGCGAAACCCAAATTTGTCAAATTTGAGATTGGGGCTATTTATCATTTTGCTGATAAAACAATTGGCAATCCGGCCAGCTTCACGCAATGCTATTGCTTCATCCAAATATTCGCGCAGCAGTCTATAGCCTGTCGTGCCGTTTCTAGCTGACGGGTCAACCCAATAAGCAAATTCGGTCAGCATGAAATGTTTGGGTGACCAAATGCTAGGCATAATCCCGGCAATTAAAATGCCGATAATTCGCTGCTCATGCTCGGCAACCAAAACTAAACCCTGACCGGCCATTAGCTGCGTCAACAACCCTTTGACGTATTCAGCGTCATCAGCATCAGCCAAAAAACCATATGGCATATTAGCCCGATAATCCCGCAGCCTGTCCAAAATTTGCGGGATATCAAACGGTGATGCTTTACGAATTTGCGGGCGCATCTTTGCCAAAATAATAGTTAATGGTTTCGATAAACGCCACGCGATTCATGGACGTATCGCCGCTGTTGTAAAACTGCCATGAATTGTTATTTGTATACCTACCCGCCACGCGGTTTTGCAAAATCAGTTGAATTGATGACGCTGAAACGGTGATTGTTCCAACGTACATCCGCAAGTCTTCTAGCCATTGCTCCCCAATAGCAAACGATGTAATGATGCCATTGAAATATTGATAAAGCCCGCCCGTGCCGCCCGTTGTAATCAATGCGCCATCGGTATCAAAAAAGCCGTGCCATAACTCAATGCCAGAGCCTTTGACGTTTTGGCTAAGGACAAAGCCCAACATGGTTGTATCAATACCCGACAGCGTGATGGACGTATCGTTAGCGGTTGATTTAATGTCGCGCTGCACTTCGCCTACAGCCAGCAACGTACCTACCGATTGAAACGGGTTAGGGTCAACAGCCGCAACCGTCAAATCGGACGGGGCCGTAGTCATCAGGTATGTTGCGCTAGTTGTAGTAATACGCAAGAAATCCGCAAGCCGGATATTGCTGGTGTTGTTAACCGGGCCAATGACGTTCACAGCACTAGCTCCAATGCTTTAAATGGGCCTGACCAGTTGATGAACGAATCATTGGCTATTGGCACAAGGCTATAAACCGGGTATTCGCGCAACACCACCTGAAACGTAATGCCTGTATAGGTATTACCGCCCATTGATACGGTTGTGCCAAATTGCCCCGCTACGCATTGCACATTACTGGTTAGCGTTTGTATCAAATTTCTATGCACCGGCACATTAACGGTACTTAGACTGCCGCGCTGCACATCGGCTGTGACGATGTAGGAATACAGCCCAACTTGCACAAAATCACCGACCCTAAACAAATATGTTGTTGACGACACAGCGGGAAGCGCACCCAAAACCAAATTTTTGTTTGCGCTTGTGGTTACCCATAAACAATTGGCGATTTCGCCGCTTGTCATTTGGCCTTGATATTTAATGTAATTAAGCCAGCCAGTTTGTCCAAAATTCAAATATTGCACCAACGATTTGTCAGCAATCCGCAAGCCGTTTAGGATGTTGCGGCTTTCGGAATAACGCAAATAATTCATCGGGCGCAATTCGAACTCAAACGGCACAACGGTTGTAATTTCCGATGTGGTCAGTTTTTGATTGCGGCTCAACGTCTGCCCAACGAACCTTTGATCGTTGATGCCTATTGACTCGCAAATTGACAGGATGTTTTGCAGGCTCATATCAACGATTCATAGGCAATGATCGCTGTGCGCTTTGATTAGCCGCCCACACAGCTTGCTTGTTCCGCGACAGGAACTCCAGCCCCGATTGCGTATCTATGGCGCTCATGTTTTGAATCACCGGCCCGTTGTAGTTGACCGTTTGCCCCGACCCCATCATAGACGCTAGCTGATGGTTTGGCACAATGGTTCCGGCTGTTTTGGGAACAAACAACTCCGGGCCTCGCTCGCCAACGATAGACGGCTGATTCACCGGGGGGTCGCCGCCATCAGCAAACCCTAGCCAGCCCATAGGCGCGGTGGCTGCATAACTGGTCGCGCTAGCGTATGCAGACGGTGCGCCAAACACCTTGCCCAGCAACCCGGAAAACAACGCCGTAGCCTGTGCTTTCAATTGAATAGCAATCAGGTCGGCAATGATGCTTTTTGCCAAATCTTTAAACGACAGTTTGCCCGTTTGCACAAACCGCGTAATGGCCGATTCCATATTGCCAATCATTGATTGGAACGATTGCTGCCCAATCTCAAACGCTGTAGTAGCGTTCATCATGGACGTTTTCATAGCATCGGCAAAACCTTCAGCAAATGTTGCGCTTTGATATTTTTGCGCCAAATTAAACCGCTGTTTTGCTACGTCCAACTCCTGATTTTCCAAATTAATTAAACGCTCTAAGGCTTTGGTTTTGTCATTAGCAGACAATGACTCGTTTTCTCTAATTTGTTTGGTCAGGTCAGCGTATTTGAACTGAATGCCTAGCGTTTCCTGCATTAATTGATATTCGCTGGCTTTCATATATCGGCCCCGGTCGGCCAATTCCAACATTATTTTTTGACGCTCAATGTTTTGCGCTTCTAGTCTGTCGCGCTCAATCAGGGCTATATTTACTTGCTGATCCCTTGTGGCTTGTTCAGCAATCAGCCTGTTGGCTTCCTCAATTGTTTCGGCTTCTTCGGCTCGGGCTTTAATCGTAACTTCTTTGCGCCGTTCTAATTCGCGGATTTCTTTTTCAACCAATTCTGTCGCTTGTTTGGCAAGTGCTTCATTGCCTTCCCGAATTTCTTGTTGCACCGCAAGATAACCGCGCACCCAATTGTCCAAAATCCTTTTGCGCTCTGCCTCTGCTTCTTTATCGACACCGCGTTTTACGGCTCGTACAGGCGGTTTTGCTGCCCCTGTTGGGGCTGCTCCCGCCGTTGGCGCTGCCTCGACTGTCACGCCTTCTATTGCGGGCGTTTCTGCGCCTTCGCGCTTAAACCCGCCGCGTCCGAACGACACATCGTATTGCTTGGCAACTTTTGCTAACTCATCGCCATTGACCTTCAACGCATCGGTCAGTTTGTCTAGCTGCTGGATTGCAAACTTGATGGCAGGGCCAATAGATGCCGCTAGGCTTTCCATCGCCCTGCGTCCTTTTTCAGCCAGCATATCATAGGCTTCGGCTGCTGCCCGTATGCCTTCCTCATGCTCTTTGGATATGCCGGAAGTTTTATTTAGCTGCTCATTAAATTCAATGAGATCAACGCCTTTTACAGCTTTGTTAAAAACCTCCATGCCCTTTGCATTGCGGCTTATGGTGTCTTCCATCGCCGCCAACCCGCCCGCAGCCTTCCTAAACAATTCATCCATGTTTAGGGTTCGCAAATCCTCAAAGGATATGCCCAGCCCTTTCAGCGTTTTTTGCGCCTCAAAAGAACCTTCAGCGGCTTTGTCAATGTATTGCGTGAAGCTCGAAAGCAACTTGCTTGCGTTGCTGGCTTCGCCGCCGCTGTTTGCCAGCGCATTGCGTAGCTGAATAATGGACGAAATCGCCACATCATTCGCATTCGCCACATCCACCAATTCATCAGCGTAGCGCACCGCTGCCGCTGTAGCCGCGGCAAAAGCTGCCCCCGCTACTTGGCTGTAGCCTTTAACCTTTTCTTGTAGCTGGGCTAATTTACGGTTTGCGTCTTCAATGCCTCGGGTAAATTCCGCGCTGTTTAGCCCGAGGGTTACGCCCAACCGTCCAACAAAATTGGTCATTTCTTAAACCTGCTTTCGCTAAAGCCGGGTGCTGCTGTCATAAATGTTTTTAGCGCATTGTTGACTTGTTCTTTTTGCTGCTCTGGCGTTAGTGGTGGCACGATGTAATCATACGCTTGACCCAAAATGTTGGCTAGCTTGTAATCCGGCGCATTTGCCGGACGCATGTAGTTAAAAACCCCGGCGGTCAGTTGCCCCAACGCAGTCAATACACCCCGATTGCCTATCAGGCCATCAGCGTACATCGCCTGAATTTGAATCATGGTCATTTCGTCTAGCTGCGCCAATGAATCATGGGTGTGGCCGTTAAAGATCATGGCGCATTCAACTTGCGTCCTTAACGACCTAATCAGTTTCCCCGCGCTTCCTTGTAGTTAGGGCTAATTGCTTCGGTGATTTTTTCGATTAACGCAATTTGCACCGTCCACGGGAATTCCGCTTCGACTTCTTCATAGGTCAAATCGTCTAATGTCATTTCTGGCGATTCGGGAACCAGCAACTTTATATATTCCACCACCCTATTTTCGGTCATGGCTTTGTTTTTTGCCGCCTCACGCATTGACCGGCCTTTAACCACAATATCATTTTCTTGATATTCAATTTCAGAATTTTCATCAATTGAATTTCGCAGCTTTAATATTGGCTCGGCTAATTGCTTGTAGATTTTGTCGATATGGTCATTTGCAGGATTGTTAATTTTTTCATACATTTTGTCGGCTTCAGCAACAAAAGGAATCCTGACCTTAAATGTATGCCCGCCCAATTCAAATGACCGGGTAAATATATTTGCACGTTTTGCTTGGTATTTATCACCCAAGGCTTTGGATAGTTTTGTCATGTCGTCTTTTTACTTCTAAATTCGTTAATACGTCTTGCCAAAATTTCAGCCAACCGGCTAACGGTGGTTTGTGCGTTTGACTCCAACGCCGGACGCAAATATGGTTTTGCTGGGTTGCGGGCTGTGCCAAACTCTTGCGCTATGGCTCGGGCATCAGATTCAACGCCTGTAAATTGCTCGGCGTTTTCAAAACCCAGCTTTTTAAGTTTGCGCCGCGCAGCTAGCAATCCTTTACCTTCACTCATCGCCGCCAGTTTTTTTGCTGATGCCGTTGTCACAGCGCCGATAACTGTATCGCCTTGCGTAATGTATTTGCTGCGCCGATCCCTTGATGTAGGTCTACGGGCTTCGATTTGCAACGACAACGCAAGACCGCCGGATTCTTTTGGCGCATTGGATATGGCCTGCATCAGCACCGGGCGCAAGGCTTCGCGCACCGCAGGCACTAGCACCCGCTTTGCGCTTTCCTTTTGCCCGAAATCAGCCTCCAATTGGCGCAAGGCTTGGTCTACTTCGCCCAGCCCCTCCAATTTGATTGTGACGGCCATGCTATGCCCCCGGCTTGATAATGCGGTGGAAAATCTCGTTGTTTAGCTGTTTAACGTAATCGACCACCTGCGCCGGGGTCAATTTGTCTGCGTGTCGGGCTGCGATTTGATGCGCCAAAGCCACGCCGGTCATTCTCTGCTGAAAATAACCAAACCATTGTTTACCGTCTTTTTCGGCCTGTGCAGCCAAAAAATTCAGTAGGTCATCACTGTTTTTGATTTCGTGCGGTGTCATATCTTGTTGTGTTGCCCCCCATATTTCAGGGGGGCTTGCTCGTTTAGCTGTTGGTTGACCAGCCGTAGCTGTTGCCCCCAACCGGGTGCAGCGTGAAATTGAACTTGCTCTCGGTTGCGGTGTTCAAGTCCCAAGTCATGCCGCCTACGCGGGCGTTAAAAGCATATGCCACGGTGTTTGTGCCGTCATACACAGCCACAACATAGGTGCGGATAACCGAACCGCTGTAGCCATCACCACGAATCAGCAGCAGGGCCGGGTCTGCGCTATTCCAAGCGGCAGTAATTGCCATGCTGGTCACTTGGTTTTGTGTGGTGATCTTTGCACCAGTACGCGCACCAGCAACAGCATATGCAGCCACAGCGTCATCAGCGCCGAACGGGGGGATATTCTCCACGGGAATTAGCAGGCAAGTAGAGCCTGTGCCAGTACCGCCAGCGGATGCGCCAATCAGGTTGGCAACTTGTGCCGTCCATGTAGACAGTTGGGCATCGGTAAGCGGGGTGGGGCTTGCTTCGTCTTGCATCCACAGGGTTGCAACATAACCGGGAAGAACTTTGTTGATAAGTGCCATGATTTTTCCTTGCGTCAGGGTTGAAAATTAGTGTCTTATCAATTTGGGATATACATTGTGCAATCCAGCACGATTTGCGCTAGATTTTCCTCGTTGTTAAACGTGTTGTAAAGCCATGTCACATCGGCTTTAGCAAGAAAAAACCCGCTTGTCGCAGGGTTGCCAAACATACCCGAATATCCATGCAACGCTTGCATTATTTGATTTGAAATTGTGAATCCGGTTGCAATGCTTTGGCTGAATACCGATATTTGAAAAATCGGTGTATCAATGCCTTTGTTGCTTTGCGTTTGACCCGTGTATACCGGCTGATGAATATTCCGCAGCATCCACACAAGGAAATTAGGCTGCGTTGCAAAATTGCGGTTAAAAGCCGCGTAAACCGGGGTCGGCGTGACAATGCTTTCCAACTGATATTGGATTGTCTCGCCCAGCAGTAACGGGTTGGTTTGCGCCATTTATACAGCCGTCACAGGGTCGGTACGATAGCAAATCAGCTTCACGCTCATCCTATCGTTTGATTCTCGGGCATCGGTAATGCGCCAATCATGGTTGCGCCACCGAATCGAATACAAGTTTTGATTGTCCACAATCGTTTTTGCGTTGGGCGTATAGCGAATTGTTAAGGTGATAAGGTCTTGGTACAGCCTGTATCTTTCGCTAATACGCAGCGAATTTGCAACATCTGCAATTTCGGCCCGCGTTGTGAACCATTTTGTTTGGGTTGTGCTTTGTTCCCCAAACGTGTTTTTCCCGAACGTCAGGCTGTTAATGTCGACATTTTCATAACGCCGAATAGTCATTACAGCACCAGCGGCTTGTATGGTCTTAGCAACGTGGAAACGCCAAACGGGATTTCTTTTAGCGTTGCCTCGGTGGTGTTGCTGCGGTTATTGTATAGATGCACAAACAACAGCAACCCCGCCTGTTTGATAACCGGGTATTGCGCCAACGGGTTTGCCGCTGTCGTGTATTCACAATAGACCGGGCTAGTCATGGCGGTGTTTAGGTTGCTTGGCAGGCTTTGCAGCACTACCTTATTGCCGCTGTTGTCGTAGTAATACTGATTCGCAGCAACCGTCACCAATACAGGCGGGGTTGCTTGCGTCCAATATTTCACCGCATTAATTTGCACCCCGGACAAAGACGGGGATTGATTTTGGGAAACCTCGGGCAAATCCAGCGTCAGCGGTGTGCCGTACAAAGACGATGCGTTGTACCAAACCCGATACTGTGTTGGGAATATAGACATTCCCAAAAAATCCTCGATAGCTTGCCGCACCGCCAATTCCAGCGATTCTAGGTAGCCGTCTTGGGATTGATCCTCAAAAAGGTTTAGCTGCTGGGCAATGCTTTCGGTGTCAAGCCATTGGGTCGCAATGTCGCGCCCAATTTGCTCGACTTTTTCGTAATTGAACGGGTTGCGTGTCGGCGCACCGTAGTTAAGATACCCGACCTGTTCAATTGTCATGGTTTACCCTATCAGGCAGCAGACATACGGACACCGGCAAACGGGTCGCGTACTGACGACACCACGCGCTTTTCAGCAAACATCGTAATAAAACCGGGCTGCGTTTGCTCAAATGCCTTGATGGTCATTTGCTCTGTGTCGCCAATGGTCAAGAATCGCGGCCAGTTAGCCAGATACATCGGGAAAGCGGCTGTCAAATAAGGGTTGGCAATGACCGGGAACCCAAACACATGACCAATCGAGAATCCATCCTTTTCGCCAATTTCAAGGAATAGCGGCAAGCCTTGCAAATCCTTCAACTGGCGCAGCGTTTGAATCATTGTGGGGGTCATGTGCCACATTGTCCCCGGCAGCATCCAATACTGCGGGGGCAGCGCGTTTACCATGTCCACAACCTTGTTGTAGGTTACGGCTGACCCGCCCAGCGAAATTTGCGCCAGCGTGTGAATGCCGTTTGTCATGGCTGTACCGCTTGTGCCGTACGCGCTTGTCGCGCCGCCTGCGTACATATCCAGCCCGCGCAAACCATTTTCGCCGCCTGTGCTGGTTGTGGTAGTGCCAGTTTGGTCATTATTTTGAACCATTGACGCGCCCTCTAGCTGCGCGAATTCAAGCGCAAGGTCTTCAGCAATCGCTGGCTCAAGGTTGTTAACATCACTAAGCACCGCTGTGCGAACGGGCAACTGAGCAACCAGCACCCGGACGGGCAATTGCCAAATGGATGTATTTACGTTGGGCGAACCGCTGTTAGGCGTAAACGTGTAGCCCCAAGGATTTGTGCTGTTTGCAGCGTTACCCGTTTTAGCAACGAACTGCATATCCGAACCGTTTACCGTCACTTCACGCGAACCCATCCGCAAGGGATTGGCGTAGCGCAGCGCAGCAAACGCATCGTCAAAAACTACATTACCACCAACACCCGAACCCGACCCGGTGATGGCAGATGCTTCGCGCAGATCAATATTGCACTCTTTGCCTTCGTGAATTGCCTGCTTAATACCGTTTAGGATTTTTTCGGTGATGGTCATGATTTGTCCAGTTTAATTGCTTTCAAAAAAGGCAGGGGACGAATCCCCCGCCAATTGGCTTCCTGCAATTAGGTCGCTGTCGCCGTGGAACGATAACGCACACCAGCGAACGGGTCACGCACAGACGTTGCCAAACGCTTTTCACCATAGAACGTGATGAAACCGGGCAGCGTCTGGTCATACCGGCGCATAACCATATTCAGGCGGTCAATGATGGTGTGGAACCGGCTCCAATCCGCAAAATACATCGGATACAGGCTAGTTGTGCCAGCCGACCCGGTGGTGGTTTGCGAGGGAGTGTCAAGGTACTTATTGACCACAACGTCAAAGCCCAGCAACTGACCCACGATGCCTTCAACCGACAGACCTTCGTTACGGTTGAAAATCGGTGCGCCGTTGTTGTCCTTCAGATTGCGGATGCCGTTCAGCAAGATTGGGCTAATCAGGAATCGGGCCGATTCAGTCCAGTACTGCTGTGGCAATGCGTAGATCAGATTGATAACATCGTTGTAGGTGATGTTATTAGCGCCAACGGTGTTTGCGTTGGTAGTAATCTGGTCATAGGTTGCCACGTTGTGCAGACCGCTGGTAGAGCCAGTGCCGCTAGTGCCAAATGCCGATGTGCTGAACGTGCCGCCAGCATAAACAGCGTTTGCGCCGGGGTACTGATCCAGACCGCGCAGGCCATCAGCGCCACCAGTTGCAACCGATGTGCCGGTTCCGCTTTGGTCATTGTTGGCAATCATCGACAGGGCTTCGGCCTGTGCGAATTCGGCCAGCATGTCGTCAACCACGTTTGCCTCAAGACCGTCAATGTCATCCAGAGCCGCTGTGCGGATCGGGAATTGCACGTTAATGTCTTTGAGCACCAGTTGCCAAATGCTTGTGTCCTCAGTTGTAGCCGCGCCGTTGTTTTGAATGGCGTAGCCCCACTGTGCGCCAGCGTTGCCGGTTTTAACGCGGAACTGATAGCTAGAACCGTCAGTAGCCACGGTACGGGACATGCCGCGCAGCGGGTTAGCAAGACGCAATGCGCGGAACACGGGATCATAGGCGGTGCGTCCACCCTGATTGTTGCCGCCGCCGGTCAGCGCAGAGGCTTCCGATAGATACGCTTGCATTTGCGACTCATCAGCAAAAATCTTCAGCTCTTTTTCAAACTGAGATTTGCCAGCAACCATGTCTTTCAGTTGCTCACGAACAGTCTTGTTCACATCCTTGCGAACGCTGGGGCTTGTGCGCTCAATGATGGCCGGGGCTTGCAGCGTAGAGATTTTGGCCTCCAGCGCAACAACCTTTTCCACCATTTCAGCTTTAGCGGCTTCGACTTTCGCCTCGGCTGCTGCAACTACTTCGGCAATTTTTGCCTCGTTAGACGCTTGGATCGCGTCCAGCTTTTCGATCACTTTTTCCATGATTACACCTTTGCAAATTTAGAAATTGCTTCCAACAATTCGCGCTGCTCAAGTGCAGCCAACAAATGTTGGGCCTCGGTCACTTCCGCATCAGGATCGCCCTGAGTCGGCGCATTTTCAAGTTGGGCCGGGGCAGTATCGCGCTGCTCCAGTACCTTCTTGAATACAGATGCGGATGTGACCGCATCTTTTCTGGATAGCCCTGCTTCACGCAAAGCCTTTTCCAAAATCTTCAAATCTGCCGTGCCATCGGGCCGGAAAAATTCCAGCTTTTGCACTTCCGCTGCGGGGTTGTTGGGGTACATCACCACCGACACTTCCCGCAGCCCGCCTTTAGTGATTTGGAAATAACCCTCGTCCCAATATTCGCCAGAGCCAGCCGGGAATACCGAACCATCCTCTTTAACCCATTGATATTCTTCGGCATACGCACCGACAGAAACGCCGCCAAACATCGCGGGGCTTTCCATCATCACGTTGTATAGGTCTTCGCCTTGGGTGGTGTTCATATACAGCCTGCCTTTGGCTGTCATGCCCTCATCGTCAAACATGAATTCCGTCCACTCGCCAACCGGGATTGCGTCTGCGGAATGGTTTACAAACATGGGCAAAGGTCTGCCAGATTGGGCGAATTCTTTTGCCCAATCCATAAAGCCTTCGGGTTTGTAAAAAAATCTACGGCCGTCTGCACCTTCACGCGGCCCCCAAGTTGTTACACAGGCTTCAATCTTGCCTGTTGGTGCTTTTCCGCTTTGTGCGGCCTCGGTTGCTAACTTGGCTTCGCACAGGATCAGCATTTGCTTGGTCATGTATTACCTCAACGACTTTGGTTGTATCAATGTCGTGTATTGTTTTAGGTGGCCTGCCGCGTTTAGGTGGCGGTGGCTCATTTGGCTTATATGTTGCCAATGATGCTACCACTATTTTAAAAATCAGGGACAACTTTATTTTGCGCCTATGTTCATTTTCCGCGTTTGGTTGCCCCCGCCACCGCCGGTATCCTGCGGGCTGCTGCCGGGGATTGGATCAGCCGGTTTGGC
>Ga0129336_10001189_pt1 | contig 15660 bp, 13 predicted proteins | sample CPB6_02_DNA_FD_96878 | JGI IMG/M metagenome (GOLD analysis project Ga0129336, IMG submission 96878) | Freshwater to marine salinity gradient microbial communities from Chesapeake Bay, USA - CPBay_Sum_0.6_0.2_DNA | ecosystem: Environmental > Aquatic > Marine > Coastal | place: USA: Chesapeake...
GCAAAATAGGGGAAAGCCGACTACGAAAACAACTTGGCATGTTTCAATGATTATCGAGTAAATGTCTATTTAACAACGGCTAATGGAACAAAAAAACAAACCTTGGTCACTTGTCGGGGAAGGAAAAGACGCCTACGTTTCCTGTCCTGTCCCGGACGGCTGGTCTTCCGAGATCGTACAAGGGGTACAATCCGCTATCCCGCCTGTGGGGTACGTGCGCGATCCTTTCGGCGATGGGCTTGTTTTTTTGGGCGTTGAAAAAAAGAACCCGGAACCGGATGACTTTTACTGGGTTCGCACGGGTCTTCCTTCGGATTATGAGCAAAAGATTGCAGAGGAAAAAGCAAAGCAGGCCGAAGACCCGGGGTATTCCGATCCTTACATAGAGGCGTTCCGTCAAGGCGCTTGGGTGCGCCGCCTGTCCGGTTGCTGGTTTGCAAACGGGCTTACGGGAGAGCCTACCTACATTACCGGCCTGCATTACTTTTACCTCGAATGGTGCTTTATCGCAGCGCACGGCAATAGGGGGTACCCGACTTTTCGCGAATCTGATCGGCAATTTTTCCTCTTTACCGAGCACTGCCTTAGAAACCCCAACTGCTTTGGTGTGTTGAAGCTGACCAAGCGCCGCGACGGGAAAACGGCAAAGAGTGTAGCGTTTGGCCTTGAACCTGTAATGCGGGCAGGATTTTCCAATTTAGGGATACAATCAAAGACGGCGGAAGATGCTGCTAAAGTGGTCTTTAAGGACGGCATTATCCGCACCTTTGCCCGGCTACCGGACTTTTTTAAGCCAAACCACGATGAGCGGCGTTTGAACAACATCAACAACACACTAATCTTTAAGCCTAAGCAGGTGGATACGGAAGCCTTCCGACGCAACGACTACCTTGGCGGCTGGATAGAACACCGTTCATCTTCTGAAACGGCCTTTGACGGTACAAAACTTCTGCGCTATATAGGCGATGAGGTCTTTAAGACCCAAGTCGGCGTGGATGTGTACGAGCGCTGGAATATCGTCAAGTTCTGTTTGATCATTGACGGCAAGATTAAAGGCAAAGCGATGCTGACTTCAACCGTTGAGGAAATCGAAGGCTCAACGGATATGTACGTCAAGATGTACGCGGATTCCGACCAACTAAAGCTGGATGACGGGACACGGCGCACAAAGACGGGTTTGTTCCGGTTTTTCCTCCCAGCGGATGAGGCGCGAAACCGTGACAAGTATGGCAAATGCGACAAGTCGGCCAATAGGGATGAGATAATAGCGGAGCGAAAAGCGTATGCAGATGACGCCATGTCATACAACTCACTTGTCAGGAAAGAACCTTTGACAGTCGAAGAGGCGTTCCGCTTCTTGTCACGCGAAAGCGTATTTGACACCATCAAAATATCCGACCAAATTGACCTTGTCGCGTGGCGACAAGAGCAACTTGTCGAGCGCGGCAATTATGTCTGGAAAACGTATGGCAGCGAGGTTAAATGGGTGCCGACGCAAAAAGGGCGCTGGCTTCGTGTCAAGGACTACCCGCACCCTGTCAACCCCTTGTCAGAGGCCGACAACACGTCGTATAAGGTTGACTACCGGCCAATGGGCACGGATATGTATGTCTGTGGCATAGACCCCTTTTCGCATTCCCGTGTGGAAGGTAGGCAGAAATCCGATGCGGCGTTTTATGTAAAGCGAAAACACGACCCCTTGCAGCCGGACGTGTCGGACATGTTCATCCTTCAATACATCTATCGCACAAGCGAAGTGGAGCAGTTCTACGAGGACGTGTTCATTACGCTTTTCCTGTACGGCTGTCAGGGCTTGATAGAAAACAACAAGATCGGCATGGTCGGCTACTTTGAAAACGAGCGCGTACAGAATTTTTTGATGAAGGTCAAAGGCAACAAGAACTACGGAATCGCCGCCTCAAAGCGCACCACACAGGCAATGTGCGAGATGATAGAGAAGTATATTTATGATAATATTCACAAGGTATTTTTCTTGGAATTGTTGAAAGATTGGGCTAACTTTGACATTGACGATACACAAGAGTTCGACGCGGCGATGGCTTCTGGCTATACGCTGTTGGCCGATTCAAAGATTTTGCTCAGGAAACAAGCGGACAAACCCATCCGCATATTGGAAATCGGAGACCTTTTATAGAGCATAAGCACATGAGAAAAAAACCAGCCACCAAACAACAGCGCTTTGAAATGGCGCGCAACTCCATGCCACAGTTAAATGTGGCAAACGAGGACGTACAGGCAGCTATCCGGCATATCTATGCCATACAGGATAGCCAAAAGATGAAGGAAACGATCCTTAATTTGTCCACCGAGTTCAATATCAGCTACGGGCAGGCCGCCGAAATCATCGAAGCCGAACGGGTAAAGTATGGGATGCCAAAACGGTTTGGAACGCCCGGAGCTATGTACCAGTTTTTGGCGGCCAAAACCAACCGCGAGTTATGAGCCTATTGGACAAAGACCCCGGCACGCACGTCTTTGTTTGGTGCCAAGACCGGAAGGTGTACGAATCGTTCCAAAAAGGGCTTATGATGGATCCCCGCTGGTGCAAGATGTTCCGCGTCAAGTCCTCTATGGACAAAAGCGACTTTAGCTTTTACATCGAAATGACGGCGATAAACCCTAAGTTTGCAGCCGAGGCCGGGTTTAATTTGGAAAACGGGCTAAGGGAATACATCGAAAAAGGGGCGGTGAGGATCAAATACAAACAGCCGGCCAAAAAATCAAAATGGTATGAGGAATAAGGTAGATTTGATTGGGTACTATGGCAGCGACAAAACACACGCGCTCTCCGCATGGACGTCTACCATGGATGACGGCGAAGATGCTTTGCCGTTTGATATTCTGGAACGCATAGGACACCTCTTTGGAATTGAGGAAAAAAGGCGTGCCCGCAAAATGCCGGAACTATTGGCATTTTTGGCCATGCACAACCATACCACGCCGTTTGAGAAAAGCCTTTTTCACTTCCGCCTACTCGTAGACGATGCAACGCACAAGCACTTCCTAAAGCACCGTATCGGTGTTTCCATCAACGGTGAATCGGCGCGCTACAAGGAAATAAAGCGCAGCAACGTATACCTCCCAGACGACTGGCCGGACGATTTGAGGGCTGAATTGCAGGAACTGGCCGACCGCTCGGACGCGTTTTACCGAAAGGCACTGGCACAGTTAATGCCCACGCACGGCAAACAGCGGGCAAAGGAAAGCGCTCGGTACGCGAAACTCCAATGCGCACAAGTGCATTTAGACGTGTCGTTCAATTTCCGTTCGCTTATGCACTTTCAAGGGCTTCGCAACCATAAGGGGGCGCAAAGGGAAGTGCGCAACATCGGACAGGAAATGATTAACCAAGTCTGGGACATACCCAAACAGCCGTTCATCCACAGCCTACGGGCGTTTGGTTTTGAGCGCGGCGTGCTGGGGGTGGTAAGAGGTGGCCAATAAACACCATATCGTTGAGGCCAACAAATTGGTAGGATTACTACTAAAAGTTTCTTAAAAAAAAACAAATCAAAAGCAAATTAAGAAACAAAAAATCACAAGCAACTGTATTTCAGTATCTTAGTTTGCTTAAATTTATTTTAGAAGAAAACAAAAGAAAAACAAAAAGCACATGATGTACGAAGTAAACAAGTTCAGTTTTGAGATAAAGGAAGCCCCGAACATCCGCCCTTTGTCAAATTGTTACGTACAGGAAATGAGCCCTATCCGGGTACGGCGCAAAGGAAAGGACACCGAATGGAATTATTACGCCGAGACCAAGGAGGAAGCCGAGGCAAAGGTAGCGGAGTTAAAAGCGGCCAAGATTGAAAAACTCAAGCAGGAAATCGAGTGGCACGAATCTCAGGCGCTCTATGCTAAAAGCCGATTGATGGCGCTTATCTCTGAAACAGAAAAAACCAAACAGCCATGATGTACCAGATAGACAAAGTAAGACTTCAGGTCAAAGAAAACCCCGACGCTTTCCCGATTAAAAACAAACCTGAATTTGTCACGGTAGGCAGGGGGCGTCATTACAAAGATGGCCCAATTTCATATTACGCGGCTACAAAAAAAGAGGCCGAGGAAAAGCTACGGGAGCTTATCGAGTACAGGATAGGCTCTTTAAGGGAGTTGTTAGGTCATTACGACAGCCTTATTGGCGTTTTGCGCAAAGGTATTGCCACCCTTGAGGGTTTATCATCTTCCCGACATCAGGAAAGTGATAGTCCAAACAGGGTGAAATAACAGCATTTGGACTATAAAAAAGTCTATAAAAAAGTCCATAGGTTGTTTGGAAATAAAACAAATACCCTTTATATTTGAAACTGAAAAGCCTGCCATGCAGACCGCAAGCGCCTGATCGTTTTTACGCTAAAACGGCTTTGTGCACTCGGCGTGTGTTAGCGGATGTGGCGGGCTTAAATTGTGGGGTAGAAAAGCGGTAATTCGCTGGGCTCATAACCCAGAGATCGCGGGTTCGATTCCCGCCCCCACGACAAAATGAGGTGAATGATTTTTTCACAGCGCCCGGGGCAACACCCCGGGCGTTTTGCTTTATAGGAAAATCCGCAGCCTTTCCCCGTGTATTGCACGGTTTTAAACACGTACCCTTATCTTTGCCCCCAAAGGACAATACATGCAGCCAATTTTTCCAAAAGACGGTATAGACCCGCGCAAGAAGGACAAACCTTGGGCGCTGGAGTATTGCCGTGCCGCATGGCAGTCCTTTTCCTCTGGCGGCTGGAACTCTCTGTATTCCAACCGCAACAAGTACCGGGAACTGACAGACTATGCCCTTTCAAAACAAAGCATTAGCCGCTATAAGAAAGTGCTAAAGGCAGACGAAAGCCCGGATCCGTCGTACTCCAACATGAACTGGCAGCCGCTTGCCATCTTGACCAAGTTCCGTGAACTTGCTTTGTCCATTACCAAGCGCTCGGATTACGACATCCTTGCAACCCCGATAGATCCAAAGTCGCAGGGCGAAATCAAAAAGTACTTCAAAGAGCAGGAAGCCAAAATCCGGCTTCGCGAGGAACTAAAAAAGGTCGCCCCGGAGATGGTGGACATATCGCCCGTGCGGCAAAAAGAAAACGAGCCTGCCGATTTAGAGGAGTTGGAGATACAAAAGATGTACTCCTTCAAACACCAGCTTGCAACCGAGATGGAACAATGGATGCAGCAGGTGTTTTTGATGAACAACATGGATCAGACCCGGGCAGAGGTAAAGCGCTGCCTGTTCGACTATGGCATAGGCGGCGTAAAAGAATACGTTGACCAAGACGGCATCATAAAGGTCAGGGCGGTAAACCCGGCCAATATGATCTGCTCCCGTGTTACGCGCCGCGACTTTAAGGATGCGGAATTTATCGGCGAAATCATCGAGGTAAACTTGCAGGATTTGGCCGAAATGTGTAACGGGGAGTTGACTGAGGAAGAACTAAAAGACGTTGCCGCAAAAGCCGTCAACGGGGAATCCGCCTTTAATGGTATCAACCTCTGGGCACAGTCCAACATGCGCGACGCAAAGGTGCGCGTCTTGGATTTAGAGTGGTTGTCATACAACCCCTTGTCATACGAGGAAAGCATTGACAAGTACGGCAACCGACACTTGACAAGGACAAGCCCCGACAAGGGCGCAAAGACAAAACTTGTCAAGGTCGTTTACAAAGCCAAATGGATCATGGGTACTGACTACCTATTCGGCTTTGGGCTTGTCACCAACATGAAGCGCAAGCGTTCCGCCTTGCAGGAGACCTCGCTTTCCTTTCACTTGTTCGGCCCCAACTTTGACTACTTTGATATGTCGTGCGTTGGCAAAGTGGAGCAAAGTATGAACGTGGTGGACAACATCAACCTTGCCTATTACCGTTTGCAGCACGTCGTGGCAAAGGCAAAGCCGAAGGGTATAATGATAGAGGTGGGCGCTTTGGAAGACGTGCCCATCGGCAAAGGCGGGCAGCAGTTCACGGCAAAAGACCTGATAGACGTCTACGAAAGCACCGGAAACGTCTATTACCGGCTAAAGGACATGGAAGGCAACGTCTCCAACTACCGGCCTATTACGGAACTGGAAGGCGGTATCGGGGCGCAAGCCCAAGAATACTTTAGTATTATCCAGCAGAACATCCAGCTTTTGCGGGACGTGATCGGGCTTAATGAGGTAACGGATTCCTTTGCAGGCCAGCGCACGTATTCCGCAGCGGTAAACGCCGGGATAGAGGCCACGAACAATAGCCTATACGGCATCTTGGAGGCCGACCGGGAGATTATGCAGTCCTTGTCGGAAAGCATTTCGCTTCGCATACAAAGCGTTGCGCGCTCCGGGAATGTCAACAAGACGTACTTATATTCGCTCGGCAAACCTACCTTGGACTTTATGTCACAAGGCAACTTGCAACTTTCGAGCATCGAGTTTGGTATATTCTTAGACCCGGTGCCGACCCCTGACGAACGGGCGGCGTTTAAGATGCGTTTGGAGAAGTTCATAGACGCGGGGCAGGTGGATATTGACGATGCGATAATGATCGAATCGTTGCGCTCTTTGAAAACGGCGAACGCTATTTTGGCCTACAAGGTGCGCAAAAAACGCGAACGGGCAGAGCAGCAGGCCATGGCCATGCAGCAACAAAACGCACAAGTTCAGCAGCAAAGCGCCATGATCGCGGAGGAAGAAAAGCGGAAGACCCTGCAACTGGAATACCAGCTCAAGATGGAGTTGCTAAACGCCGAAATCCAAAAGGCGATGGCGGTCGAGCAAATGAGGCTGGAAGCGGAGTTTGTAAAGAACAAAATGATTGCGGACGCCTCTTTGACCAACGAACAACTAAGGGCGGAAAGCAAGGAATATATTGCAGAAACCATGGCTGCGGTACGAAAAGAAAGCCGCAACCCAGCACAGGTAGCATCGGACACATTAAAATAAAAGGGAACAAATGGAAATATTTGGCAAAAACGTTGCCGAGCTGATCGGGCTTACCGATAAGCAAGGCGACGCCCCGGTAGAACAAGCACCGGAACAAGCGCCCGAACAAGGGAATGAAACGCCACAGGAAACAGGCGGCACACTGCTTGGTAAAGACGGCGGAGAATCCTCTGGCATGACGGCGCAACAAACAGAAGACCCGTTCAAAGCGCTCTTAGAGGACGGGTTTGTGAAGCAGTTTTTGGATTCATACGTAGGCAACGATGAAAACATCGAAGACCTATTACAGCAGGAACTTGAGCGCGTGCGGTTGGCAAAAACCGATTTTTCGGCCATGGCGGATACGGATATAATCCGTGCCGGGCTTAAAAAGGAATGGCCGGAACTGCAAGGCGCTGCCTTTGAAAAGGCGGTAAAGAAGTATTTTGAAGCGACGTTTGGCGAAGAGGTCGAGGTGTTCGAGGATGACGAGGACAGCGCGAGCGAAAAGCAGGTGCGCGACGCCCAAATCCGGCGAAAAGCCAACGAATACCGAAAGCAGTTCCAAGAGGAACAAGCCAAAAGCAAACGCAAAACGGCGCAAGAAATAAAGGCCGAAAAAGAAGCCAAAGATGCGGAGGCACGCCAGAAGGCGCAAAGCGAAGCGGAGGCTTGGGACAAGATGGTCAAAGGCAACGGGTTTGTGTCCAAGGCATTGGAAAGCGGCGAAATCAAGGTTGGGAAAGCTGACCAAGAACTGTCGTACAAAATCAAAGACAAAGACAAATTCACAGCCGCCCTGACCAGCGACCCGGACTTTTTCAACTTGTTTGCCACGAACGACGCCAAAAACCCGGTTGACTTCCAGCGCTGGGCAAAGGTAGTGGCGTATGCTTTAGACCCCGAAGGGTTTGAGGCGCTATTGTATTCCTCCGGAAAGAACGCCGCAACGGGAAAGATTATGGACGAGCTTGAAAACCCGGCAAAGCCCGGCGAAGTAAGGCCAAGTTCGCCTAACTCGTTTGCGGAATCGCTGATGGGGGCGATTAACAAAAAACGATAAAACTTACCAACCATGCCTACTTTTGGCACTACCAACAAAAACTACGTCTCGACGTTGATGGTCCCCAACTTGGTGGACCGCCGCGAGATCCTAAACAAAGTGCTCAATGTGACCAACGAGGACTTGTCCTTTTTGGAAATGCTTGAGCTTATGCAGCGCTCCGAGCCGTCCGCCCAAGTGGAATACCACAACTTGATCAACGAGGAGCTTTCCGTGAACGTCACCGTTTCGGCGGTCAGCACCTCCGGCAGCTTTTCTACCTCTGCGCCCAAAGTGACGGTATCCGCTGCCGACTTTGCAAAGGTGCGAGCAGGCGAACTTGTCATCTGCCCCAACGGCAAAGTGGGCTACATCAAGTCCAAGTCCAGCTACGGCTCTATCACGCTCAACGGCACCACGGAACTGCACGTCATCTCGATTGACAACGCCTCTTTGGCGCTTGCCACGAGCGACAAACTCTCCGTGTTTTCCAACGCCGCAGGCGAAGGTTCTTCCGAGCCCAGCGCACGCCGGTACAGCATCTCCAAGGAGAGCAACCACATCCAGATTTTCAAAGAAACCTACGAGGTGACGGACATCGAAATGGGTTCCATTGCGGAATTTGAGCACGCCGGGCAGTCCTACTACTTCTCGTATGAGCAGGCGCAAGTGTACGCAAAGTTCCTGAGCGCCGTTAGTGCCGCCATGATTTTGGGGCGCCAGTCCACGGACACGTTCAACGACACGGTGGGCGCAAACACCATCACCGACGTTGACGGCAAAGTGGTTTCCACGACCAAGGGTCTGAACCAGTATGCTGAGGAAGGTATCGTTGCACCGGCTGCCGGCATCAACACGACCAACTACGCGGACATCACGCGCCTGCTTGCAAAGGCACGCGCCCCGCGTGAGTACATGATCCTGATGGGCTCGGAAATGAGCATCGCCCATGACAACATGCTCAACGCCCTGACCAACGCCGACGCCGTTTCGCCGTATGCCCGCTTCAACGTGGATGGGCGCGACATTGACCTCGGCGTGGACGCGTTCAAGCTCTACGACTTCCGCTTTACCAAAAAGCGCCTTCCGTTCTTTGACCATCCCGTGCTTGTGAACTTCGCAGGTTCTGCCGGTTTCGAGCGCCGGGCATGGTTCCTGCCGATGGACAATATCCGCACGTCGGACGGGCAGTCGCTGCCGCGCTTTATGACGCGCTACATCAAAATGCCGCTTTCCAACCAAAGCAACGCAACGACCGATGCACAGACCCGCTACCGCGAAATCTCGCTGGGCGGCCTTGCAGACGGCGTGGCAACGTCCGGCGAGAGCGTCCGCAAGATTGTGTACGAGTGCCGCCAAGGCTTACAAGTGCTGGGCAAACAGCACTTCATGGCCGTTGACCTCGTGTAAAGGTTTTCATCCAAGTGTATCATGTGCATTGTACCCGGGGCGGGATTTGTACCGCCCCGGTTTTTCAAACCAACAAAAACAAAAACAACGATATGAAAAAGTCGTATCTCTATCTGGCCGGCCTCGTTATCGTGCTCCTTGGCCTGCTTTTCCAGTCCAGCACCAACCAAGCAGGGGCTTGGCTTTCCAACGAGTTGATCTACCCGACGGCAATTACGCGTGACAGCGCAAACGCCGACAAGTACATCACCGTCAACGCAAACCGCCCGTTCAAGGAGGATTCCAAAGCGATCTTCCACATCGAGCACGTCAAAAGTTCGGGCACCGATGACGCCGGCTTTACCTTTCAAGGCAGTAACTACCCGGCAAACCTCGCGCTATGGGATGATATTACGTCTTGGACTTGGACTGCCACGAACGATACCACGCTTACCCAGACGAATACCTACGCTTATTACCGTATTCGTGTGAACGATCCTTCGACAGTCGCCTTTAGTTCCACTACGCGCCTCGGGTTAAAGCTCTGCAAATAATCCCCCGCTCAGCGCAGGGGTTTCGCTACCTATGGACGGGGTCGGTGGGTGAAGGCCGACCCCCATTTTTTTAAGGCACAAGGAAAAAAGAACTATGTTTGTAACAGACCAATACAACGACCTCCCAAAAGAGGTATTAGACCGGGTACCAAAACTTACCGGCCAAACCGTCAAATTTGTCGTGGGCGGGAAGTACTACGACAAAGCCAACAAGACGTACCGCTTTCCTTATATGACGGCGATCCCCAAGACAGACCGCATCGTTGACCCGAAGACCAACGACGTCTACCCGATCGCAAACGTGCACAACGTATCAAGCTCCGGGGAACCGATTATGCCGATGGTGTACTTTGACCATTCTGGCCACATCATCATCCGCCCCGACGAAAACGGGCGCTACCCGGCAAACGACTTGCTGACGTACCAATACCTGATGTTGTGCAATTACAACGGCTCAAACCCACACCGCGACAAAAGCGCAAAGATTTACTTTGAGCAGGTAAACGACGACGCCGTGGCACAGACCAAGGTGGACGCAAAATCCTTCTCAGCCGATGCGGTAAAGGCCGTGGCACAGCTCAAAGACGACGACGTCCTGCTTTTGGCAGCACAGTTGGGCGTGGGCGAAGCGGGCGACATGACGCAGGTAACACGTTTGAAACTTGTCGAATACGCCGAAAAGGAAGCGCAAAAAGTCATGTCCGCAATCGAGGTCATCTCCAACCTCGGCGAATACGTGAGCGCGATCGAAAAAGCGCTGGAGGTAAAGTCCATCCAGTTGGACAAGCGCAACAACAGCTACAAGTGGGCGGAAACCAAGCAGGAATTTTACGCAGCGCCAAAAGGCATTTCCGCAGAAGCGGCCAATGCCTCGCTTGCCCGTTGGTTTAAGACAACCACAGAAGGCGCTTCGCTGTTTGCGGTGTTAAAGAACACTTTGGGATAAGGATATTACAGGTTTTAAGAGGTTTTATGTTAAAGAAAAGCGCCCATACCTATACGGCGCTTTTCGTTTTACAGCCCCTTTGGTTTACTTTTTTGGGCAATATGCCCGTATTTTTGTACCGTAAAAAACCATCATCCAATGAGAACCAAGATATTGGCCGTTGCCGCAATGTTCCTTTCTTTGCAGGCGTCCGCGCAATGGGTACGCCCCAACACGTTCCCGGAACTGACCACGGTAACGGACAGCACGTTCGAGGTCTATTCGCAGCGCTATGGCCTTACGCGCAAAGCAAGCCTTACTACGATAAAGAAGTTCATGGACCAGTCGCTCTCAATCGTGGGAGACAGCGTCTGTATTACCAAAACGACGGGCACGGTATGCGTAAAGCTGCCCGCGCAAGCCTTTAGCATGACCTCGCAAAGCTATGCCCGGGCAGTCGTTAGCCAGTCGTATTCCGTCCCGGCGGACACGGTCGCAAAGTATGACTATATCTTTGTGCAATACGAGACCAATTCCACGCCGTCCGGGTCAACCATTACGCTTCCTTCGCCCGGCGCTTCGACCATGGGCAAAGTAATTGACCTATACGTGTATTTGGGGCCGTCTGCAAGCATTTCATCTGCAACCGTATCTGGAACACTTTGTACGGTTTCCGGTACGTCTGTGGCCTTTGTAGGCTCTTATAGCGCAATCCCCGGGCATTACAGGTTCGTAGGGACGGACGGCCTTCAGACCAGCGGCTATAAATGGCAGTTGGTTAGCTCCCCGTTAGCCCCCAGTGCTGCCGCCGCCTCGTCTAAGCGTACCGCCTCGCAGACGATCAACAGCGCAAACGTGGTCTTTAGCGATACGACCTTTAGGAACACCGACATTTACACAGTCTATGCCGAAGCCGAAACAGGGAACACAAGCCTAAAGGTGCCGATCCCTGATTCCAGTTATGCGGGCAAAATGATTTATTACTACCCAGCGGGAAGCACAAACACGAACACCATTACCTGTGACGCCGTGCGCATCCTAAAGTTCTCCTCAACGCCGTTTGCCACTACAACTGTTTCCTCAGAAGCCGTTACCGTTGCAAAGAAGTTGACCGGGGTTTTGTATGAAGGAACCTACTACTGGGAAATGCGGGATTTGTACAATAGCGCTGCGGAAGTAAAAAGCACGTTTACGGCGCATAAGGCGTATACGGCAAGCCAAGAAATAGACACAGACACTATCTTAAAGTACGACGAACTGCACATCCAAATGCTTGCTGCCTCGTTCCCGCTTACACTTACACTATACCCACCTACGGCGGCAACAAAAGGCAAGACAGTGTATGTGTACCCAATCACAAGTTCGTATCAAGTAAGCATTGCCGGCCTTGATAATAGCATTGGCCGCTACGACAGTCCTACGAGTTTCACTACCACTGGCCTAATTGACATCACAAAGCCGGTCATGTTGGTATCAAACGGCACGTATTGGATGTGGTATCCATCTGTCCCGGAACGTATGAACCAAAACAAACTCGTAGGCCGCTTTTCCTCCGGTTATGGCCAAGCACAGGAAATATCCATTTCATCCGACTTTACCATGACAGGCGGAACGCTCGCACTTTCTACGACCTCAACCTCCGGCGGCTATTCGTTCCTAAAGTCAACGGTTTCCACAGGCGGCGAAATGGTCATAACCTATACCGGCACGGCGCCTACGGTAACAGGGAGCGCTGGGGCGTACACCATTACCGTCCCTGCCAACGCCCGCATTTATAGCTATACGTTTTCAGCCGATACGGACGATTTAAAGGTTGACGGCACGCTGGACATTACCGTTACCTTTACCTCGCTCCCGAACAACATTAACCAAACAGAGGCCATTGCTTTTGTCCCGGCTATCACTATTATCGAAAAAGCATCGCCGTGGAACGTACAGCAATTAGCCCAAGGCGCTGGCTGGCAGGTAACGCACCCGACCATCTCTGGCGGTTCTGTTCTTAGCCGTATGACCGGGATGCAATCTTTTGGAGAGTATATCGTAAAAGCCAATTTCTAATGAAGTACATACTACCCTTCCTGCTGCTTTTGCCGCTTTGCGCATCTTCGCAGGACACCATTAACCGGATTTTTACAGGCGTGGCCACGTTTGCCAACATGGACACCGTAAGCGGCGGCAAGTTCCAAGGGACGGTATATGTCAACGACTTGTCAGGCGTTTACCGGGCAAACCAGATACTTGTCGGGGACAGGCTCTATCTTGCCACGGGCGCGACCTATACGGTAGATTCCGTCTGGGCTGCGACAACTATACAGGCCACGGTGCGCTTTGTGCAAAACAGCGGCTTGTCAGCACGGCCAAGCGGCAGCGGTTTGCTGACAAGGCCGACAACCAACTACGGGCTGCCCATGATAGCCGCCGACAACGCGAACGGCATTTCCACACAGCTACAAGCCCTACTCTTGTCAAGCCTGACATTCAAGGTTGACAGCCTTATGCGGGATTCCTTGTCAGACCTGCGCGACGTTGTCGCCTCGCTTGTCAAGAACAATTCCTTTCTTGTCTACGATTCCCTTGCAGGGCATTGGAAAGACAGCACCGTTGCTTTCGGCTTGTCATCCGCTGGCACGGGAGCGTCGGGACGTGTTGCATATTTTACAAGTAGCGATTCCATAGGCGGAGATTCTGCTTTGTATTGGAACGCGGCAAACGATAGGTTGGGGATTGGTACAACGAATCCTTCTCACAAGCTGGAAATAAAAGGTTCTTTAACAGCAAACCTGCGGTTAAACAATACTTCTACCGGAACCGGAAACCTTCTGCTTGCGCACAACGATACAACCATTTGGAGCTTTGGATCGTCTGCTGCAAACAACAACTTTAGGCTGTATAACAATATCGATAGCGTGACAGCCTTTTTGATTACAGAAGATAGCTCAAACGTCGGCATAGGAACAACATCGCCCACATACAAACTCGACGTAAACGGCAAAGGCCGCTTCCAAGATACCATCCTAATCGGCACAAAACGCGTCCTTACCACAGACGACATCGGCGCATCAAAGTCTTTGATAGACACCCTACCTAATGGTAGCGTTACGATAGACGCAAACTCCAACACCTTCCGGCTGGACAGCATGGCAAACTTTACGGCCATGGTTTCCACGACGGCGGGGATCACAAGGGGAAGGACAAACACGACCTCTTTTTTAAGCAACCCGAGGAACAATATCAACAACGGGTTTTTTATAAACCCGACCATAGGGGCTTATTTGCATTTTACGGACACGGTCAATTATGGCAGCGTTTACGCATACAACAATTTGTCGGCTTTGACCGCTGGCAACAATTCTTTCCAATCGTCAAGGGTAGAGGCATCCAGTACCGGCGTAAGCATAATCTCGTACAAGTCCGCTGGGTCGCCCGCATCTCAGGTACAGTTAACCAATGATACGCTAAATATATCCGCCGATACCGCCGTCCTGATCAACGGCGTCAAAATGCCTACCGCCGCCGCCCCTTCCGACGGGTCGCGTTATATAGCCACTTGGGTAAACGGGCAGCCTTCCTTTCAGCGGCGTATCTCGTCAACTACCCTGACAAGCGGGGCGGTGACAGTTGTCGTCTCCTTGTTCGGTTCTGGCACGCCGACAATCTCAAACTTGTCAGCCGGGCTTTACAAGGTGACAATCCCATCCGGCGTTGACATACGCGGGCTTGTCGTTACGGCAAACAACACGGTCTTGAGCGGCTCAAACGAATTTACGATTATCGTGGACAATGTTGCCAACTCATCCGATCAGTGGTACAACGTGCAGCTATACGATGTATCTACGAATGGCTTCGTAGACCAACACGGCACCAGCACCAACCATACGCAATCCATTTCTTCTAACGCCACCACGCTCGTTTTCCCGGGCATGAACCTATTCGGCTCGACGGGCTTTAGAATAATCATGCGATGAAAAGAACGCTTTTTGCTTTCTTGTTTCTCTTTCCTGTCCTGCTTTCGGCTCAGTTCCGCATCGTGGGCACGGGCTTGTTTACCACGGTAAACGACAGCACCTATCGGGCAAAGATTGATTTTCGGCCTGACCTGACGGGGTTTTCCTACAACCCCACACAGATGAACGACAGCATGTATGTTTTATCCCAGCGCGGGCAGTTGTACCGTCTCGATTCTTTTTACAATGCCACGTTCTCATCCGCCTTTATCATCGTGGTCGAAAAGAACGGCAACTGGGGATCGCCCGTCGGTCAGGTGATGGTCTTCCAGAATAATAGCAGCTTGGCAGCGCCACAGGCCGTATACGGGGCAAACGGCGCAACCGCAGGTATGCAGGCAGGAGTGGATACGTGGAACGCCCTGCTTTTAAAGGTAGTTGCCGATAGCGCCTCTTACTGGAATGAAGCCTATTCCGCTATCGTAGATAGCATCTGGTTTAGCGGGACTTCGACAAAGACGCTTAACATGGCACAAAGAGGCGGCGATACCTTAACCGCTTCTTTTGTCATCACGGGTGGGGCAGATAGTTTGTATGTAGCCGAAAACACAGGTATCACGCTTTTGACAAACGGCGATACCTTGGACTTGACGGCTTATCCTACCATGCCCTTCGACAGCGTTACATTCAACATCAACGAAGGCGACGCATCGGAGCAAGAACTGAAATACAGCGCTGAAAAAGGCTATCTCCAATACGGCGGGCTGGACAGCGTGCAAATCCCCCTGCTCCCCGGTATCTGGTACGTCCGTAACGATACCAGCGTAACGATACCTAAAGGCACAGTAGTACGCGCAAGCGGTACATTAGGCGCATCCGGGCGCATCAAGGTGAAACAC
>Ga0129336_10001190_pt1 | contig 15657 bp, 19 predicted proteins | sample CPB6_02_DNA_FD_96878 | JGI IMG/M metagenome (GOLD analysis project Ga0129336, IMG submission 96878) | Freshwater to marine salinity gradient microbial communities from Chesapeake Bay, USA - CPBay_Sum_0.6_0.2_DNA | ecosystem: Environmental > Aquatic > Marine > Coastal | place: USA: Chesapeake...
AGTATTAACACGATGAGGAATTTGTGTGTTTATCATAAGTGGATTATCGTAAGATATATAAGATTTATAATCTGGTTCGGTATCTTCAAATTTTCTATAAGGCAGATTCATAATATTGCTATACTGTATCTTACCAATTTCTGTAGAATTTTCTATTGACACAAATTCAGTTACAGCTCCATCTCCATCCAGTAGAAAATTTATACTACTATAGTCATTTACGTGTACTACGCCTTTATCGTTTATTGCTGCGTCAACATGGTAAGTCATTGTAGACTCCTTTGGCCAAGACCATAATAAGCCAAAATAAGGAATAAGATTATTTTTTAAAAAAAAATTTCGTGTAATATCTTCCAGCAATAATGCTTTTTGATCATGATAGGATTGTTGCTTATCAAAATCAGTAATTAGGTGCCTCCATTCCTTTAAAAAAAATGGAATATTTTTTAGGTAACAAAAAGGTTTAGTCATAAAGTAATAATAAATAAATTTAAATCTATTTATAGATTATTTACTTAAGGGGTAAAATGATGAAAATGAATGCAATGGTTATGTCATACACTAGACCCAATATCAATGTTTCATGGGGTCCTAATATTAAATCTGCTGAATTAGAAGCACACTACAATGCCGAATATAAGCAAACAGGATACTTAATTGCAGAAGAAATTACATTTAGTGAAGATCAACTAACTTTAACAAGAAAGACTGCCTGGACGCTAGGATTAGATCTTTTTCATAAAGTTCGAGCAGATACAATGGTTGTGAATTGGCTTAATGAAGTTCGAGAATATAATAGCAGTAATAATATTGTTCCATCAGTGAGCATAGCAGATTTTAACACTGCCTGGGAACTATTAGAGCACGATATTACTATACCTCCTTTTAAAAGAATTGAATCATTAGATGAGCTTTAATCTTAATGTCTTTGAAATTTCAAAGATAGTTATTTAAAAAAATATGAAAATTTTAGTTTTAGGTCCTAACTCAACAGCAGATTTTATTTCTCAAAAGCTCCTTGAAGACGACAGGGTCGAAAAGGTTTGGCATTTTGGAGCCAATGGTAATAAACTTACCACATTAAGGTATAAACCATTTCCTATTAATAAAGATTTTTTACTCAATTTTGTCCAAAATCCAAATCGACAAATTGATTTAATTATACCCACTACCTTAATTTTCCAATTATGGAAAAAATTTGATGAAATAGTTAGGGAAAAAAATATCCCAATTCTAATGCCTTCATACGGTTTAGGAGATCTCGAATGGAGTAAACATGCTGGAAAACAGTTACTTACGATGTTAGGTATACCTACCCCTCACTTCAGAAAGGTGCATAGATCAGAATTGATTAAAGATTTTTATCATTTGCCAAGACCGTATGTCATAAAATATGAGCAAGATTCAAGGTTTGGTCTTCAAACAATTATAATAAATGATAGCACAATTGACACTGAGTTTGCAACTATTATTAATGCTCAGGAATCTGCAATGAGAAAAAACTTAAAAAAGTCAGACGAAGAGACTCCCTTTATTATTGAAGATTATGTTGATGGAATGCAAGAATATAGCTATCATGCAATTTGTAACGAAAAAAATTGGCAATATTTAGGAACTGCAAGAGATTACAAAAAAAGATACGAAAACGATATTGGTCATAATACTATAAGTATGGGTGCATATAGTCCTGTAGAAAACGTTGATTTACAAATCTCTTCCTATGTTTCAAAAATTTTAGAATTCTTAAAGTCAAAGGAAACTCCTTTTGTGGGAATTTTATATCTTGGGATAATGATCGATAAAACTGGAACACCGCAAGTGTTAGAAATTAATACCCGGCCAGGTAGTCCAGAAATTGAAACGATTATTCCGACTATTGATACAAATTTACTAGACATATTTTCATCAACTGCTCTTAATAATGAAATTCCGGAAATAAAATTTAATAATCAACATGTTGTATCTCTTAGAATTGTCAATAAAGATTATACTGAACAAGTTGCTACATCTAAAGTAAGTTTTATATTACCGGATTTACCTCCAACTGTTGAAAATATAACAGTAAGTAAAGGATCACAAAACAAACTATGGCATTCAGTTTTAACAATATCTGATAAAAATCGTAATGTGGCAGCATCTAAACTTTATCAATTCCTTGAAAATAAATCAATGGGAGATTTTACGTTTAGAACTGATATCGGATTTTTAAAATGATCAAGCTAACAACTATAGGAACAAAAGCCGATAGTATGTAAGATGAAAAAATCTTTTTACGAATTTCCATACTATAATAACGTAGAAAAAATTTCATCAAAAATATATCAATGGGTGATTGAAGAAAAAATATTAGAACGGAGTATTTTTTTTACAGAAATAAATTTTAAAAAAATGCTCCACGATATTCCTGAATTATTTCATGCTATACAATATTTAGGACTATTGCCTACAAAAGGTTATATAGTTTCAATTAAGCCAGGTTTCTCTGCCGACATTCATGTAGATTCCAAAAAATTTAAGTTAAGAATTTTATTTCCTGTTTATAATTGTAAAAATACCTTTACAAGATTTCACAACGTTCCTAAAGAATTTATTAAATTTGTAAAGAACAATAATTTAACCTATTATACAATTACTGATCCTGGCCCTTTTGATATTATAGACGAAGTAGAATTAACGACATTTACTATTATCAACACACAGATTCCTCATTCTATATTAAAAAGCAATTCGGCACTTCCAGACTATCGAGTTTCATTAACATTCGAAGTGGAGAATGATTTAGAAACTTATCTTAGTTTTTAATTAAATCTAAAAAATCAGAAACAGTTTTTTCCCAAGGCCTAAATGACAAAGGATGGCTTCTCAACGTAAGTAATTTACGACCAGCAAACCCAGTTGCTCTATGCGGTAAAGCACCATTTACAAGATAAGCTTTGTTTTTATACATATTATAAATTTTACATGGTGGTTTATCTGATGTAAACATTTGAACTTTTCCTAGCCCTCCGTTTAAAGATCCTGTTGCCATTTGATAAAATGCAACGTCTTCAAAGTTCCAATATTCAAATAACCCATCGCCGCCCCAGACCCAATTTATCCCCCAAGGGTGCATATGCTTAATCAAATTCGGCTTAAGATATTCTTTTTCTATATCTGTGTGTATATCGCCAGGAGAGTTGTCTTTTTTAAAATAAAGCAAAAAATTCCAAGGCAATCCTCTAAACTCGCACCATTCTGATTTTAGAATATTCCTAATATCACGCCTGAATTGATAATTGTTAATTAAATGGTCGTCGTCAAAGCCTTTAAAATCTTTTAAAAAAACTTCATGAATAGGTGGTAAGTCTAATTCATAAACATATTCCATGTTTAACGTACAGTGTACTCGATGGGCTGCTTAACCTTAGTGCTAAAAACAAAGTCTGGTAATAGGTGATGAATTCTTCTATTGCGAGTGTGATCTTTAAATCCAACTCCCATTAGTAAAAGAACCTCTCCGTTAAGACCTAAAGTTTCCCTTATACCTATATCATCAAAGCAGGCACAGCATCCTGTGCTATAGCCTAATATGTTAGCTGTAAGATTAACATATCCCGCAGCTATACCTACTGCCATATGCTTATCCCTTTTAAGAGCATCGTAATGATCTGTAGTAGCTTTTTTTCTGTTTATAGCTTGTGTTTCTTCATTTCGATATATATCTGTTTTTAATGAAGGTATAAAATCATTTTCTTCAAAAACTATAACTAAATTAGCCATAATTTGAGAATTTGTTTCAGTTTCGTATAAAGGATGCCGACTATTATGCCTAGTTAACTCATGCACCTGCTCAACTATATCTCTACTTTGTAAAAAATGAGCTTTATAAAATGCTATATTTTGTTTGCTAGGACATTGAGTCGCTGCATGAATAATAAGATCTAAATCATCTTGAGGAATTTGTTGGCTAAGATCCCAATTTCTTTGACAATGCTGGCTTTTTATAATAGCTTTTTTAATTTCTACATGATCCATGCCGATCTCCTTAAATACATACATATTTATATTTTATGGCTAATATCATATTTTGGAGCAGCATATTTCCTATTCAAAGAACTAGACCTATAGGCTGTTATCAATTAGCACATCATCTTAGAAAAAACAAAATCACTGCTCAGGTTATAGATTTTTGTGGATTATTTACTTCATCAGAGCTTATAAATCTTACTAAAAAGTTTATCGATAAAGATACTGTAGCACTAGGAATTTCTACCTCTTTTTGGCCGGACGCCAGTTGTCCATTAAAAAAATCTATTTTAGATTTTAAAGATCAATTTCCTAATATAAAAATTATTTTTGGTGGGCCTAGGGCTAATAACCCATCTTTTAAGAATTTACACGATTTGGTATTTGTGGGCGAATCCGAAGAACAACTTACAAACTATATGTATGAATGCTTAGGAAAAGACAAATCGAAAATTGTCCCTTTTAATGTTACCAAACTAGACCATAGGTTTATAACAGAAGATTGTATATTACCAGGTGAAGTATTACCAATTGAGTTAGGACGAGGATGTATATTTAAATGTAAATTTTGCTCCCATCATAACCTAGGCAAACCAAAATATACATATCAGCGAGATTTTAACCTAATAGAAGACGAAATGAAATATAATCTGGATAATTTCGGTACTACTTATTATCTGTTTTTAGATGACACTGTCAATGAAGATATTGAAAAAATTAAAGCATTGGCTGGAATTAATAATAGGCTTCAACACAAGATTAACTGGAATGGGTACTTAAGAGCTGATTTAATCTGGAGCAATAAAAATAGCCACGAATACCTATTAGCCTCAGGATTGAAAAGTTGCTTTTTTGGTATTGAAAGCTTTCATCCTAAAGCAAGTGCAATAATAGGTAAAGGGTGGAGCGGCAAACACGGAAAAGAATTTCTGCCTCATCTTTATAATAATTTATGGAATCAAGAAGTAAGTATATGGAATAACTTTATAGTGGGGTTACCATACGAAACTGAAAAAGATATTGACACCACTGTAGAATGGTGCTTACTAAATAATTTCGGCATGAACAGATTTGTAGGATTGAACCTTTACTTAGATAGAGAAGATAACGGAACTTACAGCGAATTTACCAGAAACTTTAGACTATACGGATATAAAGTTAACGAAAACGGGCGATTTTATAATGAACATTGGACTGCTGATTCAATTAATCAAAAAGTTAAGGAAATTAATGACCTATTAATTAAAACTAATAACCTTTCTAGCTGGCTATTATTTGACATATTTAATATAACCAAAGAAGATCTAAAATCATTAAAAACTAAAAAGTTAAGCTATAACTGTTTTCCAGAGCTATTTAAATTTAAGCTACAATATAAAAATCTCATTGAAAAACTATGAACAATAAACTCACATTTCATCCAATTATTAGATTTGCAAGGTATGACGAATCTAGTTTATTAAAGAATTTTAGCTATGATGAGCATTCGATTAATAGAAATAATAGAGATACATGGTTAAATGAGGCAATAGAAAAAAACAGGATTCTGGTTGCTGAAATTGAAAACCAAGTTTGTGGAATGATAACCTGGGATTATATATTCCAATATAGCGTTCCTTTAGTTACTTGGTTATATATAACAGAAGAATATAGACATGGATCTTTAACAAGATTATTAACAAAATCTCTGTATGATCATTTAAGGCAAAAAGGGTATACAAGATTATTATACGGTATGCACGAGTCAGTAAAAGATCCATCTACTATTGCTCCTCATGGATTCTTAGAGTGGCCAGGAAAAGGAAAAGAAAACATTTATTGGATGAAACTTTAATAATGAAAACAATAACTTGGGCACCTGGAACAAACTCAGACCTTGATAATCTATTTGAAGTTTTACGTGAAAAGCAATATGAAGATAAGTCTCATCGACTTTGGTCAAATTATCATTTAGATTTTCTAAAATATTGTGTTGCTCTAACAATATGCTTTGAAAAGGATATTCCGGTAGTCTGCTCTAGTATCTCCTATAGAGATTGCTGGCCTAAGAATTTTTATCGAATATTGAATAGGACTTGGAAGCCCAATCAAAAAATAATATTTTCGAGACGATTAAGTAAATCAATAGCAGAAAGTGCTAAAAGTCAGATAGAATGGTTAGGAAAAAATACAAATTATGAAATTACATTTATTAGTAGGCAAACACTTAACTGGGATGAATGGTTAGCATCTAATTTAAACTATTACGGATTAGATTTTAAAACTGATAAGTATTTTTACCTAACTTGCCCTAATGAAACAGATACAACTTGTTGGCAAAAAATAATTTATCAAGGTAACCCTACACTTTTAACAAAATGGATAAGAAGATATTAGATTTTTTTAAGCTTAAAAACTTATGGGCAAGCGTGATTCCTATGCAGATAGTAGGAGCATATGCTCTGTTTACCATAGCTACTGGAAATACTCCAGAATGGTGGTTTATCTATTCAATTGTAGGATATGTATGTATTACATTATTAGGAATTAGTATAGGTTATCATCGTTTTATAAGTCATAAAAGCTTCCAAACAAATGTCCTAGTTAAACGTGTATTAATTTATTTTGGAACTTTGGGAGGTCAAGGTAGCCCTATTTTCTGGGCGGGATTACATAGAGGATATCACCATAGGTGCGCAGATAAAGAAGGCGATCCTCATAGCCCTAAAGATGGATTTTGGCATAGCTATATGGGATGGATGTTTAAAAAGCACACTATTAGTTTAAAATCATTACCTGATTTAATTAAAGATAAAGATGTAGTATTTGCTCATAAGCACTACATAAAAATACTTTGGATATCACATATTGCATTAGTACTAATAGATTTTAACATTTGGTTATATTTACTAGGGTTTCCGGCATTTGTTGCCTTGCATACATTTTTATTTACAACAAGTTTTACTCATTATAAAAGACTTGGGTATAGAAATTATGAAACTAAAGACAACAGTGTTAATTGCCCTTGGCTTTTTTTACTTATTCTAGGCGAAGCCTGGCATAATAATCATCATGGTGACAGTAGAAACCCTAATTTTGGCCACGTTTCTAAGTGGGAAATTGATCCTACGTACTGGTTGATAAACTTAATAAAGACTAAAAGTGCTTAAAAATCTGGGTTATTATCAGGTCGGCGACAAAATTTTTTACGGTAAAACAGAAGCTATCTATCACTCTTATTTTTCAAAAGAGGAGATAAGCTGGCATTTTTATAATAGTGTATGGGATAGTTTTTCTAAAACTAAAATGCATACTTTAGAAAACATTGATTTACAAACTATCTATAAAAACCGAGCTTTGCAACTGAGAGAAAAGTATGATTACATAATTCTAAATTATAGTGGAGGTGCAGATAGCCATAATGTCTTAATGACTTTTTTGAATAATAATATAAGACTCGATGAAATCTATGTTCAAAGAAGTGCGTCAGTTGATGAAAAGATTTATACGCCTAGTAAAGAAAACAAAAATGCTGAAAATATCTTTAGTGAATGGGATTATGTAATTAAACCCTCTTTAGAATATGTTGCCAAAAACTTTCCAAATATTAAAATAAATGTAGAGGATATTTTTGAAAAAAAATTAAGCAAGATTATACATGAAGATATGTTTTTACAATCGAATAACTTTATAGGTTTGTTTGAACTGTTAAGACAATCCTCATATTCAAGTATAATTGACAGAAATTTAAATTCTGGCATAAAAACCTGTTCTATTTTTGGAATAGATAAGCCTATAATAATTATCAAGAATAATGAAGGTTTTATGCTATTCTCAGATCAAGAAATCGCTTCTGCATCTAGATGTATTAAAAATGAATTTAAAAACTTTAGCTTGATTGAATTATTTTATTGGACGCCTGAAATGCCAGAAATAGCATTTAAACAGGCCCAAGTAGTATATGATTTCTTTTCAAAAAATGAAACCTTTAAAAAAATGATGGATATTGAAAATATTGATCAAAAAAACTTACATTTAATATATGATGCATATCGAAAAGCTGTTATTCCATTAATATATTCAACTTGGAATAATGATACATTTCAAGCTAATAAACCTCAACCTTATAATCAAGTTGGAAGGTCAAGAGATAAGATATACATAAAAAATCCAAATTTTTCAAACCTGATTGAAAAATACAATAGTCATTTATTAGATTGGAAAACAGTACTAGATGAAAAATATTTCTTCAAGGATTTAAACAAATTTAGAAATTATTATACACCGTGGTATAAATTATCATAAGTAAAATTAGCATTATGAAAAAAGTTATTCTTATTCTCTCTTTTTTATTCTTAAACCCTTGCTTTGGAAAAGAACAATTTGATATATTGGTAGGATTTCCACCCGGCGGAGGTCAATACATCATCGGATCTATTGTTAAAAATGGACTTATTGATAAAGGATTTACCTCAACTTTAAGATTAAAACCAGGTGCTGGCGGTGTAATTGCATTAAATGAATGTGTCAGAGATGCTGATCCTTACCTATTTTGTTTAGCTTCTCAATCGCAGTTGGTACATTCTAACAAATTAACACCCGGAATATTAAAATATGATCCAAAAAATTTAAATTACATAAAACTAATTGGCACTAGTCCGATGGTTTTGTTAACATCTATCGGAAACAAACTTTCACTTAATGACATAATTTCTGATATAATTAATAATCCTGTAACCTTTGGTAGCGGTGCTTTAGGAAACGTTTACATTACTAACCAATTTATAGAATTTGTTAAATCGACCAAAGCGAAAAATGCAGAATATAATGGTGTAGGTCCTGCTATAAATGATCTTATTGGACAACATATATCCTATGTCATAGCACCATATACCGCAGTTAAGGCACACATTGATAATAACAGAATAAGACTAGTAGCTAACCTGTCTCATACTAATTATTTTCCAAATATTCCAACCGTCAAAAACTTTCAAGCGCCGGATACTTTATTTGGGTTTGTTGCTAGCGACAAATTAAATCAAACCAGTGTTAAAAAGCAAAGAGAAGTAATCTCAGAGATTCTTAATACTCCTCAGGTAAAAAATAGTTTATTAGATCAAGGTATATTTACAATCAAAGACGACAGTGAATTTTTTAAAAATAAAATACTTAATGAAATTGATAAATTATAATTTTTAATTATGCCAAACAAGTTGATAACAGATCGCAATAAGTATATAATTACTATGCGATCGTGAGCGGAATTGGCAGACCTGCCGCCTCTCCGCAAGGAAGGCTGGTGACAAGGTTCGTACATAGTTACACCTTTGTAGGTTCGAAACCTACCGATCGCACCATAACACAAATATAAGTAATTATTTGGAGCTATTATGGCCAAGGTAAAAGAACAACGTAGTCACAAAACAGTATATAAAAGAACTAGTCAAGGCGGAGCAAAGCCAAAAACTAGTAGTATGAATAAACATCAACGTCGTGGGTATAAAGCTTATAGAGGGCAAGGAAATTAAGAAAGACGCTCAAATTAGTTGACATAAGTGCCAAAAAGATATATAATACAACAATGCTGAATTAGCTCAGTGGTAGAGCAACCGCCTTGTAAGCGGTAGGTCGTCAGTTCAAATCCGACATTCAGCACCAGAATCCCCGGCCCTACGCCGGTTAGCAAGTAGGCGTCTTATATGTGCGTGAACCATATTAGGTGTGATCATACCTACCTCCCTCCGGGCCATTCATCCGGCAGGGTAAAAGTATGTGTGGGGGTGGCCTCTCTGAATAAGGCACGGACAGGGTAACAACTCAAGTAGGGGCTAGTGGGAACTAGTGGCTTACACAGACATGCGGGTGTAACTCAGTGGTAGAGTGTCAGCCTTCCAAGCTGTTCGTCGCGAGTTCGATTCTCGCTACCCGCTCCAATTACACATATTCGAAATTCATAGCAATAACAATTCTACCTGCCATGTCAGTGACAGGCTTAACCATATGATAAGTTAAAGGATGCATAACAACTATCATGCCTTCTTCAGGTTTAATTTCTTTTACTCCAGAACCAGATTTAATCACTAAAGGACTATCGCTATCAGTTAAGTATAAAACAACATTATAGGCCAACTTGTCCCATAAACTTCCATGGTTATGCCAATCGGTGTAATCATCCTTTCCATAATTTATAGCCCATATATTGGAAGTATCAACATCAAAGCTATTAATTAATTTCAGTTGCGACTTAATTACATCAATTAATTCTGAGAACATAGACATTTCATTATTCATATATTTTGAGAAGTAAGGGCTCCTCCAACCAGTATTACAAACTACATTGGTAGTAGTAGAACTAGGATACATAGACTGGAGTAATTTAACCTTTTCAATAAGGTCAATTTTGTTAATTTTACTTCTGATATTAAACGTATATATTGGTAAAGTCAAGTCGATAGACTGATTTACTATTGTAGGATCTGGAAAATTATAAATGTTTAAATCACTCATATAAATATTATCTCCTAAAATATTTAGTGGCCTGTTTCATGGATATAAGAATTAAACGGATTGGTAGAGAGTGCGATGGATGCAATATGTGTTGCATCTGGACAACAGGATCTGCATACGGATATGAGTTTGGATCTGGTAAGCCTTGTCACTTTCTTAGACAAGGATGTTGCACCATTTACCCTAACCATCCTGTAGACCCTTGTAAAACTTTTGAATGTCAGTGGAAATCAAATAAAAATTTACCAGAATGGTTGAAACCTGATAAGTCTCATGTTATTATACTGAAACGTTTTATAGAAATATTCGATTATATGATGATTGTACCAGCGGGTAAACCAATTAGTGAAGAGGTTTTAACTTGGGCAGATACATATAGTAAAGAACATATAAGGAATCATATTGTTGCCTATGTAGAACCTAAATATCTTATATATAGTCAACATAAAAGTTTTATAGAGTTAGCAGATAAGAAATGGAATCAGGGCGGTTAGCTCAGTTGGTAGAGCGGCACGTTTACACCGTGTAGGTCGGGAGTTCGAGACTCTCACCGCCCACCAAGGATAATATATGAAAATTTTAATTAGTGACACAGACGGATACCAAACTTTTATTGAAACTACTATCCCAACATATGATGTAGGTAAGATAGCAGTATCATTTTATACTAAATGGAAGGATGCTAAAAATCCTAACGAGTATCATAAAAAGTTTGAAATGTTTTTAACTAATGAAGAATTATCAAGACTAAGGATATCAATTTAACTCGGATTAGGTCAGCCTGGTAGACCGCTTGGTTTGGGACCAAGATGTCGGGAGTTCGAATCTCTCATCCGAGACCAACAACAAGGAGAATGGTATGAAAAATAAAACTCGAGCCGTTCGACTGAAAAATATTCTATCGAACGAAATTTGGATTTGCGAAGACTATAACAATATTCGCGAGATAGATGGTGTAATGTTTATAGAAGTCCATAAGGAAGATAACCCTAGAAAGTTATGGATAAGGCGAGACAGTTTGGTAAAAGATAAAACTAGATTAGCCAAAATAAATTGACAGACACAGAACTAGAACATATAATAGATCTATAGTAATAAATTAGGTTAGGAACAGCAACACAACGATTACTCCAGTCTAAGGAAGGTAAGGACATCAAACTCCTTGCTCTTAGACAAGGTGAGTTTCGAATTTCTCACTCTAAACAAAAAGTAGAAAACTAACCTGCTAAGATTAGAATGCTAACAGCAACTTTGTACATTTTGGTAAAATGAAAATGCATTCTGTAAAGGAGAATAAAATGGATGCTACCGTTGTAACTCAAGAAGCGCAGACCCAAAACGGTATGCGTTCATTAAAAGGCTCTACCAATGCCTGTGTAGATTTGTTCTACAAAATTGGTGCTAGCCGTGGTCGTGATATTACTACTGAATTTACCCAAGCCCTATTAGAGAACTCCGATGTGGCATTGCGTATAGCACAATGGGCCCGTGATGTTCGCGGTGGGTCAGGAGAACGACAGTTGTTCCGAGATATTCTAGTAAATCTAGAACAGCGTGATCCTGAGATGGCCTTATCCTTAATGCGTAAGGTTCCAGAGATTGGTCGTTGGGATGACCTATTTGTCTTTACCACTCCTCGTCTAAAAGCAGAAGCCTACGCTATGCTTAAGGCAGCAATACTAGAAGGAAATGGTTTGGCAGCAAAATGGTGCCCACGTAAAGGTCCAGTGGCTCACGAACTGCGTATCCACTTTGGTATGACTCCAAAACAATATCGTAAGACTTTGGTTGGACTTACTAAGGTGGTAGAGACTCAAATGTGTGCTAATGATTGGGATAATATCAATTTTAGCCACGTTCCAAGTCAGGCTAGCCGTATCTATCGTAAGGCCTTTCAACGCCACACTCCTCTGTTCGCAGAGTATGTGGATAAATTGGCCAACAAAGATACCAGTGTGAAAGTAAATGCTTCGGCAATATTTCCACACGATGTGATCAAAGGTGTAGCACACGGCTATATGGATAAGACTGAATTAGGTCATATTCAGGCTCAGTGGGATGCTTTGCCAAACTATGTAGGTATGGCTAGTATTTTACCTTTGGTCGATGTCAGTGCTAGTATGACCTGTTCAGCAGGCAAGACCAGTGTTCGTTGTATTGATGTGGCAGTGGGTCTGGGTCTTTATCTTGCTGATAAAAATCAAGGTGCATTTAAAGACAAGTTCCTTACTTTTAGCACCGAGCCACAACTGCTCCAACTTGAAGGCAATGTAGTTGAAAAACTTAACCAAATGGTTGAGAGCAAGTGGCAAATGAGCACTAACCTTCATCGTGCCATAGACTGTGTTTTGACAAACGCATTGCTAAACAATGTGCCAGAAGCAGATATGCCAAAGATGTTGTTAGTTCTTAGCGATATGCAGTTTGACCAATGTGTTCGTTACGACGACTCCGCAATGGAAATGATTGAACGTCGCTATGCTCAGGCAGGTTATACTGTGCCACATATTGTATTTTGGAACCTAAACAGTCACAATAATGTGCCTGTTACTGCTCATAAGAGTGGTGCTGCTTTGGTAAGTGGATTTAGCCCAAGTATTATGTCAGCTTTGCTGTCAGCGGACGTGAGCCAATTTACTCCAGAAGGCATTATGCTTAATACCCTAATGGTTCCACGCTACGATATATAAAAATCCAATTTGGATTTTAATACCCTGCTAGATTGGCAGGGTTTTTTTTGACTATGTAAAATACTGTATAAATTATATTATGAAACATTTATTAAAAATACTTTTTTTACTTATACCAATATCAACACTAGCTAACACTACTCTCTTAGTAGGATTTCCACCAGGCGGTGGTCAATACATAGTTACATCAATTATAAGTGATACAATGTCACGTTTAGGTATACCTAATAGTATCATTATCAAACCGGGCGCAGGTGGTATAATAGGAATGAATGAATGTGCATCATTAAATAGTAAAAATACTTTATGTATGTCCACTAATGCTCAATGGGCATACATTGCCTCTACATCGTCTATTCGAAAGTATGACCCTGACTTGCTAAATTATCTTAATCCTATTATAGGAGTAAGCCCAACTGTTTTAGTTGCTAACATTAATAATAAAAAAACGCCAAAAGAGATTATTGAAGAAATTAAATCTCAAAAAGTTTCTTTTGGTAATGGAGCTCACGGAGTAGGTCAGCTGACTGACTTTATACTTAAAATGCTTAATTCAAAAATGGCTGTAACTGCTGAGTATAAAGGAGTAGGCCCTGTTTTAATAGATTTACAAGGCAAACACATCGATTATGCAGTGGTGCCATACACAGCAGCTAAATCGTTACATCTTCAAAATAAAATTCGAGTAGTTTTTACTTTTGCAGAATTAAACGAATTTACTACCTTAAAAATACCAAAAATACAGACCTTCTTACCTAACCTTGATGAAAATTACACAATCTATGGATTCGTAATGGCTCAAAAAATTGAGCAAGAAACAATTAAGAGTTACGAGCAATTACTCAAAAAAGTTTTAGGCGATACTAAGGCTAAGGAACAATTGCTAGAACAAGGTATCTATCCATTACCTGATACATTTAAAAACAAAATATTTCGGCAAATTGCTAAGGATGAAAGAGATAAAATCACCGAAGAAGAAAACTCATTAAAAAAATAATATGTGGTTGTACGATAAATTAGCAGATCTTCCTCACTACAAAGTAGGGAGCAATATTTTTACAAGTAAATTTTTAGCCTCTATAAAAAGCAAAGAGCTTAACCTACCAATGACCTGGCACTTCTATGACAATGTATGGAAATCATTTGATCTAAATTCCTTTCCTCCAGGAAGTTTAAGAGAAGTGTATAAACAAAGAGCATTACAACTACGAGACAAATATGACTATCTAGTTCTTAATTACAGCGGAGGAGTAGATAGCTGGACTGTTTTAAATACCTTTTTAACAAATAAAATCAAGTTAGATCAAATTACAGTACGCTACCCTTGGAAGTATATTGATAAAAAGTTACATAACCCTAATAAAGAAAATTTAACTGAGTTTAATAGATTTAGTGAATGGGATTTTACAGCCAAACCTGACTTAGAAAAGCTTACTATTACACATCCTGAAATAAAAATTCATTTACAAGACTACTTTGAAGATAATATTTTGTTAACTCCTGTAAATGATAATGCATTTGAAGAAATACATTGTCAATACGGTTTTGGCTCTACCTTAAGAGGACGAGCTCATCGTCCTAGCCCGTTTGAATTAAAAATAATGGGACAAGATAAAAGAGTAGGTGTAATAACCGGTGTAGATAAACCTCGTGTAGCTGTCAAAAATAATAAGTTTTACTATTACTTTGCAGACAATCCTATTTTAATTAATCCTTATTTTTACGATAGCGAACTACGTAAAATGGAATATTTTTACTGGACCCCTGATTTTCCAGAAGTTCTTTATACTCAACTTAAAGTATTGTATAATTGGCTTCTTTTAAATCCGCAATATGTAGAGTATATCACCGTTGAAAACCTTACTACAGCAACTTGGCGATATTACTCATTCTTTATAAAATCCATAATTTATCCCGATTGGGATCATAGCAGATTTCAATGCGAAAAACCATCTTATGGTGAAACTGGACTTGTTAAAACTAGACCAACTGATTATATATTTGAGCAACATCCAGAAATTAAACCTTTAACAGAAAAATTCCATTATCTTCGAAAATCTTATGATCCTTTACTTAATCCAGATCATCTATATAAAAACGGAGAATTTAAAAAATTTGCCTCGAAGGCTTATTATCTAGGAGATATACCTAAAGGTTGACAGTTAATTAAATAGATTGTATAATACATTTTTAACGGAATTATCATGCCAGCAACTTTTTTTATCAGTGACACACATTTTGGGCACGAGAAAACCTGCACTGTATTCAAACGGGCAGACGGCTCACCACTTCGTCCCTTTAGCTGTGCTGAAGAAATGGACGAATTTATGGTAAAGGCCTGGAACGAGCGTGTTCGTCCCAACGACAAAGTCTATCACCTTGGCGATGTTGTAATCAATCGTAAGTTCCTCCACGTTCTCGGTAGGCTTAACGGAGACAAGGTGCTTATACGTGGTAACCACGACATCTTTAAACT
>Ga0129336_10001191_pt1 | contig 15656 bp, 16 predicted proteins | sample CPB6_02_DNA_FD_96878 | JGI IMG/M metagenome (GOLD analysis project Ga0129336, IMG submission 96878) | Freshwater to marine salinity gradient microbial communities from Chesapeake Bay, USA - CPBay_Sum_0.6_0.2_DNA | ecosystem: Environmental > Aquatic > Marine > Coastal | place: USA: Chesapeake...
CACCCACACGTGCTCGCGGAACTGCTCCACCGGGTCCTTGGCGAACATGAAGGGTTGCTGCGAGTACGCCTTCTTGAATTTCTTGACCAGGTTCGGCACCCAGTCGGCGCCCGCCTCGATGGAGGCCGTTCGCAGTTTCGGGTGGCGGGAGAACACGCCATGGCACACCAGGACCGCGAACATGTCGAACGGAGCACGGTCACTGGTCATCACCCGCATGGGGGAGGACTTGAACGCTTCGAAGTCGCCGAAGGGCTCCCAGTCGTCGATGTACTTGCCGTATCCCGCGTCACCCGAGTGGAAGGCCACCGCGACGCCGGCCTCGGCCAGACGAGCCCAGAACGGGTCGTAGACGGCGTCGCCGGGTGAGCGAGTTCCACCGGCGGGGTCGATGGCCGGAGAGGTGCGCATGACGACCACCTTCACACCCCGTGAAATGGCCCAATCCGCCTCCTCGACGGCCCAGTGGGGGTCGGCCAAGGTGATGTACGGGGCGGCGTAGATCATGTCCTGGTACGCGAACCCCCAGTCCTCCTCGACCCAGCGGTTGAAAGCCCGGAACGCCGCACACAAGGCGACCGGATCGTCCCGCAGGGATTCCTCCATGCCCACCGCCAAGGTCGGAAAGAACATGGCCCCCTCGAGACCTTGCTCGCGCATCACGGCCACACGGGCGTCACGGTTCCGATACGCGGGACTGATGGGATCGAGCTCGCCGAAGAGTTTGCGCATGTCGTCGCCGGCCACCTGACCGCGGAAGTAGGCGTCGAGGGCCCCGGGCTTCGACACGGGATCGAACGTCGGATTCGGGATGAAGCGGTTCACGCGCCCACCGACCAACAGACGCTTCTTTCCGTCGATGACCGCCCATTGCATGCAACGCTTGGCCATCTCACGAGGAATGTGCCGAATGAAGGCGTCCTCGGCCTCGTAGTAATGGTTGTCGGCGTCGAAGGCCGCGAACCCGAGATCGACGGGGGCGCTGACGGAGTCGGTGGCGGTGGGCGACATGTGGTCCTCCTCGGGGTACGAACGACGGTGGTCACCGTACTAGAGCGAGGTCGCGGTCGCCTGATTGCGGGTACCGTGATCGCAATGTGCGGTCGTTTCACGTCGCTCACCCCGCCCGATCGGATCGCCGAGCTCTTCGGGGCGGAGCCGCCCTCGCCGTCGTTGTTCGACGATTATCGACCGAACTACAACGTGCCACCGACGACGCGGATCATGGCGGTCGCTCTCGACGGCAACGGCAAACGACGGATCGGGAGCTTTCAGTGGGGTCTGGTGCCGAGTTGGGCCAAGGATTCCCGCGGTGCGGCCCGACTGATCAACGCCCGCTCCGAGACCGTGACGGAGAAACCGTCGTTCCGTTCGTCGGTGCCGACGAAACGATGCATCATCCCGATGACCGGCTTCTACGAGTGGCGAACGATCGGTGTCGATCCCAAGGGACCCAAGCGACCGGTCTACGTGACCCGGCGCGACGGGGCCGTGCTGGCCGTGGCAGGTCTGTGGGCTTCGTGGCGCAACCCCGCGACCGGCAAGGAATCCCCGATCCTGCACTCGTGTTGCGTGATCACCACCGCGGCCAACGGAACCATGTCTCCGATCCATGATCGCATGCCGGTCATCCTCGAAGCGGACGACTGGACCGACTGGCTCGCGGTCGGGCCCGCCGGAACACCCACCGACCGGATCGTGGAGCTGATGGTTCCCGCCGCCGACGACGTACTGGTGCCCCGCGACGTGAGCACGGCCGTCAACGCCGTGCGCAACAACGATGCCTCGCTGATCGAGACGATCTGATTCGGGGGCTCACACGACCTGGTGACAGCCCATGCGGCGCAACTCGACGCGTATCGCCTCGGCCGCCGATTCGAGCGTCGCCCGGTCGACGGAACTGGCGGCGTTGGCGAAGGACAACTCCCGCATGTCGTTCGTCGGGATGACGTGAACGTGCGTGTGAGGAACCTCGTAGCCCGCGAGGATGACGCCCACCCGTTCGCAGCCGAAAGCGGCTCGTTGTGCCACTCCGATGATCCGGGTGACCTCGAAGAGATGAGCGACCAACTCGGTGTCACCGTCGACCCAATGATCGAGTTCCTCGATGGGTACGACGAGAGTGTGACCGTGCGCCATCGGGTTGATCGACATGAACGCCACGCAGCGTTCGTCCCGCCAGACGAAGGTCCCCGGGATTCGTCCCGCGATGATGAGACTGAAAACGGTGGGCATCAGACCCAACCTCCCGACACCGGGAACACCTCACCGACGCAGTACGACGATTCCGGTCCCGCGAGGAAACGCACCACCTCGGCCAACTCCTCGGGGCGAGCCATGCGCCCCACCGGTGTCTGCATCACGATGGCCGCGCGGGTGATCTCGTCGAAAGGGGCGAGCAGGGGCGTGTCCACCCAACCCGGACACACGACGTTGACCCGCACGCCGAACGGCGCCACCTCCTGAGCGGTCGACTTGGTCAGTGCGATGATCCCGGCCTTGGCCGCGCTGTAGTGCACGGCGCCGGGCGCCGGGCGCAGCGCGAGTATGGACGAGATGTTCACGATCGAACCGCTGCGCCGCGGGGTCATGTGTCGCAACGCCGCCCGCGTGCCGTGAAAGGTTCCGTACAGGTGCACGCGGATCATGCGGTCCCACTGCTCGTCCGACAAGCCGACCGTGTAGTCGACGGGGATCAAATCGGAGATCCGACCCTCCATGCGTTTGGCCTGATTCTCGTAGTTGAGCATGGTTCGCGCTTCGTCGCGCGGGGGAGCGATGCCGGCATAGTTGATCATCACGTCCAGACGACCGTGATGCGCCACGATTCGGTCGACGGCGGCATCGAAACCCGTCGCGTCGGCGACGTCGAACACGGCCACCTCTCCGCCGACCTCCTCGGCCACCGATCCGGCCGCGGCCTCGTCCAGGTCGTTGACGACGACGTGGGCCCCGTCGGCCGCCAGTCGACGCGCGAAGGCGGCGCCCATTCCGGACCCGGCACCGGTGACGATGACGACCTGACCGTCGAGAATTCCCCCGCGCACGTTGCTCATGGGCCGACCTTAGACGGTTCGGCTCGGGAACCCTGATGTAGCGTCCGAGCGTGGAAACGAGCCGAGCGAGTGGGGGATCGCTGCCCGAATCGCCGTCACGCGGGATCGCCACGTGGCCCAATCTGATCACCCTGATCCGTCTGTTGTGCCTTCCCCTGTTCGTCTGGTTGCTGCTCGGTCGCGACGACCGGGCCTACGCGGCGTGGCTGTTGGGCCTGCTCGGGGCCACCGATTGGGTGGACGGCTGGATCGCGCGGCGCTTCGATCAGGTGAGCGAGTTCGGCAAGATCTTCGACCCCACCGCGGATCGGCTGATGTTCGTCGTGGCGATCGTCTGCATCATGATCGACGGTTCCGCTCCCTGGTGGTTCTGCGTGGCGGTCCTTCTTCGCGAGGTCACGTTCGGCGCGACGGTCGCGGTGCTCAAACTCTTCTTCGGCATGGAGCGATTCGACGTGACCTATCTCGGCAAGTGGGCCACCTTCCTCCTGATGTTCACGTTTCCCGGATTCGTGATGGGCGAGAGCGCGCTCGGGATCCGGGCGTTCTTCGAAGCCTTCGCGTGGGTCGCCGGTCCCATCGGTTTGGCCCTCAGCTACTACACCGCCATCGCGTACATCCCGACCATCCGCCGGAGCATGCAGAAATCCGACGGCGTCCGCGATCCTCATGATCCGACCGCCGCCGAGGAGTAGATTGGATCCATATGAGCGTTCCCGGTGACCTTTTGTATTCCAAGGACCACGAGTGGGTCCGCGTCGTCGATTCGGTGGCGCGGATCGGCATCACCGACTTCGCCCAGGATGCCTTGGGTGACGTGGTGTTCGTGCAGGCCCCCGACGTCGGTTCCCGCGTCAGCGTGGGTGATTCTTTCAGCGAGGTCGAGTCGACCAAGTCCGTCTCCGACATTTACGCCCCGGTCACCGGCACCGTCACGGCGGTGAACTCGGATCTCGCCAATGACCCGTCACTGCTGAACTCGGATCCCTACGGTGCCGGTTGGATCTGCGAGATCACGATCGCCGGTGCGATCGATTCCTCGAACTTGTTGTCGGCCGACGAGTACTCGGCGTTGATCGGCGCCTGACGTGTCGACCTTCTGCACCAAATGCGGTCACAAGAACCAGTCGGAGGCGTTCTTCTGCAGTTCATGTGGGAACGCCCTCGAGGTGGACGGCGACAAGACCATCGTCATCGCCAAGGTCGACCCCCTCCAGGACGCTCTCGGTCCCCAGGACAACGCCTCGGTCGACCTGCGCACCCTGCCCACGGGCGCGGCCACCCTGATGGTGCGAAGCGGACCTCAAGCCGGTGAGCGCTTCGTCCTGAGCTCGTCCATCACCAAACTCGGTCGCCACCCCGACAGCGACATCAGCCTCGACGACGTGTCGGTGTCGCGTCGCCACGCCGAGATCTCCCGTCAAGGCGACGAGTACGTGTTGCGCGACTCCGGCTCCCTCAACGGCACCTACGTGAATCAGAAGCCGGTCGAGTCGACCGTGTTGCAACAAGGCGACGAGATTCAGATCGGTCGCTTCCGGTTGATCTACCTCGGACCATCGAACGAGTCATGAACACCAAGTCGGCCTCGGATCGTCCGTATCTCTCGATCGGAGAGGTGCTCGGTCTGTTGCTCGAGGAGTTCCCCGACGTCACCATCTCCAAGATTCGTTTCCTCGAGAGTCAAGGATTGATCGTTCCCGAGCGAACGAGTTCGGGCTACCGCAAATTCCACGACGACGACGTCGATCGCCTCAAGTACATCTTGCGCGAACAGAAGGAGAAGTTCCTGCCGCTACGCGTCATCAAGGATCGACTCGACACCCCGCCCGATGGCATCGATCGTTCCACTCCGCGGGGAATCAAGAACGTGTCCGTCGCGGTCGTCGCGAGCGAGGTCGACGACGACACCTCCGAGAGCGCGTCGACGTCCGCACCGTCCAAGAGTCATCCGGCGGCTCGAGCAGTGAAAGCGGTTCCCTCCATCGCCGACAAGGCCCCGAAGCGACCGGCGCCCCCTGATCCCTCCGACGCCGTCGGACGACCGGCGACGTACAGCCGCGACGAGCTGCTGTCCCTGTCCGGATTGGATCCCGCCGGCCTCGTGGAGTTGGAGCGCTACGCCCTGGTGACCGCGCACGGCGGTCAAGGTCTCTACGACGAACACGACCTGGCCATCGCCGAAGTGGCCCGGGGCTTCGCCGACGCCGGAATCGACATTCGTCACCTGAAGGCGTGGAAGACCTCGGCCGAGAGGGAGGCGGGGTTGTTCGAACAACGGGTCCTGCCCGTGCTTCGTCGACGTTCACCCGAGTCACGCGTCGAGTCGAACGATCTCCTCGACGATCTCTCCGATCTCGGTGCCCGTCTGCGCGCGATTCTCCTCGCGCGGGCTCTCGGGTCGCTACGTGACCATAGATGACGGGTCGCTTCGTGACCATAGATGACGGGTCGCTTCGTGACCATAGATGACGGGTCGCCACGGAAACGTCACTGAGGGCCGTCGAGCTCGCACCACCGGCGCGGACTACGCTTCGCCCATGGTCGAGCTCGAACTCATCGGTGTGCGCGTCGAGGTCGTGGGCAACACTCCGGTCATCATTCTGCGCGAGCGCGACGGCGATCGGCGGGTGCTTCCCATCTACATCGGCAAGCCCGAAGCGGCCAGCATTCAATGGGCGCTCGACGGACTGGAGCCACCCCGACCCCTGACCCACGATCTCATCGTCGATCTCCTCGGCGCCCTCGGTGCTCTTCTCGAACGCGTCGTCATCACCGATGTCGTCGACGGCGTGTTCCACGCCGAGTTGGTGTTGCAGACGCGTACCGGTGTGGTCAACGTCTCGTGTCGGCCCTCCGACGCCGTGGCGGTCGCCGCGCGCACGGGCACTCACATCCAGTGCACCACGGCCGTCATCGACGACGCCGGCAAGTTCGCCGACCTCGGCGACACGGACGACGACGAGAACGAACTCATCGACGACGCGCAAACCCCCGACGAATCCGAGTTGTTGGGGGAGTTTCGCGATTTCATCGAGAACATCAATCCCGACGATTTCAAACCCTGACCGAACGGGACGCACGCCCGTGAGCAGGCACGACCGCGGGCCTGACGGGCGAACGTTGACGCTCGACGACGATCGCCGTACCCTGCCACGGCGGTGTAACTACATCCGTGTCACCCGAGGCAGTGGAGCGACCATGAGCACATCCGAGACAGCCTTCTCCGGCAAGCAGGCCGCCGACATCGTCGGTATCACCTATCGCCAACTCGACTACTGGGCGCGCACGGACCTGGTACGACCGTCTTTGGCCGACGCAGCGGGAAGTGGTTCGCGCCGTCACTACAACTATCGCAACCTTCTCGAACTACGCATGATCAAGAGTCTCCTCGATGCGGGCATCCGACTGGAGTCGGTGCGCGAGGTGTTTCGTTATTTGCGCGACAACGTCAGCGCCGACCTCACGTCGGCCCATCTCGTCATCAACGGATCGTCGGTCGTTCTCTGCCAAGGCGACGAACTCATCGACGTCGTGCGTCGCGGACAGGGTGTCCTGAACCTGTTGCCACTCGCACAGGTGAAGGACCAAGTCGACGGTCGCATCGTCGAGCTGTATCCCGCTCTCGCCGACGAGACCGGGAGCGACGCGATCCGACGCGCGGTCTGATCCCCATCCGATGAAGTTCTCTCCACTCGACGCCGAGCATCGCGCTCTCGGAGCGCGCCTCACGCCATTCGGCGGTTGGGACATGCCGCTCCAGTACGAGTCCGGCACCATCGCCGAGCATCTCGCGTGCCGTGGGGGAGCGGTGGTCTTCGACGTCTCGCATCTCGGAACCGTGCGCGTCGAAGGATCCGACGCGTTGTCGCGTCTTCAATCGGCGTTCACCAACGATCTGAGCAAGATCGCTCCCGGTCGGGCCCAGTACACCCATCTCCTCGATCCCGACGACGCGTCGGTCCTCGACGACATCATCGTGTGGTGGGTCGCCGAAGAGTCTTTCGACGTGATGCCCAACGCATCCAACACCGACCGTGTGATCTCCGCGATCGGAGGCGTCGACACCACCGCCCGGCGCGCGGTACTGGCCGTTCAAGGACCCGACGCCCGGGCCAAACTGTCCTCGTTCTTCCCCGAAGCCGCCGCGGTCGGTCGATTCAAGGTCACCCGTTGCTCCTGGAACGGCGCCGAGTGCACGGTGGCCGGCACCGGTTACACCGGTGAGGCCGGAGTCGAGATCGCCGTTCCCGCCGATGTCGCCCCCCAACTCTGGCGCGCACTGCTGGGGGCCGGAGTGGTGCCGGCCGGTTTGGGGGCCCGGGACACCTTGCGTCTCGAGGCGGCCCTTCCGTTGCACGGCCACGAACTCGGCCCCGGCATCACCTCGTTGCAAGCGGATCTGGAATGGGTCGTGTCCTGGACGAAGGGTGACTTCATCGGTCGCGCCGCACTGGCGGCCGAGAAGGAGCGGGGGGTGTCGCGGATTCTGCGCGGCATCGCCACCGACGGACGACGTCCACCCCGGGCCGACTGCGTGGTGCGCCGCGCCGGGTCGGGCGACGTCCCCGACATCGGAATCGTGACGAGTGGCAACTTCTCACCGGTGCTCGAACACGGTGTCGCTCTGGCGTTCGTGACTCCCGACGTCGTCGTCGGCGAGAACGTGGTGATCGACGTTCGGGGTAGCGAACTGCCCGGACGGATCGTGCCCACGCCCTTCGTGACGAAGAAGTGATCGGGTCAGCCGGCCGAGTTCGACTTCATGCCGAACATGCCACCGGCCATCTCGGCGAACTGCGTGAGGGGTCCGAGTCGTCCGGCCAGGTCACCCAGGGTCGCCACGGCCTTGGTCACGTCGGCCGGAAGAGTGCCCACCTGCGACACGACACCGTCGACTTTCTTCAACGTCCCCCGTGCTTGCTTCACCCCGGCCTGTACGGCGGGGACGATCTCGCGTAACGGAGCCTCGAGGTCGTCGAGGAGATCGTTCACGCGGTGCGCCACCCGATTCAGTTCGGTCATCGTGTCGTTGAACGTGGCGATCGACTTCACCACTTCACCGGTCATCTGGGTCACCATTTCCACGATGCGACCCACGGCCATCAGGGGAGCGGCTCCGCCCAGGAGCGACAACAGGTCGGAAACCCCGGGGATTCCCCCCGAGACACCGGAATCGGCGGACTTGTTCGCGTTGTCATCGACGGCCATGAGCGAAAACTACCGTCGGAATCAGCGTGACGACGCGTACGACTCCAAAGGTTCGCAGGTGCACACGAGATTCCGGTCACCATAGGCGGCGTCGATCCGACCGACCGGCGCGTGATACGCCGAACCGGCGGGACGACCCGCGGATCGGGGATACGCACGCGGCCAATCACCGACCATGTCGTCGACGGTGTGCGGAGCGTGTCGCAGAGGACTGTCCTCGACGGGGATCTCGCCACTCGCCACCCGATCGATCTCCACGCGGATGGCGACCATCGCGTCGCAAAAGCGATCGAGTTCGGCCTTGGTCTCGCTCTCGGTCGGTTCGATCATCAACGTGCCCGCCACCGGGAAGCTCATGGTCGGCGCGTGGAAACCGTGATCCATCAGACGCTTGGCGACGTCGTCGACCGTGACTCCGGTTTCCTTGGTGATCGGACGCAGGTCGATGATGCATTCGTGCGCCACGTGACCGTTCACGCCGGTGTAGAGGATCGGGAAGTGGGCGTCGAGACGACGCGCGACGTAGTTCGCGTTGACGATGGCCATCTCGGTTGCCGTGCGCAATCCACGCGCGCCCATGAGGCGAACGTAGGCCCACGAGATCGGCAGGATTCCGGCCGAGCCGAAGGGAGCCGCCGACACCGGACCGACGGGAGAGTCGTCACGCAAGGGATGTCCCGGCAGGAACGCGGCGAGATGGGACTTGACCGCCACCGGCCCGACACCGGGCCCACCGCCGCCATGGGGGATGCAGAAGGTCTTGTGCAGGTTCAGATGGCTCACGTCGGCCCCGAAAGCGCCCGGCCGCGCCAGGCCCACCAGAGCATTGAGGTTCGCGCCATCCACGTACACCTGGCCGCCTCCGTCATGGACGATGCGACAGATCTCCGAGATGCCGTCCTCGAACACCCCGTGCGTGGACGGATAGGTGACCATCACGGCGGCCAATCGGTCACCGGCATCGGTGACCCTGGCGCGCAGGTCGTCCAGATCGACGTTTCCGTCGGCGTCACAGGCCACCACGACCACCGACATGCCGGCCATCACGGCGCTGGCCGCGTTGGTGCCGTGCGCACTGGACGGGATGAGACACACCGTGCGCCGGTCCTCCCCGCGACTGCGGTGATAGGCGCGAATGGCCAGTAGACCGGCGAACTCACCCTGACTTCCGGCGTTCGGTTGCAGACTGACGGCGTCGTAACCGGTGACGACGACGAGCATCCGTTCCAATTCGTCGATGAGTGCCCGATAGCCCTCGGTCTCGTCGTCGGCCGCGTAGGGGTGAACGTTGGCGAACTCCGGCCAGGTGATCGGTTCCATCTCGGTCGTCGAGTTGAGCTTCATCGTGCACGAACCCAGCGGGATCATGGTGCGGTCGAGAGCCAGATCCTTGTCGGCCAACTTGCGCAGGTAACGCAGCATCTCATGCTCGGTGCGGTACGCCGAGAAGACCCGCGCTCGGAGAAGCGGCTCGCGTCGCGTGAGGAGGTCGTCCAGTCCGTCGGTCGAGCCGTCCAGTGACGTGTCGAGATCGATCCCGAACACCGACAGGATCGAGCCCAACTCCGACAACGTGGACGATTCGTCGAAAGTGACCCCCACGGTGTCGTGGTCGATCACGCGAACGTCGAAACCGGCGGCGCGCGCCCGGTCACGCAGGGTCGTGGCGGCACCCGGTGCGCGAACCGCGACGGTGTCGAACCATGTCGCGTGAACGGTCCGTTCTCCGGCCGCACGGAGGTTGGCGACGAAGAGCGACGCCAAACGGTTCACGCGGGTGGCGATACGGCGCAGACCATCGGGACCGTGCCAACAGGCGTAGAACCCGGCCATGTTCGCCAGGAGTGCCTGGGCGGTGCAGATGTTGCTGGTGGCCTTCTCGCGCCGGATGTGTTGCTCACGCGTTTGCAACGCCAAGCGCAACGCCGGACGTCCGGCCTGGTCCGTGCTGACTCCGACCAAACGCCCCGGAAGCGTGCGGGCCATCGATTCGGTGGTCGCCATGTACGCGGCATGGGGCCCACCGAAACCCATCGGCACTCCGAATCGTTGGGCCGATCCGATCGCGATGTCGGCACCCAGGGAAGCCGCCGACGCCACGAGGACGCTGGCCAGGGGATCGGTGGCGAGCACGGCGATCGCGCCGTGCTCCTTCACGCGCGCGATGTGTGGCCGCGGATCCTCCAAGGAGCCGGTCGAGGTGGGGAAAGAGAAGAGAGCGCCGAAGCATTCGTCGGCGTCGTCACGTCGACCCACGTGAAGACGTATTCCCAAGGGTTCGGCTCGCGTGGCCAGCACCGCGACGGTCTGTGGGTGAGTGTCGGCCTCGACGAAGAACACGTCCGACGAGGACTTCGAGGTGCGGCGCGCCATGGTCATCGCCTCGGCGGCGGCGGTGGCCTCGTCGAGCAGCGACGCGTTGGCGATGGGAAGCCCCGTGAGGTCGATCACCATCGTCTGGAAATTCAGCAAGGCTTCGAGACGACCCTGGCTGATCTCCGGCTGGTACGGGGTGTACGAGGTGTACCACGCCGGGTTCTCGAGCACGTTGCGACGCAGGACCGGCGGGGTGACGGTGTTCGTGTAGCCCATGCCGATCATGCTGCGACGCGGTCGGTTGCGCGCCGCCAGATCTCTCAGGGCGGCGGTGACGTCCACCTCCGACATGGCGTCGGGGAGGTCGAGATCCTCCCGGAGACGAATCGACTCGGGCACGGTGGCGTCGATCAGTTCGGCGACCGTGGACACTCCGATCGTGCGCAACATCGAGTCGCGATCGTCGGCGTCGAGAGTGCCGATGTGACGACCGACGAACTCGTCGGGTGCGAAGAGGTCGGACAGTGATTCAGCGCTCATGGAAGCCTCCGGGACGATCGGGTTCGCTTCCCCCGCTGTCTCTCCACCAAAGGTGGGCCTGAGAGCTTCGACCATGGCGGTCTTTCCCCGTCGGCGGGACCCCGAGGGATCCGCTTTCCAGCGTTGTCTCACCCGTCCGGTCCGGTGGCCTGAGAGATTCCGGGGAGGTTGCTCCTTCGGCGTCCCGATGCTGGCGGCACCGTGACTCTCCCGGTCGGGTTCAACGACGACCGAACCCTAGTGCACCGACGACCGCGGTCGTGATTGGAGCGACGAGTTTCTCGTCGACCGATTCACGCGCTTCGCGCCGCCTTTTGCGCCTCGTAATCCGCGATGGCGGTCAGTTGGGCACCCAACGTGGCATCGACCCACTTCGAGCCGGCTCCGACCACCTTGTCGTAGCTGGCCTGCGGTCCGGCCAACTGTCCGGTGAAGTGCGGCATCACGCGCTCGGCGAACAGCTCGTAACTGCGCAGGGTCTGGTGCCAGTCGGCAAGGTCGGCGCCGAGGAACAGGTAGCAACCGAAACCCCCGGTCTTCTCCTGCAGGCGCTCGATCTGGGCGATGGCCATCTCGGGAGTACCTATGACCATCCGGCCGGACTCGTTGGCCTGATCCACGAACTCGTCGATGTCCGTGGGCGGGGGAGGCCCGTTGGGGTCGCCCACCGGGATGATGTGGCTGAGGTAGTCCCACACCCACTGCAATCCGTACTTGCAGTTCTCCTTGGCCTGTTCGACGGTCTCGGCGATGTGCATGGGACCCATCAACCGCGCCTTCGATCGGTCGACGACGTGACCGTGCAACGCGGCCTCGTCCTCCCAGACCTTCAGGTTGTAGTCGAGCATCTGGAACGCCGCCGGCTCGGTGGCGGCGATCGAGATCAGACCGACGCCGTACTTGCCCGCGAGCTTCGAGCCCGACGGCGACACCGACGACGCCACGGCGATGTCGAAGTCGCTGTAGGGCTTCACCTGCAACACCGCGTCCTGGCACGTGAACCAATCGGTCTTCTCGGTGACCGTCTCGCCCCGGAACAAGCGCATCATCACGTCGAGCGACTGCTCCATGCGCGGCCGTTGCGTCATGGGATCGATACCGAGCATGTGGGCGTCCGACGTGAGTTGACCCGGACCGGCGCCGAACATCATGCGACCACGCGTCAGGTGATCGAGCATGACGATGCGATCGGCCAACATGAACGGGTGGTGGTACGGCAGTGAGTTCACGCCGGTGCCGAGCTTGATGTGCTTCGTGCGCTCGGCGGCCGCGGCGATCATCACCTCGGGGGAGGCGATCAACTCGCTACCGGCGGAGTGGTGCTCGCCGATCCACGCCTCGTGGTATCCCAGACGATCGAGGTGCTCCAGCAACTGCAGATCGCGATGCAAAGCCAACGTGGGGTTGACCCCCGTCTTGTGCATCGGGGGCATGAAGATTCCGAAACGAAGACTCATGTGTTCTTCGTATCACAGGCGCGACCCGGCCGACCTCAGTCGACGGTTCCGTACGCACCGGCGCCGCCACGTCGATGGTTCGACGTCACGTCGACCACCGCCTCGCCCAGGTCGGCCAGGAACTCGTCGACGGTCGCGGCGTGGGATGCATTCACCGTGCAGTGCAGCGACGGGGGAGGGCCCTGCCGATCGAGATACCAGCCGCGCGTGGCCAGGACGTCGGCCACGGCGTACACGTCGACGGGGTGTTCTCGTTCGTCGGCACCGAAGGACAACAGCGTCGAGTCCGGACGGGCGCGCACCACGAGACCGTCGATCCGGTCGATTCCGTCCGCCAGGCGCAGACAGGTCTCGCGCGCGCGGCGAGTCAGGTCCGTGTATCCCTCGTCGCCGAGGAATTTGGTGACCGCCCAGGCCGCGGCCATCGGTCCGCCGCTCTTCGTACCGAGCACACCGGAGGAACCGTAGAGACCACCGAGCCAGTTGTCGGTGACGAAGGTTTGGTACGAGCGCAACAGTCGATTGCGGTGGACGATGACCGAGGCACCCTTGGCCGTGTACCCGTACTTGTGCAGATCGACCGAGATGCTGGTGACCCCGGGGACGGCGAGATTCCACGGGGCGACCGATTCGCCCAGTCGTTCGAGGAACGCCAACGTGACACCGCCCATGCACGCGTCGACGTGGCAATTCACGTCGAGTCGCGCGGCCACCGCCGCGATCTCGGGGATGGGATCGATGACACCCTGCGGGTACTGCGGTGCGGAACCAACCAACAACACCGTGTTCTCGTCACACGCCCCGCTCATCGCTTCCACGTCGGCTCGCCAATCACTCCGAACGGGAACCCGCCGCGCCTCGACGCCGAAGTAGTAACAGGCCTTCTCGAAGGCCGCGTGGGCCGACGCGGGCAGGATCGCGTTCGGCGCCGTGATTCCGCGTTCGCGTCGACCTCGTTCGCGGGACGCCTTCACCGCCATCAGGATGCTCTCGGTTCCACCGCTCGTCATGAAACCCGCGGCTTCGGCGTCTCCGGCCACCCAGTTCGTCACCGTGGCCACCACCTCGGACTGGAACTTCTTCAGACTCGGGAAGGCATCCGCGTTCAGACCGTTCGCCGACGAGTACATGGCGTACGCGCCTTCGGCCACCAACTCGACCTCCGGACCGGCGTAGTAGGCGAGCGAGAACACTCGGCCCTGCCTCCATGCGACGTCGTTGGCACCGGCGCGTCGCGCTTCGTCGAGAATCGCCCGGGCACGATCGGAGAGTTCCATCCTCGGTACCGTAGACGCATGAGCGCACCCGCCCCACTCGTGACCGCCGCCGAACTGAACGCCAAACTGCGCGAGCTGTTCGGAACGGACATGCACGGATTGACGTCCGACATGGTCAGCGAGATGGAGTACGGCATGGTTCTCACCACCATGGACGTCAGCCCCAAACAGCTTCGACCGGGCAAGATCATCAGTGGTCCGACGGTGTTCGCCGCCTGCGACGCGGCGTTGTTCTACGCCTGCCTCTCCGTGTACGGCCTCGACATGATGATGCTCACGAGCGACATGCAGATTCGCTTCCTGCGTCCCGCCAAGGGCACCCGGCTCCACGCCCGCGGGCGCATCCTGAGCGTCGGCAGCAAACTCATCACCGGACAGGTGGTGGCCTTCACCGACGACGAAACCAAACCGGTCGCCGTGGCCCAGGGCTCCTGCGTACCTCCGAAAAAGAACACCGACTCCTGAGTCGTCACTCGACGTCGCCTAAGGTACGCCGATGCCCGAGTCGTCCAAGCCCACCATCACCATCCCCGCCGGAGACCCGCCCGCCGAACTCGTCATCGAGGATCTGGTGGTGGGCGAGGGGGCCGAAGCCACCACCGGGTGCCGACCGGTGATGCACTACGTGGGCGTGGCCTGGAGCACCCAGCGCGAATTCGACTCGTCCTGGAGCCGCAACGAGACCTTCGACTTCCGACTCGGGGCCGGCGAGGTCATCGGGGGATGGGACCAAGGCGTGGCCGGCATGAAGGTGGGCGGCCGGCGACGACTCACCATCCCGCCGCATCTCGGCTACGGCGCCCGCGGCGCCGGCGGTGTCATCAAGGGCCACGAAACCTTGGTCTTCGTCGTCGACCTGGTCGCCGTTCGCTGAGCCATCCGCTCGGCGGGAGAGGGGCGGAACCTCCGGATCCGGCATCTTCGCTGGTCGTTCGCCGATCCGTATGTGTCATAACGGAGATTATGGGCTAATCGGAGTGCGGGGCGACGGTTCGGTTGTGCAACGGCCGAGCCGCATCCAAGAGCCACTGCAGTGTTTCGCGAAGGCTCGCCACCGTTGGTCTCCCGGCACTCATCTCACGATCCGTGTCCTCGATGGCACACGACAGCACGTAGAGATCGTCGTAGAGCCGTTCCAGCTCGCGTCGGGCCACGACCAATTCGTTCTCGCTGATCTGCAACTCACGGGCCCGCTGACGCGACACCCAGTCCCATTGCCGGCACGCCTGGGAGCAAAAGACCTTCGGGCGTCCCGGACCCGGACGCGCCACCAGGACCCGACGGCACCATCGGCACCGTTGCTGATTCGCCGAGTCCGCGACTCCCCGCCCCCGTGATCCATCGACCATTTTCGTCATGACGAAATCATGCCACGTGAGACGGCACGGGCGGTGGGATCTCGTCGGGGTCAGCGACAGACTCGGGGAATGTCCTCTCCCGCCGCACCGCTTCGCCGGTTCGCCAGTGACAACAACGCCGGTGTTCATCCCGCGGTCATGGAGGCACTGGCCGCCTCCAACCACGGCCATGCGACCGCCTACGGCGACGACCCCTGGACGGCGGCGGCCGAGCGGGACTTCGCGGAGCTGTTCGATCACGACGTCGTCACCCTGATGGTCTGGAACGGCACCGGTGCCAACGTGTTGGCACTCGGCTCCGCACTCTCCCCCGCCGGGGCAGTGGTGTGCACGGACTGCGCGCACATCAACGTCGACGAGACCGGTGCTCCCGAGCGCCTGCTGGGTTCGAAACTGATGGATCTGCCGGCCCACGCAGGCAAGCTGACTCCCGATCAAGTG
>Ga0129336_10001193_pt1 | contig 15646 bp, 14 predicted proteins | sample CPB6_02_DNA_FD_96878 | JGI IMG/M metagenome (GOLD analysis project Ga0129336, IMG submission 96878) | Freshwater to marine salinity gradient microbial communities from Chesapeake Bay, USA - CPBay_Sum_0.6_0.2_DNA | ecosystem: Environmental > Aquatic > Marine > Coastal | place: USA: Chesapeake...
CCCCGGAAGCATCCCCCGCATTCGACGAGCGAGGCGTCCGGGAAGGCTGATCGCCGCGTCGCGCGCATTGCGCCGCTTGATCAACTCGGCTTCGTACGCCATCGCGTTGGCGGTGGCGAAGGCGCCGGCCGAGGCGATCTCATCTGTCGCCACGCGGCTGTGAGAGGCGGAGGAGTCCACGATGCGCAGGTCATCGACATCGCCGTGGATGCTGACGCCCGTCGTGGCCATGTCGGCGATGTCGGTATCGGCCCACGAGCGCACGCTGCGGAGGAAGGACGTCGGCAGCAGGAGCGGGCCGCCCCTGTCGGGCCGCTCGAGGAATCCCTCGGAGAGCAGGCGCTGCTGGAGCTCGTTGGCCGTCTTGCGATTCCATCCGCGGCGCTTGGCCTCGACGTTGAGCGCGTGAAGGAACGCGGCCTCGGCGCGCGTGGATCCGATGTTGGCGATGAAGGCGGGGAGTTTGGGCGCGCGCTCAGGAAGGGCCTCGACGCCGAGGGCGGCGCGGAAGCGATCCCACAGCAGGTGGGACGGCGCACCCTTGGGTGGCAGGGTCACGACCGTCACGTGGTCGGGGCCGACGAGCGTCTGCCAGCGCCGGACGAGCGCGCCGTAGGCGTAGGAGCGCCAGAAGGTCTGGTGTCGCTCGGCATCCCAGACGGCCTGCATGTCGGCCGGTGCCAGGTCACCCCGCTCGCGCGCCCGGCGCTCGAGGTAGCGGCGATAACTCTGGGTATGGGTGTTGCGCACATGCTGCTGCCACGACGACGGCAGGATCCGGCCGAGATCGCGCATCGTGATCACGACGTCGATGGACGTGGCAGAAAGTCCATCGAGGAGGCTTTGTGCCGCCGGTGGGCGCAGGCCGCCGATCATCTCGGCCGAGATGATGGCCGTGCCATCCCAGGACGCGATCGTCGAGGCTAGGGCGCGCCAACTCGCGCCGTCCTTGCCAGCCCAGCGGTTGGATTCCTTGCTCTCCATGTTGTGGGTCAAGTCCGCGACCGGGCCGACATGGTTGTAGTCGTCCTTGTCGCGGAAGTTGACCGGGTAGAGCACACCGGCTGAGGCCAGGGTGGGGGAGAGTTGCTGGAGGACCCTCTGCAGATACGTTGTACCTGTCTTGCGCGGTCCGATGTGGACGATCAGCCGGTCAGCCACCGGGCAACCCTATCCAGCCTTCCCGGATCGCTATGCACCCGGCACAGACTTCGCCGGTGGTCGCAAGGCGACCACCGGCGAAGCTCCTGCGCGCGAGGCGATGCGACGCGAGGATCATGCGATCGGGGGAGGCGTCCCGATCAGATGTCGTAGTAGAGCTCGAACTCGTGGGGATGCGGGCGCAGGCGAATCGGATCCACCTCATTGGCCCGCTTGTAGTCGACCCAGGTCTCGATGAGATCTGCAGGGAAGACCCCGCCCGCCTGGAGGTACTCGTTGTCGGCCTCGAGTGCATCGAGCACCTCGGGGAGCGAGCCCGGCACCTGGGCGATGTCGGCGAGCTCGTCCGGGGGAAGCTCGTAGAGGTCCTTGTCGACCGGAGCCGGCGGCTCGATCTTGTTCTTGATGCCGTCGAGGCCGGCGAGCAGCATCGCCGAGAAGGCGAGGTAGGGGTTGCTCGAGGGGTCGGGTACGCGGAACTCGATGCGCTTGGCCTTCGGTGAAGTCCCGGTGACGGGGATGCGGATGCATGCCGAGCGGTTGCGGGCCGAGTAGACCAGGTTGACCGGGGCCTCGAAGCCGGGCACGAGTCGGTGGTAGGAGTTCACCGTCGGATTGGTGAACGCCAGCAGCGACGGTGCGTGCTTGAGCAGGCCGCCGATGTACCAGCGGGCGAGGTCCGAGAGGCCGCCGTAGCCGCGCTCGTCATAGAAGAGCGGCTCGCCGTTCTTCCATAGCGACTGGTGGCAGTGCATGCCCGACCCGTTGTCTCCGAAGAGGGGCTTGGGCATGAAGGTCACGGACTTGCCGTTGACCCAGCCGACGTTCTTGATGACGTACTTGAACTTCATGACGTCGTCAGCGGCCTGCTGCAAGGTGTTGAAGCGGTAGTTGATCTCGGCCTGGCCGCCGGTGCCGACCTCGTGGTGGGCACGCTCGACAGTGAGGCCCACCTGGGTCAGCGCCTGGACCATCTCATCGCGCAGGTCGGCGTAGTGGTCCACCGGAGGGACGGGGAAGTAGCCGCCCTTGTAGCGGGTCTTGTAGCCCAGATTGCCGCCGTCCTCCTCGCGACCGGTGTTCCAGGCGCCCTCGATCGAGTCGAGGTAGTAGTAGCCGGCGTTCTGCCGGGTCTCGAAGCGCACGTCGTCGAAGATGTAGAACTCGGCCTCGGGCCCGAAGAACACCGTGTCGGCGATGCCCGTGGACGTCAGGTAGGCCTCGGCCTTGGCCGCGATGCCGCGCGGATCGCGGCTGTAGGGCTCATCGGTGAAGGGGTCCAGGATGGAGTGGTTGATGACGAGGGTCTTCGCCGCGCGGAAGGGGTCGACGAACGCGCTCGTGGGGTCGGGCATCAGCTTCATGTCCGACTCATGGATCGCCTGGAAGCCGCGGATCGAGGATCCGTCGAACATCAGGCCGTCGGTGAACGCGTCGACGTATGACGCTGCCGGCACATTGAAGTGCTGCATGACACCGGGGAGGTCGATGAAGCGGACGTCCACGAACTCGACGTCCTCGTCCTTCATGAACTTCAGGACCTCGTCTGCATTGCTGAACATGACACCTCCTGCGCGGTCACCCGCGACATCGATCGCCTCGGGGCGGTAAGTGGACCCACCCCCCAACGGCGGTTGCCGTCGTCCGCGACGCTAGGCGGGGGGCATTTCCCGACCGTGTACCCCATGTTTCGCTCGTGTTACGGGGTCGCGGAGCCCATCGCTGGACCAGCCCCTAGCGTGGAGGGGTGACCTCATCTGCCACACCAGGCTCGGGCGACTCCACCGGCTCGCCGGGCCAGCCCGACAGAGGCGGCTCTGCCGGCTCGCCGGGCCAGGCGGCGGGGCTCGGTCGTCGCGCTGCCGCGATCGCCATCGACTGGCTGGTGGCGCTCCTGCTGGCGCGGCTCATCCCGGGCGCGGAATACGGCACGGGTGACTACGCGCTGGCGACCCTGACGATCTTCGCCGTGGAGATCATCCTCTTCACCTGGCTCACGGGATCGAGCTTCGGCCAGCGGGTTGTGGGCATCGCCGTGGTGAAACAGGACGATGGCCGCCTGTCGCTGTGGCGGATCATCGTGCGCACGGCGCTGATCTGCATCGTGATCCCCGCCCTCGTCTACGACTCCCAGAAGCGTGGCCTGCAGGACCTGGCGGTGGGTTCTCGCGTCGTGATGCGCACAAGCATCGGCATGTCCCGCTGAGGGACTGCTAGCCGCGCATCGACTTGGGGATCTTGCCACCCTTGGGGAGCGGTCCCTTGGGGATCGGCACAGGGGCGTCCTTGGCGCTCAGCGCGTCGAGACGACGCCGTACGTCATTGACCTCTGCCGGGCGCAGGGCGCGCGGCAGTTTGGTCAACTCCCTCTGCACCTTGGCCACCGAGATCTGGTCGGGCTCGGTGCCCACCTGGATCTCGTAAATCGGCACCTCGGGGAGCCAGCGCGCAGTCTTCTTGCGCTCATTGGCGAGCAGGTGCGTGACGCGTTGACGCGGGCCTTCCCCGACCAGGATGACCCCCGGTCGGCCGACGACGCGGGACACGATGTCGGAGTTGCGGGTGACGGCAACCGCGGGGGAGATGGTCCAGTTGCCGCGCATCTGCTGGATGACCGCCACGGCGGCGCCGGACTGGCCCTCGATCTGCGAGTACGCCGCATTCATCGCTCGGCGGCTGAACCAGTACGTCATGGCCAGCAGGCCGACCGGGATGCCGATGAGGATGCCGGTCAGCCAATTGAGGAAGAACGACACCGGGATCGCAATGACGGCGGTGACAACGAGGAAGATCGCGAGCATCTCCAGTCCCACCCAACGGTGCACCTGGCGGGTGAGCTTGAAGTTTTCCCTGAGGGAACTGAGATAGCCGCGAATCTTGGACATGCGTGAAGGGTATCGACCGGGGTGGGGGCTACATCCCCGTGGGCGGTACGACGTCCACCGCATCCCCGGGATGAATGGTCCCGGGCCGCTCGACCCAGGCGGTGATCCCCCGACGGTCGAAGGCGGCCTTGGGGAATTTCTCTGCCGGGGTGCCGTATCGGGCCTGGACCATGCGCCCGGCGATCGTGCACGGGGCGTTGCGACCGCCGGTCATGAGCACCGCACCGCTGGCGAAGACCAGGCGGGACATCGGCTCGAGTTCGGTGAGGTGCGGGATGCCCGACGTGCAGATGTTGTCTGCGATCGTGCCCGGGGCGATCTCCTCGATGCCGAGTGCGGCAGCCACCTCAGCGAGTTCGTCGACGTCGACGATGGAGATCTGGCGGTGGTTGCGGATCTCCGTGCCTCGATCGAAGACCTCCTTCTGACGCGTGTCCGATGACATCGTCACGCCGTGGTGCCGGTCTTCCGCCGCACCGCCCCAGTCGAGCTCGAGTACGGGGACGGCAAGGGGGACATCGGATGTCGCCGGCCACACGTGGGTGGCGACGACGACGCCGCGGGCGATGGGGGAGACCTTCACGATGTGGTGGCCTCGCGCGCGGCGAGAGCCTCGGAGTACAGGCGGCCCGCGCGGTAGCTGGAGCGGACGAGTGGCCCGCTCATCACTCCGACGAAGCCGATCGCTCGGGCGCGGTCGCCCCAGGCAACGAAGTCGTCCGGCGGCACCCAGCGCTCGACGGGATGGTGGCGAGGCGTCGGGCGCAGGTATTGCGTGATGGTGATGAGGTCACACCCGGCCGTATGCAGGTCGACCAGTGCCGCATCCACCTCCTCGTCGGTCTCTCCGAGGCCCAGGATGAGATTGCTCTTGGTCACCAGCCCGGCGCCACGCGCCTGGGTGATGACGTCGAGGGAACGGTCGTAGCGGAATGCCGGGCGGATGCGCTTGAAGATGCGCGGCACCGTCTCAAGGTTGTGTGCGAGGACGGCCGGCCGAGCGTCGAACACCTCACCGAGCTGGGCAGGGTCGCCGTTGAAGTCGGGGATGAGGACCTCGGCGGGGCAAGTCTCCTGGACCAGGCGCACGGTTTCGGCGTACAGCCAGGCACCGCCGTCGGGAAGGTCGTCGCGCGCGACTCCGGTGATGGTCGCGTAGCGCAGGCCCATCGTGCGCACTGATTCCGCGACGCGGCGCGGCTCGTCACGGTCGAGCGGGGCAGGCTTGCCGGTGTCGATCTGGCAGAAGTCGCATCGTCTCGTGCACTGCTCGCCACCGATGAGGAATGTCGCCTCGCGGTCCTCCCAGCACTCGTAGATGTTGGGGCAGCCGGCCTCCTGGCAGACGGTGTGCAGGCCCTCGCTCTCGACGAGCGATCGCACCGCGGTGTACTCCGGACCGGTGCGCAGCCGTGTCCGGATCCACTCGGGCTTGCGCTCGATCGGGGTCGCAGAGTTCTTGACCTCCAGGCGCAGGAGTCGGCGCTCGGTCATGTGGCCGAGCCTACGCGCTGCCGGCCCAGATCTTCGAGCCCGCTGAGTTCCTCGAGCACGCGCTCCTGGACGATCGGCAGCATCTCCGTGACGGTGACATCTCGATCGAGCTCTGCCGACAGGCTGGTCACGCCGGCATCGCGGATGCCGCAGGGAACGATGCGATCGAAGGCGCCGAGGTCGCAATCGCAGTTGAGGGCGAAGCCATGGAGCGTCACTCCCTGGGCTACGCGCACGCCGATCGCCGCGACCTTGCGTGCTGGCCGGACCTCATCCGCCGGGACCCACACTCCGCTGCGACCATCGATGCGCGTTGTGGGCAGGCCGATCTCGGCGCAGGCCGAGATGAGTGCGTTCTCGAGCCGGCGCACGTGGGCGACCACGTCGAGGGGCATCGGTAAGCGGACGATCGGATAGCCGACGAGCTGCCCCGGGCCGTGCCAGGTGATCTTGCCGCCACGATCGACATCGACGACAGGGGTGTCATCGACCGGTCGCTCAACCAGCTCGGTACGCCGTCCGGCGGTGTACACGGCCGCGTGCTCGAGCAGCAGCAACGTGTCGGGTGATTCCCCCGTCACCACCTCGGAGTGGATACGGCGCTGCAGATCCCACCCCTCGGTGTAGTCCAGGGGCTCGGGTCCAAGCCGACGTACCGCGATCACCCCTGCAGCGTAGTCCGAGGCGGTAGCGTCTGCACGGGCCGGAGTTCGGCGATCGACCAGCGAGGGAGTGCCATGGGACCGCTATCGGCGTGGGCCATCCGCAAGCCGGTCGTGGCCCTGCTCGCATGGGTGGTGGCCGTGGTCGTGGTCGGTTTCTTCGCCGTCACCCTCGAAGGCAAGTTCAACGACTCGTTCTCCCTGCCCAACACCCAGTCGGCCCTGGCCCAGGACTTCCTCGAGGAGGTCAGTGCCCAGGACGCGAGCTCCAATTCCGCCACGGTGGTCTGGTCGCCCACGTCAGGCAGCGTCGATGACGAGGCAGTGAAGTCCCAGGTCGATGCGCTCCTGACCAAGCTCGCGACCATTGACGGCGTCACCTGCGTCACCTCGCCCTATGGCAAGACGTACGGGTCCGCTTGCCCCAAGCCCGCGTCAGCGGCTCCGGACTTCCCTCCGGGGACGCCGCCAGAGTTCGCCAACCAGGTCAAGGAGGCCTTCGAGAAGGGCACGACCGACGTCACCTTCCCGGAGGGCACACCGGAGGCGGCGCAGAAGCAACTGCTCGACCTGCTCAAGGCCAACAAGGCCGCCAAGGAGGCGACGTCGACGATCAGCAAGGACGGCACGGTCGCCTACGCCACGGTGACCTTCACGGGTGCTGGTCCTGGTGTAGCCAATGCCGCGCAGGCCGATGCGTTCGTCTCGGACGTGGAGTCGGCCAACTCGTCGACGCTGCAGGTGGGCGCTACTGGCCAGATCCTCACCGCGGCCCAGGGCGGTCCGGGCTCAAGCGAGGGAGTTGGCATCCTCGCCGCCATCATCATTCTCATCATCCTCTTCGGCAGTCTCATCGCCGCCGGCCTGCCGATCGTCGTCGCGGTCGTGGGTCTGATCGTCGGACAACTCCTCATCCTGGTCATCGCACGCTTCCTCGACGTGGCGTCGTTCGCCCCACAGTTGGCATCGATGATCGGCCTTGGTGTCGGCATCGACTACTCGCTGTTCATCCTCAACCGCTTCCGCCAGGACACCCTCGCCGGCAAGGACCCCAAGGAGGCGATCCGCATAGCGGTACGCACGGCAGGGCGAGCAGTGCTGTTCGCCGGCAGCACCGTGATCATCGCGCTGCTTGGCCTCTTCGTCCTCGGCGTGACCTTCTTCTACGGCCTTGCGATCGCGGCAGCGGCGACAGTCTTCGTCGTCATGCTTGCCGCACTGATCCTGTTGCCTGCAGTCGTCAGCCTCCTGGGCCGCCATACGCTCGGCCTGCGCATGCCGTGGGCGCGACATCCACGCGCGGTCCCGCTCGATGAGAGCCGCTGGGCCGGCTACGGAAGGCTGCTGCAGAAAGCTCCCTGGCTGACGGGCCTGATCGCTCTCGGCCTGGTCATCCTCCTCGCGGTCCCGGCGTTCAGCATCCGGCAGGGCTTCCCCGACAACGGCAGCGCTGCTCCGGGCAGCACCGCTCGCATCGGCTACGACCTCATGAGCAAGGGCTTCGGCCCGGGGGTCAACGGGCCGTTCTTCGTGGCGGTCGTCCTTCCCTTGCCGCTAGATGACACGGCGCTCACCACCACGGTCAAGACCCTGGCCGCGACCGACGGCGTGGCATCGACGATCCCCAACGAGCAGATGCTGCCGCTCTATAAGACGGCCACCATCGGTGGGAAGAACAGTCCCTTCAGCCAGAACGGCATTGTCACCAGCGTCCTCGTCCAGCCGACGACCGCACCCGATGATCCTGCGACGAACGACCTACTCAACCGTCTGCGCACGGTCACCACCGAGCAGATCGCTCCCACCGGCGCGATGATCTATGTCGGCGGCACACAGGCGGTCACCCAGGACTTCACCAATGTGCTCATCAGCGTCTTGCCGCTGTTCCTTCTCGTCGTCATCGGTCTCGGTTTCGTAGCGCTCTTCCTGCTCTTCCGATCGCTGCTCATCCCGATGACGGCGGCGGTCACGAGCCTGCTCAGTTTTTCCGCCGCTCTCGGCGTCACTGTGGCGGTGTTCCAGTGGGGGTGGGGCGCCAGTCTCATTGGCGTCGCGACCACGGGGCCGATCCTGCCCTTCCTGCCGATCATGGTCTTCGCCATCCTCTTCGGCCTATCCATGGACTACGAGGTCTTCCTCGTGTCACGCATGCAGGAGGGCTGGCATGAGACCGGTGACAACCGCGAGGCCGTGCGCCACGGTCTTGCCGGCTCAGGCAAGGTCGTCGTAGCAGCGGCCCTCATCATGAGTTCGGTCTTCCTCGCCTTCGTGCCGGTGCCCAACGACACGATCAAGCTCTTCGGCGTCGCTCTCGCCTCCGCGGTCATTATCGACGCCTTCATCGTGCGCCTTGTGCTCGTGCCGAGCGTCATGTCGATGTTTGGCCGAGCCAACTGGTGGCTGCCCGGATGGCTTTCTCGTAGGCTGCCCAACTTCAGCGTCGAATGATGGACCTCGCACCGGGAGCCGTCGCGGTCATCTTCACCTCCGTTCGGCGTAGAGACGCGTCGACTCGGCTCGCGGCCGATGCGGATGCCTATGGGGATATGGCCGAGGCGATGGCGAAGCTCGCCGCCGAGCAGCCAGGCTTCCTGGGGATGGAATCGGTCCGTGACCCGGTGTCGCTGCGGGGCATCACCGTGTCGTATTGGGCCGATGACCCCAGCGCGCGGTCATGGAAGCAGGTGTCCGAGCACCTCGTGGCCCAACGTCGCGGACGCGAGGAGTGGTACGAGGAGTATTCGGTGGTCGTCGCCGAGGTCACCCGTGCGTACCGTCATCCTGCGGAGTGATCTGCCGGCCAGACACGACGCACCGTCACGGTGTTGAGGCCTTCGTACCGTGACGAAGCGGCGTTTTCGCCGGCGCTGCTCGCGAAGCGTCACCGTCTCTGGAGATGGTGCCGAATCGTCGTCGCCGACCGTGTCGCTCAGGAGTCGGGGTCGCCCCCGGTGTTGGAGATGATGTTGCGCAGCACCTCATTGGTGGCGAGTTGGTCGGGGCACGTGGAGGCCGCCCAGTCCTTTGCGGCGGCGGCCCACTCGGGCTGGCCGGCGAAGTCATCGCGCATGGACTGGAAGATCTCGAAGGGATCCGTGCCGGCAGCCAACTGGTCGCAGAATTCCTGGGCCTGTCCGGATCCGGAGCCGCCGCCACCGCAGGCAGACAGCACAAGGGCCGCGGACGCGGCGAGGGCAATCAGGGGGGTCTTCATCCGAGGAACGATCATGCGCACATCCTGGGATGGCATGGCCGCATCCGCAAGGACTCTCGCTGAATGCGGAAGCTGTCCTACGCCGGAATCGGGCCGACCTTGAGGCGCGTCTCGACGACATCGCCCGCCACCCGCTCGACCCGGTACGCCGCGGGCCCGGTCACGGGGTCCACGTCGAGATCGGCGATGACCCGCACCGCTTCGTCCCCCTCGTAGAGGATCCCGATGCGGTCGTCAGTGGCGTAGGAGGTGGGCAGCAGGCCATCGCCGACGACACGCTGCAGGAGGGGGCGACGCTGCTCCTCGCTGTCGTAATGCACGCCGTTGCCATAGGGCACGAGCGCGAGTGCGTCAGTGACCACGCGCAGGGTCGGACCGAACGAGTCAGTGGGCCCACCCACGTGCCAGCAGATCGACCCGGCGCTCACACCGGCGAGGATCGTGCCGCGCTCCCACGCCGACCGCATCGCGACGTCGACACCGTGCAGGCGCCAGAGCGCCAGCAGGTTGGCGACGCTGCCACCCCCTACCCACACCACGTCGCTGCGGGCAAGGATCTCCTCGGGATCGCGATTGGGCATGGTGAAGAGGGCGAGATGGTCGACATCGCACCCCAGCGCGCCGAGGGCGGCATACGAGCGCGCGAGATACGACGCGTCGTCTCCGCTCGCCGTCATCACCAGGCACACCCGCGGGCGCTCGACGCCGGTGAGACGCAGGGCCTCGAGCATGAGGCCCCCGGGGCGCATCACGCCCCAGCGGTCGGTGGCCGTGAAGCCACCACTGGTCGCCAGGATCCTGCGGATCGTCATGACACCTCCGGGTGCGGGTTGAGGGCATCCACGATGCCGAGGTCCTCGAGAACGGCTTCGGCGGCTCGCCGGCCACTCACCAGGGCACCCTGGATCGACGAGGTGTCGCGATGGTCGCCCGCGACGTAGATCCCGGTCGGCATCCGCACAGGTCGCCGCAGGTCGAGTGGCACGGGCATGGCCGGGAGGGCGTAGGGGATGGGGTACGTCGCGATGAGATCCCAGCGAGATGTCGGTACGCCGTACATCCAACCGAGGTGATCGCGCACAGCGGCCTCGTGTGCGGTGCTCCCGCGCACGCCGAGCGCGGAGGCCGACACCAGCGCGCTGCCCGGTGGTGCGTACTCCGGCGCCGCATGGGTGAGCACGACAGTGTTGATCACCGGCCCGCGTCGCGCGCCGTCGAGTGTGAGCACGGCATCACCGTCGGCAAGACGTGAGGGATCGCCGTCGGGCCGGTAGTACCACGTCGTCACGGAGCGAGGCGCCGGCGCGCGGAGGCGTGGCACGAGTCGCTCCGCGGTTGCCGGATCGGTCGCGACGATCACCGCATCGGCGGTCACTTCGCCGCCGCCCGAGAGCACGACGCCGTGGGAGGACACCTCGGCCACCGGCATGTCCAGACGCACCTCGGTGCCCTCGGCGAGCTGCTCCGGGATGCGCTGCATGCCGCGTGCGGGCACACCCGGCGTGCCCTTGACGAAGGACCTCAGCACCAGATCCAGGAACCGGCGCGAGGTCGTGAGATCCGATTCGAGGAAGACCCCGGAGAGGAAGGGGCGCAGCAGACGCTCCATGAGCTGCCGATCGGCGCCTGCGCGACGCAGGGCCTCGGCGCTGGTGATGTCGGGCTCGGACCGCAGCGCCGCGGGGGAGCGCACGGCCCGCGACGCGGCGTACGCGGCGAATCGCGTGGTCGAGAAGGGAGAGCCGATCCGGGCGAGAAGCGATGACACGGCCCACGACGGCTCGCGCCGGGGGTCGGCCACCCGAGCGACCTGTCGGCGACCGCGTGGGCGCAGGACGATGCGCGCTCCCGCGACAAAGGTGCGCAGGTCGAGTGCGTCGTAGTCCAGGACTCGGCGGCCTTCGGGGTACGCCGGGTTGTAGAGCTGGAAGCCGCGATCGAGTCGGAATCCATCGACGAGATCCGTGCGGATGCGTCCGCCGACGGCATCGGAGCTCTCGAGGACGACAACGTCGACGCCGCTGCGCCGCAGGTGCCGCGCTGCGGCGAGCCCGCTGACGCCCGCTCCGATGATGATCACCGACACGTCGCCCACCGTAGCCGCCTGTGGATAACCCACGGCATGGGAGTCGCGATGCGGTGCACGATGCGCACATGCGACACGACACGACCTCGATCACGACACTGCTGACCCTGCCGCCCGACCTCGTCGAGCGCGATCGCGTCCGCCGGCAGGCGCTGCGGGTGGGTGCCGTCGAGCATCCGGGCCTCGCTCCGTTGCGATCCGCGGACTTCGCCGGGGACGGACTGGCCCTGACCTGGGCGGTCCCCGTGGACAGTCACGCGATGGGCTCCGACGACGATGCGATCGCCGTGCTGGCCCCGATTGCCGCGGGCCTTGCCGTCCTGCACGATGCCGGCGTTGCCCACGGCGGCGTGACCGCCGATGCGGTGCATGTGTCCGGCGGTCGCGGTCTCATCACAGGATGGCGCCCGGGGGGCAGTCCCGCCGATGACGTCGCTGCCCTGGTCGGCATGCTCGATGCCGCTCTGCCGTCGCGATCGGTGGGCGCCGACGTCGTGCACCTTCTCGTTGCGGGTGTTGATCCCGATCCTGACGTGCGTCCGTCGATGGCACGCGTCGCGAGTGTCCTGGACGGCGCATCCCGGTGCGCCTCAACCCCCGTCTCCCCGCCGGCGCAGCGGCGCGCCCGGTTCGACGACGCGCTGCCCCCGCGCACCGCCCCGCCCGTGGCCGCCACGGTGCCCACGTCCCGGAGTGTGGAAGCCCCCCGTCACGACCGGCTCACACGACCCTCCGGATCAGGTCGCCATGCAGCGCCTCGCGCGCCGGCGGGGTGGCCCGGCAGGTCGGCCAAGCCGCCCCTGTCGGGCTCCAACGCATCCTTCGTCGCGCTGCCGCGCATTCCCTGGCGGTGGGGCGTCGCACTCGGCGGTGCCGCTGCTGTCGCGCTTCTCGGCATGTCGGCGCTGGGATCCAGCGGGTCCGCACAGGAGATCTGCCCCGCGCCGATGCCGGCGCAGGCGCCCGCTCAGGCGGGCGTGATCCGCTAACTGCCCGCAGCGGCCTGGGAGATCGCGTCGTCGATCGTGGGGTCGTTCCAGGTGAAGCCATCGCGCTCAAGCACCGTCGGGATCACCCGCTGGCTGCCGAGGACATCCTGAGAGAATTCCCCGAGGGCGATCTTGAGGGCGAACGCCGGGACCGGCAGGAGAGTGGGCCGGCCGAGCACCCGGCCCATCGCCGAGGTGACCTCAGCGTTCGTGACCGGTGTCGGGGCCGTGAGATTGACCGGGCCCGAGTACCGGTCGTCGTCCAGAAGCGCCATGAGTGCGGAGACCTCGTCGCGCAGGGAAATGAAGGACCAGTACTGCGAGCCCGAGCCGATCTTGCCGCCGATGCCCGCCTTGAAGATTGGCATGAGGCGCTTCCAGGCGCCGCCGTGTGAGCTCACCACCAGGCCGGTGCGCGCGAAGGGCACGCGAATCCCCGCATCGACGGCCGGCCGCGCGGACGCTTCCCACTCGGCCACGACATCGGCGAGGAAGCCGGCGCCCTGAGGCGACTCCTCGGTGACGATGCGGTCGCCGGTGTCCCCGTAGTAGCCGATGGCGGAGCCGCTCACGAGCACGGCAGGCTTCGGATCCAGCGCGGCCGCTGCCTTGGCGATCGTCGTCGTGCCCTGCACGCGGGAGTCGCGGATCTCCGCCTTGTAGGCATCGGTCCAGCGCTTGTCGCCGACACCGGCACCGGCGAGGTGCACTATCCCGTGAACGCCGGCGAGGCCGGCCAGGTCGACATCTCCGCTGCGTGGATCCCAGCGCACTTCATCGGGGGCGGCGGGTGCACGGCGCACGAGCCGGATGACCTCATCTCCTCGTGCTCGCAGCGCGGGCACCAGGGCGGAGCCGATGAGTCCACTGGCTCCGGTGATGGCGACACGCATCATGCCCCAACGTCGGCGAAGGTGCCATCCTCAAGGCGGTTGCGCACGGCGCTGAGGAAGCGTGCGGCGTCGGCGCCGTCGACGAGGCGATGGTCGTAGGTGAGCGCGAGGTAGACCATGGAGCGGATGGCGATGACGTCACTGCCACCGTCGCTGATGACGACCGGGCGCTTGACGACGCTACCGGTGCCGAGGATGGCGACCTGCGGCTGGTTGATGATCGGGGTATCGAAGAGCGCGCCACGGCTGCCCGTGTTGGTGATGGTGAAGGTGCCGCCCGAGAGTTCGTCAGGCGAGACCTTGTTGGTCCGCGTGCGATCGGCCAGGTCGGTGATCCGTCGCGCCAGCCCGGCGACGCTGAGATCCCCGGCGTCACGCACCACCGGGGCAAGCAGTCCCCGGTCGGTGTCGACGGCGACGCCGAGGTTGACCTCACCGTGGTAGGTCACGGTGCCGGCAGCGACATCGATCGAGGCGTTGAGAGTCGGGAACGACGCGAGCGCCTCCACCGCGGCCTTGGCGAAGAACGGCAGGAAGGTCAGCTTCACGCCCTCGCGTGCCTCGAAGTCTCCCTTGGCGCGGTCACGCAGTTGAGCGATGCGCGTGACATCGACCTCGACGACCGTGGTGAGTTGGGCCGAGACCTGGAGGGACTCGACCATACGCTCGGCGATGACCTTGCGCAGGCGGGACAGCGGCTGCGTCGTGCCGCGCACGCTCGGTTGGGTCGTGGGGGTCGGGGCGGACACCGCGGGTGATGCAGCGGCACTCGCGGCGGGGGCCGGAGCTGGAGCGGCCGCGCGCTCGGCGGCGGCGAGAACATCCTGCTTGCGGATGCGTCCGCCGACACCGGTGCCAGAGACGGTGGCAAGGTCGACACCCTTCTCCGCCGCGAGTTTGCGCACGAGCGGGGTGACGTAAGCCTCGTCGTCGTCCGTGGGCGCTGGCGCAGCGGATGCCGCCGGGGCGGCGGGAGCAGGTGCCGCCGGAGCCGGAGCGGCCGGAGCCGGGGCAGCAGGAGCGGCCGGTGCGGGAGCCGGAGACGCAGCGGGCGCGGGTGCAGCGACGGCCGGAGCGGGGGGTGCTACCGCGGGCGCCGCGTCGAGCGCGCCGGCATCGCCGATCACGGCGAGCTCGGCGCCGACGGCGATCGTCGCGTCCTCGGGTACGCGGATGGCCAGGACTATCCCGCCGGCCGGTGCGGGGATCTCGGTGTCGACCTTGTCGGTGGAGACCTCGACGAGCGGCTCGTCGGCGGCGACGGTGTCGCCGACCTTCTTGAGCCAGCGCGTGACGGTGCCCTCGGTGACGGACTCACCGAGCGGGGGAAGCACAACGGAGATCGTTCCGGCCCCTCCGGTGGCGGCGGCCGCGGCGGGCGCAGCGGCGACCACGGGAGCGGGCGTGGGGGCAGCGGGCGCGGCCGCGCTCTCGGATGCGTCGCCGATCACGGCGAGTTCGGCACCCACCTCGACGGTCGCGTCCTCGGGCACGCGGATGGCGAGGATCACGCCACTGGCGGGCGCGGGAATCTCGGTGTCGACCTTGTCGGTGGAGACCTCGACCAGCGGCTCGTCGGCGGCGACGGTGTCGCCGACCTTCTTGAGCCAGCGCGTGACGGTGCCCTCGGTGACGGACTCACCGAGCGGGGGAAGGGTGACCGAGACGGGCATGGGACTCCTTCGAGCGTCAGGCGTGGGCGTGCAGGGGCTTGCCGGCGAGTGCGAGGAAGGCCTCGCCCATCGCTTCGTTCTGTGTGGGGTGCGCGTGGACGAGGGAGGCAACGTCCTCGGGGTACGCCTCCCAGTTGACGATCACCTGCGCCTCGCCGATCTGCTCGCCGATGCGCGACCCGATCATGTGCACGCCGACGACGGGACCGTCGGTGCGCTGGACGAGCTTGATGAAGCCGGTAGTCGCGAGAATTTGGCTCTTGCCATTGCCACCGAGGTTGTACTCGTAGACCTGCACGCCGTCGGCGCCGTACTCCTCCTTGGCCTGCGCCTCGGTGAGGCCGACCGAGCCGATCTCGGGCTCGGAGTAGGTCACGCGCGGGATATCGACATCGCGGATCGGGCGTGGGGAAAGGCCGCCGAGCTCCTCCGCGACGAAGATGCCCTGCTGGAAGCCGCGATGCGCCAATTGCAGGCCGGGCGTGATGTCACCGACGGCGTACACACCGGGGACGTTAGTGCGCAGTCGCTCGTCGACGAGGACCCAGCCGCGATCCATCGCGATGCCGGCTTCCTCGAATCCCATGCC